>Ga0114933_10003298_pt1 | contig 15865 bp, 26 predicted proteins | sample 4SBtaG_FD_89691 | JGI IMG/M metagenome (GOLD analysis project Ga0114933, IMG submission 89691) | Deep subsurface microbial communities from Kolumbo volcano to uncover new lineages of life (NeLLi) - 4SBTROV12_W25 metaG | ecosystem: Environmental > Aquatic > Marine > Volcanic | place: Kolumbo... | reverse complement strand
TTAGAAACCTCCTTGAATGATGCATCAGATGTATAAAAAGGATCTCCCAGCAAATCAGGCTGAACTTCTCCATTTTTACCAATAGGTACATAAGTCTCGGTTTTTTTATTAAATTTATCCCAGTAGTTAGAACGTTTTGTGTATTTTCTCTTAGCCATGTCAGTAATTCATATTACACTCCAAAGTTAACTTTCAACTTTTAAAAGTTAAGAAATAAACATTGGTGTGAAAGTTTGTTGACCATAATTCCCTTCGAACGCTTCCATATCATAAAAAACATTCATCATCCAGTTAGCAAGGACCAAAGCAGAGTATGAGTCTTTCCTAGCTTTATCAGCTCCTTTTTGTTTTCTTAGATTTGGAGGTAAATCAAAACTTTGAGTCCCCTGAACAGAAGTTGTTACCTGAATTAAAGCGCATTGAACCTTTATTAAATCCATCATGTCTTTTTGATGCTCAACCAAGTCAATCATTCTCGCTCCAGGCGCTCCGCTGGTATTTGGGTCATTTCTTATGAATTTTAAATTTTTTATAGGAACTCTAGACTTCCTTTGGATGTTGTAATCATCATTCATAGCCGCCCCAGCAAAAAATATTTTCTTATGGTCAAAAGCTGATTGCAAAGATTCATTCGCCGCCCTGATCCATTGGGAACTTGGTTTTCTTAAAAACACATATCTTCTTGAGCTTTTATTGTATTGATTTTTAACTCTTCTTAAATTCTTTTCATAATCTGCCACCTTGTCGAGATCAGCCTCTATAGTCTCCAATCTTAAATTAAGATTTTTAAATATAGTGCTTTCATTACATGAGTTCATAAACTGAACACCACCATTGTAGTCACCTACGACTGCCACAATATTGAAATGAGTCATAAGATAAGCCATATACTTTATGTGTGTTTTTAAATTAGCCCCAGACATAGCATAACTATGGACGACAGTACCCTTCTTCAAGTCTTTGTTTAATTTAAGCAATAATATAGCGAAATCGTCAGAGCTTTCACTTTCAGACCAAGATGGGTCAAAAGCTAAAATATACTCATCATTATGGTTGCCTACTACTTCGACAGATTGACCCTCGCCATCAGGTATCGTGCATTCTGCCATTTTGCTAACTTTAAAGTATCCAGAGCTATCATCTGTAAATACAGCACCAAACTCTCGGTCAAACTGAGAATCGCTCATTGTAGCCCGTGATTGACTTATAAGATTTTGATCATACAACTGTTCTGGAGCGCAATCATAGCTAAAGTGCATAATTGTTCTGTGCGCCCCGTCCTGTTTGTTCTCGTTTAGAATCAAATTCTCATATTGCTGATAAAGTTTATATAAGTACTCAAATTTGTAAGAAGCAGAAGACAATCCTATAATTTTATTGTTAGGCCAGACTTTCCTATCATCCTCAGTCATCTTGCCTTGTTTAATCATCTCTGTTTCTAGATCATAAACTTCTTGTCGCTCTGTTGGGTTATCAACGACAGATAGGAATGGCATAATCACCTCATTAAATATTTTTTCAGGCATTAACAAAAGCTCATCGATAATCATCCTCTGAAAACGGAAACCCCTAAGTTTTTCACCATCTCCAAGAGGTAGCGCCCTTATACTGCTTCTGCCTATCTCCATAACCCATTCATCATTCATTTTAGATGTTCTTGTTATACATTGAGAAAAGAATGTAGCTTTAGGGCTTTTAGCAATATCTTCTATCTTCTTAAATATCATTTTAGACTGTCTAAATGATTTAGATAAAATACCTATCTGCACCCCTTGGTTTAAAATAGCGTCTAAGAGCGCGAAAATGGCCGTAGAGAAGCTTTTGGACATTCCACGGCTCCATATGCCCAAAAAGTAATCAGACTCCATCATGGCCTTTATAGCCATATGCTGAAAGGGAAAGAGTTTTACTCCAGTGAATAACTCTGTGGCAAAAGACGGATTTTCCCTTAGAAATTTATAAAGCAAAATCTTTGCCTCATTCTCATCCAAAAACCCCTCTTTTTCTGCCAGCTGTTGGTTTATATCTTTGTACTCTCTTTTTAGTTTTTGTACTCCTGTTTCCCAAGCCATCTTTTATAATATGTTTATTCCAAAAATATTGAACATCTACTGACCAAAGATTTGATCCTAGCACTAACAGTTTAGGTATTATAAGCTCACTGTCTTTTCTAGATCCACTAAACACAAATTGACAACAATCCGAATACTCGGCTTGTATCTCTCTCATTTGATGGAACACATAGTCCAATTTAAATTTTTTAAATCCTTTTTTATTCTCATCCTCCATTTTATCGAAGGCAGTCTCAATCACTATAAACAAGAAGCAGCCTAAACTTTTACATCTTTCTAACTCCTTGACGAATCTATTGTAGCCGTTTGTAACGGTAGAGCAAAAATCCTGGTAGGACTTACGATCTACAAATGTATATGAATAATCTTCTCCCATAACACCGTAATCCCCAACGTCTAATTTCAAAACTCTACTATTTTTGAAATTTAACGGTTGCTGTTCCCTTGTGTCTATAAGTATGAGGTTTGCTGTAAAATCATTATAAAATTCAGTTGGTAGCTGCCGTGACAGCATCGGTTTTAAACCAGCCGCTTCACAGGCTTGGCTATAGCTGCCGAAAAGTCTTTTGCAAGTGTCTACGTCTGGGAGACCTGCGGTCTTTAGATAAATATCGGGTGGAGCTGCTATCAGCTCCTTTTGTTCCTTTCTATCTTTTAAAATATCTATAATGAATTTTTTTACTTCCGCTTTATCAGCAGTGTCGCACCACTCGACCATATTTGCGTTGTTAAGGAAATATGTGCTGAAGTATTGCTTATAATTTTTAAAAGGGATAAGTTCCCCAGTAAGTTTGTCTTTCCTAGCGTAATTCTTGACGTAGTAGTCTCCTAGCACCATATCGTGCTTTTTTACATGTGCATGTAGACTTCTTAAAAAAGTGAACTCTTGACCACACTCTTTACATTCAAACGACATCTTCTTGTGATATACCTAGTACTCTAGCTTTCCATTCAGCCATTCCCTCTAAACGTTCGGCTTCTTTCTTGATTGATTGTTTTTGCATCTCTGCGATGCGAACCATTGTCTTTCTTTCTTCTTCCTCTTGAAATGATTGAACTATAGACAAAAAGGATGCATTCTCTTTTTGATTCTTTTTCATTCGTTCTGCCCTATCACCTTGCAGTTTTTTAGTAAGGTTCTCAATACGGGTTTCGCACTGATGGTACTCTCCAGACTTAGCCTTTATAATTTCCGCAAGCCTGACACTCATTTCTGTTTGGTCATCAGCAATATCAAACATGTCATTAAGTTTGTTTAAGTGAGAACTTATCACTTCTAAGTTAATCACCTCCTTGCAAGCGTTAAGATACAAATTAATCTCATCCGCAGTTAAATCTGGTTTATCCCAGGTTAATCTTATAAATTCATGCTCAAAAAGAACTCTATCTTCTTGATTTAAATAATTATTAATAATTTTTAAAAATCTTGAGTTGTTAAGATTGATTCCTAATTTTTCGGCGCAAACTTGCTTTTGCCTGTTTAACTTTGCGTCTTCTAAGTCTAAACCAGTGGCATCATTGATTTTTTTGATGATTCGACTCAAAGACTTAGGTGAAATGTATGAATTTAAAGCAGCGCCGTCTTGAGAAGGAATTATGTCGGGATTTACGTCTCTTATGAAAGCCAAAACAGTTCTTTGCTCATTGCTAAGAGATTTTACATTTCTTTCAGGAAAAATTATTTTAGCTATCTCTAGAGACGACAAACCGCTTTCTGCTTGCTCTAAAATAAAATCTTTTTGCTGTTGTGTTAATTGTATGTCCTCAGTCCTAGAAGTTGCAGTAGTTTTGAAATTTATTGAGTTTTCTACTAAAAATTTACGTACAGCCCTGCCCTCCTTAGACCTTCCGTCTAATTTGTCATCTTCAAAGCATTGACGAGTCAAATCTATGAGGCTTGTTATTTTTGCCGCATTTTCTCTTAAAAATTGTTTCTGCTCTTCGTTAAGGTCCATCATTTATAATATCGCTCTCTCTTAGTATTTCCATGGCTACCTGTAAGAACTTCTTTTTTAGGTTTTTAACTTGTCGATAGCCTAGTTTGTTTTTTTGGGGTGATATTTTATATCCCATATACTTAGCGACATCCTCTTCTGTCTTTTTTTCAAAATACAGCATGCGATATGCTACATAATGAATTGATGACAACCTGGCCTTCATTTTATCATCAAGAAGCTTTAAAGACCTTTGAAAGTCAAAGTTATCATCTTGTCTGCTATGTATTTCTTTGCTGAAGTCCTCAATAGATAGGGGTAGTTTTATTTCTAAGCCTATCTTTTTGGATTTTTTCCACTTTGAGCAAATTGGGCATCTTTCTTGGTCATGATCATCTAAATGGTATGATGTACAAGGGTTTGTGTAGTTGCCGTAGTGATTCCTTAGTAAGTTGCGAATCTGATTAGAAATGATCCTGCCTATCCACGGTTCAAGTGGTCTACTTTGATCCCACATGTGCCACTTCTTAGCAATGTGGCTTTTTATGATCTGTTCTACATCATCAAAGTCAAACCATCTAACAGCGTTTAAACGCCATTTGTATTTTTGTTTTTTTATGGCTTGATCTATGATATCAGAGCAATCTTCATAAGTTCTCTTATCCCCTTCCTTTTTCATCTAAGAACTCATCAACAGATTTACTTCTCCTTGCTTTAGAAAAGTTTGGAGGAGCGTTTTCTCCTGCTAATGAACCCAAAGTAAAGGTATTGTGACCTTCAGCCGAATAATCGACTTGTATCTTACTTATATTAGGGATAGATGCTGAGGAAGTGGTGTCTTCGCCAAAATCTACAGACTCGACTGTAGTGTTTTGTTGAGATGCTGTATTGGTAGCAATACTATTATTTAATTGCTGACCACAACTAGAACAAAAATTTGGTTTTGAATTTGCGTACTCTATTTTAGCACCGCAACTATGACAGAATAGATGGCTCATAAGCTTATATATTTATATAATAAAAATTATTTTTTTCTATTTTATTACACTAAATTAACAAGATCGTTGTCTCTTATAATTAAAAAGCTGTAGGCCGCTGTCGCTTAGACGTTCGCCTTGTTATATATAATCTACACAGATTTATGATTTTCTATTTTAGAAACAATATATTTTAATATTTTACTTCTAACTATGTCTCTATTTGTAAATTTAAAAGAAGTTATGCCATGCTCTTGTGATTCTTCACAATTAAACAAATCAAACATCTCTCTGAACCCGCTTCTGCCATTGATATCGCTTTGCATGAAGTCTCCGCAGATAATTAGCTTTGTATTTTCTCCAACTCTAGTGATTAAGGTAGTAAGCTCCTTAAATGTAAAGTTTTGCGCCTCATCTGCCACTATCAGTCTATTGTTCCAGTTTGCACCTCTTAAAAAGTTTATAGGTACAGCAGAGATACGACCTATCTGCTTCATGTAGGCTGTATCGCCCTCATGCACCATTTCGTCGAGCTTATCGTACAATGGCATGAGAAATGGATCGAATTTGTCTGATATATCTCCTGGGAGGCTACCTAAACCTTTATCGGCACTTTCGGCTATACTTCTTATGTAAAGTAGGTCTTTTTGGAAATCTTTTGCCATCAGCTGCAAGCAACCATATACAGACATATAAGTCTTACTGGAACCTGCTGGACCTGCAACAAATATAATCTTTGTGTTTTCATGGAGTATCGACTCCAAAAGCTTTTGCTGCTTGACGGTGAAGTTAAATTCGCGCTGCTTAAAATTTATTGAGTGGAAGGATGAACTCAACTCAAAAGTGGACTGCTTAGAAGGTGAAACTTTCTTTCGGGGCATTTATTTTAATTACACTACTTGTATAGAAGTTTTGCAATTTTTTATAAATCTATTTGTCTTATTTCTGCTGTTGTTACTACTGTATCTCCCCCATTTACACTATAATTTGTTGTAAGCACTCTAGCACCAGCGGCCATTGTTAAAGTCCCTATATATGGATAAGCAGTACCATCAATATCCTGTAAACCAACAGATACATCACTAGCAAGCTTATCACCACTATAATCAATAGAATTCTCTAAACCAGTAGATGTAATGTTCATTTCTGATTCCACACCATCTAAAAGCATAGTTTCAGCATTTGTATTACCTAAAGCATAAACTGGGGTGCGGGTGTATTCTTTTGTATAATTTATTTGAGATTGAACATTGCCAACCACATCATCCATATTTGTTACGCTACAGGTATATCCATATATCACTCCATCAGGATTAAATGGAATAGTACCCCCACCATAAGGACTTGTGTCTTGCTTTATCGCATCACCACTGGGAGGATTCATTGATATGAAGTTAGCGGCAACTGTAACAGGTTGAAACGGACTAATAGAAACAGAATAATTGCTTAAATAGCTATTTTTATAAAAATTAGTGCCAATTTTAATAGGAAAGAAAGCAGATTGGCTTGCATCATTCAAAAAACTATTACTAGCCTCTACACTAGTGTCTAATATAAATTTAAATGATATGTTAGTAGTCCGTGGACCCTGGAATTTAAACTGGTCAGTAGAATCAACACTTTGCCCCAGATTTCTCTTCGCCGCAGCACTTGCACTAAAAGAAACATTAGCATCTATGGCAGATACATATCTGGTTGCCTCGTTAACAGTGTTTGAATTTGGACCTCCCACATATACAGGCAGATTGGAATATGATAAACTCATTTGTTTATATTACACTGGCTATATTTTTTTTAAACAAAAGATAGTAAAACCTTTGGCCCCAACCACGCGCCGAGAAAAGGGGTGGGGGTATGGCCGTTTACTTTTTGATGTCGCACTCCCCCCCCTGAATTATGCTATATTATCTAATTTTTTTTTTTAGAAATGGGGTAGGGTGTTTTGTTATAATTACTATAATTCTCTGAGGGTGGTAAAAGGCAATTATGCAAAATTCTATAGTTCGCTGAGGGCGGTTATCGAGCATTATAGAATCGCTGTAACTTGTTGACAGTCAATGACTTACGCCGAATCCCCCGCCCGCGCCGCGTAACTCGTTGAGTACCAACGACTTACGAACGTTCTTACATATACTACGTAACAACACCCTGTCAAGTAAAATATTAAAAAAAGTTGTCAAGAAAAAAATTGAAAAAAATTAAAATAAAAAAAAGAAAAAAAAGATGCTTTTGCCCTTGACTTTTTGCTTAAAGTGTGTTATACTTAGGCATGGAAATTACTATAGATGAAATAATTGAGTTCACTGACAGCAACGGGTATGAGATAATTGACGAAGCCTGGAACGGCATTCTTTACAGGGGTTCAGATGGTGAAGAGGTTTACGAGGATGAGATCATTGAGATGATCGAAGAAAAAAAGAAAAAAGAACTTGCTTTTAAATAAAAAATAGATTATATTCAGGTATGAAAAATAAAGACTTACTTCAACTTTTAGTTAACACCGCATTACAGAATGCGAGCAATGGAACCAATGGCATCGACCCAACCGAGGGCATCGAGGTCTTAACACCTCTCAATGAGTGGGCTGTCCTAGTCGAGTTTGACGTCGAGACAGGCAACGTGATTGTCACCGACGAAGACGGCGGCGATCACCAGTTTACAACTGACGAGATCGAGGTCTTAGATATAAGATTGCTAAAATAATATAAAAAAGATCTTGCGTTTAAATAAAATATAGAGTATATTCAGATATGACAGCGAAACAAGAATTACAAGAGTTTGACGGGCAAGAAATAATCTTTGAGATCTTTCCAGAGGACTGCCCGAATCAAGTAGAGCAAGGCACACTTTCCTTTGACGTAGACGAGAATGCAATAGTTACCTTTGACGATGGCGAGACGATGAGCATAAAAGCAGATCAGGTCATTGACACATTCGACAACTGGAGCAAAGAAAACTTTAGCTAAAATAATTAAATAAATACTTGCGTTAACTAAAAATCTGGAGTAAAATTAAATCATGAAAACAAAAGAACTTTTAAAAATGGAAGCCACCATAAGAGCAACTGAAAGCCTCGTTGAGTGGATAGCCCAAAGTGATCAACTATCCGAGAGCGAAAAGCAAAAGGCTGTACTCAAGCAAATGAGACAGCTCAACTCTCTCATAGCCGAGACAAAAAAAACAAATGAGAAGCTTGGCTTCTTCGCTAGAAAATTCAGCGCTAGCATAGCCGCTGTTAAAAAACTAGAAACAACAAAATAAATCTCTAACACACACACAAAAAAATCATGAAAAAATTCTTATCAGATCTCTTCGACCAGTTCACTTTCACTTGTCTAATCACTAATGCCTTTAATCTTTTCATCTGTATGTTTGCTATAATGTTAGGTGAAGATTCTTGGTTGTCACTTAGGGAAAGTGTTAGAGGTTTCACTGGTGGCACTGTCTTGTTTATAATGTTTGGGCTTCCGTTAGTGTGGGCGTTCATTATGGTGTGGTTGACTAGAGCAGCCGACAAACTAAACGCAAAAGTCTAACATGACACCAAAAGAACGCATGACCGCATGGCGGTCACTAACAGAACCAAAACCATCTTGGGAAATCTTTAAAACTTTGTTAGGGTCTGACGCAGACCCTAACGCTGTACTAAAAAAGTGGCGGGCGTGGCATGCTCGCAAGAGTAAGTAAAAACCTTCGTAACTCGTTGATACTCAACGACTTACGCGGGCGCGGCAGCCCCGTCGGCGTAACTCGTTGACAGTCAACGACTTACACAAGATCTTACGTAAACCCTTGTCAAGTAAAAAGTTGCAAAAAAGTTTGTCAAGCAAAAAAATCAAAAAAATAAAATAAAAAAAATGAATAAAAAAACAAAATAAAGCTTGCTTTTTCTGTGAAAGTGTGGTATACTATAAGCATGAAAAATAAAGAATTAATAAATCGCTTAGGTAACGGAACCGAATTCACTGCTCGCGGTGAGTGGTTCGTAGTAGTAGATACAGACTTTGAAAATGGTTTTGTGTGGGGTATGGATCAAGACGGCGGTGAGCAGGAAGTCGCTATAGATTCTATAGACGATATAAGCGAGAGCTTAGCCGACATGGTAAGCCGCGACTGGTCTCCTATGCTCAACAAGTTGAGCCTGTAAAAAAAATAAAAAAAAGATACTTTTACCCTTGACTTTTACATTAATCTGTGCTATAGTATAAACATGAAAAACAAAACTAAATCAAACATCATCAAAAACAAGGACTGCGTACTTTACGCGAAAGCTCACATTTTCCCAGTCGGTCATGAGAATTATGGCAAGCGCCTATTCATTGACCGCGGTTCGCTTGCATACCTAGAAGCTAAGGCGGCGATGGCTCGCCTTAAGTCATCCGCAGTCGGATTCGTGTCATCTAAGTACTGGACCGACGCGATGGGTGAGGAGCTTCCACAAAAGGAGATCAATAGCGTAACCATCGACGGCAAAGAATCGTAAAAAAAAACAAAAAAGATCTTGCGTTAAATAAAAATCTGTGGTATAGTTAAAACATGAAAAATCACGAACAAATAATCGAGTTAATGAAAATCGCTGACCAACTTCGTTCAGAGGTAATCGGTGCGTCTGGTCAAGCCCAGGCTATGGCTATGAACTTAGGGATCAGTGAGGAGACTGCTGAAAACTTCAAGCGTCTCGAAGCCCGTCTTGACGATGCGCTAAAAGATCACAGTGAGAAAACCGATAAAATAATCTTCGGTTAATTCTAACAATAAAACAAATGACCAAGTTCGAAAAACTAAACGAAGCAATAAATAACCTAGGTGACATGGACACAAGAAAACACAAAGACACGGAAGATAACCGCAGAGATCTTTTAATAGAGTTAGGACAAATAAGAACTGACCTCGGTTTCTTACAGCCAGACATCAGATATAAATGGGAGCGTAAAGAAATGATGAATAAAATTGATGACCTTATGGAGTTGATCGCAAAGAAAAGATTTTTTTAATTGTGTTAGTGTGTTAGTGTTAGAATAATGTTAGAGTGTTAGAACAATGTTAGAGTTTTAGTAAAGAGTTAGGTATCGCGGCGGGGCTGAGATTGCTCTGGTCATTTTCATCACCTTGGAGGTAATCGCGTAAAAGCCTCCGTAACTCCCTCAGTATCAAGGAGTTACGCGGCCCGCGCCCCCCGCTCGGCGTAAGTCGTTGATAATCAACGACTTACGAAAGATCTTACGCAAAAGCTTGTCAAATTAAAAAGTAAAAAAAAAAGTGAAAAAAATAACAAAAAAGTATTGACTTTGTTTTTATATTATGGTATAGTGAGGCATGAAAAATTCACTTACTACTTCAGACATCAGAGATCTTACTAACGAGGGCATCGAGTTCGGCGTGGACAATCGCGCGATCAACGAACTCCTACACGACGCGCAGGAGCGCGAGGAGTTCGAGGCGTGGCTTGACAGCCGCATGGACGACGCTCGCGCCCACATGGATGCGAAATGGTCAGCTCAGGATGAGCCTGATCTCCGCCTCGACGCGCTCACCGAGGGGTGAGCAAAAAAAACATAAAAAAGTTCTTGCTTTTAATTCTAATCTGTGCTATAGTTACATCATGAGAAATTCCAATATCTATAAATTCACTGTCACCGAGTATATGCAAAATCCGCCGTCTTGCGGGGGCAACTGGGAGTGCGGGGAATCCACCTACGTGTACATGTCCCGCTCTGCGAAGCGGGCCACCTCCAGGGAGGGCCGTCCATCCATCCGCGAGTATGGCGAGCAGGGTGTGCCTATCATGGGCCGCCAGACGCTCACCAAGGGCGGCAAGGTCATCTTCGACAGGTGGGATTGACCCGCGTAAAAACCTTCGTAAGTCGTTCACTATCAACGACTTACGCGGCGCGGGCAGCCCCGTCGGCGTAACTCGTTGAGTGCCAACGAGTTACATCAATAATCTACATAAGCATACATCATGGGGGCTGTCAAGTATTATATTTGACTATTTACTATTTATAGTTAGGTATTTGATATTTAAAGAATTAAAATTCATTTTAATTGTTGCAAAAGAAAAATAACCGTGTTATGTTTACTCATTATGTCGAACTTAACTTTAAAAAGAAAAACAACTAAAACTAAACTCCAAAACTTAACTCCTGAAGATTTAGGTAAATGTCCTAACAGGCACACAAAAGACCTTGTTATTCAACCCTCTGTTGCTCAATGGATTCTTGATAATCGTAACTCAAAACCTATTGATAGAGTACCAGAGTATACAAATAGAAACATGAGAACAACAGGCAGAAAAACGGAACTGCTCATTAGAGATATTCTGGATAACAATTTCTATCCATGTTTAATCTCATTTGATAAAAAAGGTTGGGTCTTAAATGGGCAACATCGCCTTTATGCTATCACTAAAGCAGAAAAAGCTTGTGAGATGATTGTAGAATTTGGGGCTAAAAGAGAATCAATGGTTAAGATTGACAGGGGGCAACCTAGAAGCATTAAAGATATTCTGGGTTTACATTTGTTCCAAGAGTGGGGTTTAAATCCTTCAAGATGGGGTAATGTCTCAAAAATAGGAATAAACTTTTTTGGTTATGTGCAAGCTGATAAGCGATCCACATCAAGACTTTACTCATCACTATGTGATCATAACCCAACAGATAAACAAGTTGTAGATTTCTTTAATGATAATAAAGAAATTATTCTACGGACTGAAGAAGTTTGTAGAGGGCTTAGGAGTTCACTGCAAATGGAAATGCAAGTTAAAAATAAAAAAGGTTCATTAGTAACTAGGTCTAATCGTTTTCTAGCTAAAGTTTTCTTTGTGCCTTTAGCCTGTTTAATGGCATTAGATAAAAAACTAGCAGAAAGTTTCATTTATGATCTTCAAACAAAAGATTCCAAAAGTAATCCTGCGGCTTATGTAAAAGAATATCTTAGAAATGGAGAAGCAATGAACTCAAGAGCCGAATATCTTAATAATGTAGAGTTCATCTTCGGAGCTATACAGAAGCATATAGATTCTAAGTCGATAGTATCTAATAAAGTAAAACGTTTAAGAGAAATAAAATGAGCCATTCACTTTATGCCGCATTTTATAACGTTAACGACAAAGCTGAGTTCCTCGTCAAAGTGGGGAACTCAGCCCAAGCTAATAGAAGAATAAGAAACATTATGTCTCCTGCAACACTTCAAGACACCTTTGAACATGATGGCTTAAACAAAAAAGAAGCTATCACTTTAGAGAATGAATTGAACCAAGACTTGCGAGACATTTCTAACAGTGGGGGCAGTGGTGAATTTCATCTGTTTACTATGAGAAAATTCAAAGATGTTTATGATTGTGTTATGGGATACTTTCCTAACATTGTTAAACATCAGCCTAACGCTTCACAAGTACCGATAGGATGTGACGCTCTCGCCTTCAGGGTCGCCAAGCCATCCGTAAAAACAGTAAAAATAAATTATAATTAAAAACCCCCGTAACTCCTTGACTATCAGGGAGTTACGCGCTGGGGGCTGCCCGCTCGGCGTAACTCGTTGATGCTCAACGAGTTACATAACATTATACGTATATCCTTGTCAAATCTTTTTTTAATATTTAAATTAAATATTTATGCTTTTTTATTTGATATTTATCTACTTATAGGTTATAGTTTGATCATGAGTACAAGAAGAATTGAAATAATGAGTCATTTAGAAAGTGCCGCTGTTGATGGTGCTTTTAAATTACACGTAGATAGGAATGGTCAACTAATTGCCACTGATCTACTAGATAAAACAAAACCTTTTGCTATCCGTTTCGATGGGGCAGAGAATCCACTTGATCGCTTTGTTGATCTTTATGTTAACTCGGAGGATCTAATTGCACAAGATTAAAACTATGGACACATCAGCAGCAGCATTAATGCACGATATAGGCGAGATACTCGACGACTTTAAATCTGATATGGTAGAACATCATCAGAATTACTTTATTGAAAATGCAGCAATACTTAAAACATTGGCTCAAGCTCAGTCGGTCACTCGTTTAGTCATGGAAACTGAAGAGAAAGTAGATGACCTATCAAAAGAAATAAAAGGTTTGTTTAGTTCTAGCTATTCATTTAATAAATAAAAAAGCAAAAAAATACTTGCACCAACTTTAACCCTGTGGTATATTCACTATATGAAATTACAATCCTTAAATCCAACTCAACTAGCATCACACTTGGCAGGTAAAACTGTCAGGTACACAAACACAAAAAAGAATTCTTCTGTTACAGGAGATAGAACAAGAACCTTTAAGATCAATTCAATTGATCGTGTAGGCAGACACGCTGAGACAAGTGAGCAGTTTATAACTGCGTGGGTTTCAGATGTTGATGACTCTGGTTCTAAGAAATTTAGAAATTTATACGTTGACAGTATCAATGTCATAGTATAGACTTGGAGTTAAGGACAGGGTGGCGAGATTGTTTCTGAGGGGATCATGGTCTCGTCACCCACTCCAAAAAAATTTAACTTAACAACAAAAAATATAATATGGCAAAAACAACTGAATCAGTTCGCATTGAAGTAAAAAATAAAGACCAAGCAACTTTACTTAACTATGCCTTGGGTGTAGTACATCAAACTCTAGCCGATAGAATGGCAGAGGTAGCAGACGAGAAGCTTGACAACTTTATGGATAATGTAAAGTGGACACGCAAACACGCTAATACATTAAACGAAAAATTTGCGTTAAACGCAGAAGAATCCTAGGAGGGTATAGTCACCGAGTTTACAGGTTAAGGTAATGACTTCCGAAAGGAACGAGCCACAGCGAGAGCTGTTTCCCTAAGCTCAGCCCCCTACAGCACAAAAGTTGTAGGCAAGTGACGATGAAACAAAACCAAATACTGGAGGCTAGCCCCAACGGAGTGCTACCACAGTAGGAGAGCCGTCGATAGTGACAAGCTATCGGCGGTTTCTTTTTGTTCTGTTAGGTACATCTGTAAGTCGTTGACTGTCAACGACTTACGCGGGCCGCACCCCCCGCGCGGCGTAACTCGTTGATACTCAACGAGTTATGAATGTTACTACGTTTCTAGCTTATAAACCCTGTCAAGTAAAAACATAATAAATATTTGTCAAGCAATTATTTAACCTAAACTTTTTTCTTTTTTTTGTTTTTAGGGCTTGCAATTTTTATTTTTTTCGGTTATAGTTGGGCATGGCATTGATATATGCAAAAAACAAACTGGAGCCACTCACCGTGCCAATGGCAGGGTCAGTCTGGACTCGCAGAGAGCGTGAGACTCTATCCGTAGAGGATCAGCTTAAGGCGGTAAAAACGCCTGAAAAGACGGCTACACATACGCCGATCCCACACAGCTTACTTGTCTCCAAGGCTCGTACAGCTTTAGATAAAGCAGGTTTCTCCATCTCGGAGGAGGAACACGCCCTCGCTAGAGGGGGTCAACGCTACTTCGGTGGCTTCGCTCTCAGAGGTGAGGGCATCACAGGCGATGATCGCCGTTTGGTCTTCGGGCTACGTAACTCAAGCGACAAGTCCACAGCGGCTTCCGCTTGCATGGGTAATTCCATGTTGGTGTGCGACAATATGTGCTTTTCGTCTGACGTTAAGCTTGCTCGCCGTCACACTGTCAATATCCTCCGTGATCTTGACGGGATGCTAGCCAAGGCTATCAGCCGTATCCGCTCATCATGGGCTGATATGGGTCAAAGGATCTCAGCTTATAAGGAGTCTGAGATTTCTCCAGAGGTTGCAAGCAACCTTGCTGTTGACCTTGCCGAGTGCAAGGCACTACCCGAAAGGGATGTGTACAAGACGGTCAAGGAATTCCGTGACCCTCGTCACCCTGAGTTCAGAGGCAACACCCTCTGGAACCTCTACAACGCTGTCACTGAGAATCTCAAGGGCGGTGATTTGTCCAAGCTCCCAGAGCGCACCATGAAGATGCAGAGCATCTTTGATGGGGTCGCAGGTCACCGTTCGGTGATTGTGGACGCTGAGGAGGTTGTTCTCTCTGCGTAAGCAGAGAGGCACTCGCCACGCCCTACCCGCAAGGGTAGGGTTTTTTTTGTGTTTTTATCTTTTTTTTACTTGACAAGGGTTTACGTAATAACTTACGTAACTCGTTAAGAATGAACGAGTTACGACTGGGCGCGGCATGCCGCCAAGCGCAACTCCTTGATACTCAAGGAGTTATAGATGTGTCAAGCAAATAATAAAAAATAATAAAAATGAATTTAAATTGACTTTTTATTCAGATGTTTTATATTTAAGCATATGAAAACACAGAAAAACGGTTTACCAATAAACATAGAAGGATATCCAATTCACATAAATAAAAACGAAAGAGACTTTCAAGTTTTTTTAACACATCGCAACGGCGACCAAACAATTAATGGATGGTTTACTTATGATGATGCAGTCAAAGAAATTAAAACACAGAAAAATAAATATCTAGGAACTGATTTACAAGTTGCTGATTTTCAGATATTGTTAGACAACACGAATATATCAATAGAAACAAAATCTTAATATGAGATACTTAACACTAAGCAATTCTAAAATCCTTAAAGGATTTCAAAAAGGGTTTATCACTTACGGCTTGCACCTTGCACCGTCAACTTTATCAGGCAGAAATGTTTGTCCTAATGCTAGTGCAGGATGTGCAGCAGCTTGTTTAAATACAGCAGGGCGAGGAATGATGAACATGGTTCAAGAGGCTAGGATAAACAAAACAAATAAATTCTTTGATAACAAGTATGAATTTGTGCTTCAGTTAGTGAAGGACATTCAAGCGGGCATAAGGTTTGCGACACGCAAACAAATGGAAGTTTGCTTTCGTTTAAACTTAACAAGTGATATCCGTTGGGAAAAATACGGTATCATGCA
>Ga0114933_10003297_pt1 | contig 15875 bp, 13 predicted proteins | sample 4SBtaG_FD_89691 | JGI IMG/M metagenome (GOLD analysis project Ga0114933, IMG submission 89691) | Deep subsurface microbial communities from Kolumbo volcano to uncover new lineages of life (NeLLi) - 4SBTROV12_W25 metaG | ecosystem: Environmental > Aquatic > Marine > Volcanic | place: Kolumbo... | reverse complement strand
CACGTGCGAATCGACCCGTGCAGCTTGGAGGAAATAGGTCCCGCAGACCGCTACGACGCCAAAGAAGAAGAATACGAGAACGTCACCGAGGCCGTGATAGCCCAGCGGGATGGGCCCTGCGGTGTAGCCGACCGCCGCGATCAGCGCCGCGAATCCCACCCACAACAGCTCGGGCGCCACGGCCATCGCCGCCCAAGTCCCCGCAGCTGCTGCAATAACGAAGGCGACGGCCGCTCCGATCTTGAGTTGGCGGGCGGTCAGCAACCCCGCGGCCAGCGCCCGGGTTGGCCCGAGGCGCCCATCATCGTCGACGCCACGTTCACCATCGGCGAAGTCATTGACGAAGTTGCAGCCAACCTGCAGCCCGAGCGCGACCACCATGCACAGCGTCGCCATGACGGGATCGAATACGCCGTCGGCGGCAGCAAGCGCCGCTCCCACGATCACGGGAACCGCGCCGGCCCAGAGCGTCGCCGGCCGAATCGCCAGGAACCACGCACGAATACTCATGTCGCCCAACTCCGGCCGTCGATTCGGGCCAAGGCGGAACGGCACATCTCGAGGTAGCGCTCATGGGCGCGGAGATTGGATTCACGGTCGGTTCGGATCTCCAAGACGCGAATCCCTTCGGCCTCGGAATCCAGAGTCGCTCGGACGTCGCCGGGACTTGAGCATGGTAGCCAGGCCGCACTCGCGGCGGCGGCGATGGCTTGGATTTGGGAGTTCTGCTGCGCGACGAATGCCGGTTCGAACGCCTCGTTATGGGCGGAGATGGGCAGCAGACCGAAGATGCCGCCGCCCGCGTTGTTGACGACGACGACATCGAGGCGAACGCCGAGCTCTGCAGCGGCGAGCAAGCCGGAGACATCGTGCCGAAACGCCAAATCACCAATGAGCAGTGTCGCCTTGCCCTCGCTACGTGCTATGCCTGCCGCGGTCGCGATGAGCCCGTCGATTCCGTTGAGACCGCGGTTGGCGAGCAACCGGATTGTGCCCGTGCGTCGACGCGCGAACTGGTTCGCGTCCCGGATCGGCATGCTCGCGGCCACAAGCAACGTTGAGCCCGGCGCGATGGTCTGCGCGACTGCTGCAGCCACAGGGCCTTCCCAGTGCTGATTCAAACACTGTTCGGTTATCTGCGAACAGATCGTTTCAGCAGCGGCCCAGCCCGCGGCATGCCTACCGGTTCCCGCAGCGATTGCCAGGAGTCGATGCAAGGTGTCGTCGACGTCGGCAAGGATCAGCTCGACAGCACCTGGCAGTCCGTGGCGGACCTCCGACGTCGTCGAGATGACACGGCGCGACTCAATGCCTTGGAGCCAGCCGAGGACGTGCGGATTGAGCGGCGGACGTCCAAGCTCGATCGATGCGGCCGGCTGCGGCATCGATCCGGATCGGATGATGGCTTCGTAGCCGACGACACAAGATGACGACCCGTCGTCGTCAAAGCGGACGCCGGAAGCGGCTGCAGCAAGAACTGGCCATCCGGAAACTACGCTGAGTCGACGAACCAAAGCGGCTGTTGACGCGTCGGCCGGGCCGGCGCCGCAGAAAATCACCCCATCCGCGTGCTCTTGCAGATGACGGGCTAGCGACACAATTGGGCGGTCACTCAGAATATAACGATCGATTAGTTTAGGCTTGGGCGTCGGAACCGAATGGTATGTGGTCGCCGGGTCCCATAACGGCTTTCGGAACGCGATATTGATGTGGACCGGGCCGGGGCGGCCGCCGAGAGCAAGCGCAACGGCCGTTCGTCCGGTCTGCAACCACTGGGTCGGCGCGGGTGTGTCCAGCTCGAAGGCGGCCTTCGCGTGGACGCCGAACATCTCGCGCTGGTTCATCGTCTGCGGCGATTCGCAGTCGTGAAGCTCGGGCGGTCGATCGGCCGTAAGCACGACGAGCGGCACGCCATCAGCCTTCGCTTCCGCGATCGCGGGCGCATAGTGGAGGCCGGCACTGCCCGACGTGCACACGAGCACCGCGGGCCGGCCAGATGCCCGCGCCATCCCGAGCGCGACAAACGCCGCGGCACGCTCATCAAGCACAACGTCGACGTCCAACCGCGGTTGGGATCTCGCGGCCAGCACAAGCGGTGTGCTCCGCGAACCGGGTGACATCACCACGTGGTGGCAGCGAGTCGCGAGGCCGGCCATGAGGTGGCATGTGGCATCAGCTTGTAGCTGCGCCAGCGGAGTCGGCATCAACCGGCGCTCACCGTGCATCCGAGCCCCGCACGCGCAAGCAGGCCGTGGCGGTCTGCATCTTCCACTGTGTCTCGCGCCATTCCGCCGCCGGATCAGACCCGACAACGACGCCCGCGCCGGCGAACGTCGTCGCTTCGGCGCCCGTGATCAATACGCTGCGGATCGCGACGGCGGAGGCGCCCGAGCCATCCGCGCGTTCGAATCCGATATGTCCCGCGTAAAGGCCGCGGTCCCAGGTTTCGTGAGTTGCCAGCCAGCGTCGCGCCGCCGCCCGGGGCAGTCCGCATACAGCAGGGGTTGGATGAAGGGCGTCGACGACTTCTCGGAGCCCGATCCCGTCGCAGAGGAGTCCGCGAAACGGAGTCTCAAGGTGCTGCACCGCGGCGAGTGTCCGGATGCGAGGTCCCGGCCCGACTTGCAATCTGCGACACACAGGCGCCAAACGCCGGCCGATGTCGTCAACGACAAGTTTGTGTTCCCGGCGGTCTTTGTCCGAATGCAGCAGTCGCTCGGCAGCCACGGCGTCGACCCGCGGACGCCCGGTTCGCGCGGCGGTGCCCGCCAGGGCATGCGTTGTCAGTTGAGCGCCGTCGACCCGAGCCAGCAGTTCGGGTGTCGCGCCGGCGAAGACGTCACCGCGGCCGTCGGTCACCGCGAACACAGTTGCTCCAGGGTTGCCGACAACGAGCGCTTCCAGCGTTGCGGCGACATCGAAAGTGCCCCGTGTAGCTCGCCAACGGGCGCTGCGCGCGACCACCACTTTCTCGACCAGCCCGGCGCGGCAGTCATGCTCAGCGCGTCGCACACATTCTTCGAACCATGTTCGGCTATCCATGCCATCGTCTGAAGTGGGAACGAGCTGAATGCCCACGGCCGGTGTGGGATTCGTCTGCGCCCCTCGTCGCCGGCCGACGCGTCGTCCATGGATCGTTGAATCGATGCGCTCCAGCGCCCGATACCCTGACTCGTCGACATGCCAAACCGTGCGGGCCAAACAGCGCTCAAACGCGAGCATTGTCGATGATTCGTCGCGGTCGAACGGGACCGCCCAAATCTCAATATCCGTGTCGGCGGGAGGCCGAGCCGTGTCTTCAACGTCATGTGAATTGGGGACCGTGGCGATGAACGCTCCGCCCCCGCTGGATCGCCAGCCGATCGCGGTCCGTCCAGCGTGGACCAGGCCAGCGAATCGAGCGCCGAAACCGGCTGCATCTGCGGACGAGCGAACGGCTGCATGAGGTCTATTGAGCCCGCGGAATTGAACGCCGGCAGGTTGCGTGACTACGGCCATCTCGTGCGCTCCGTACTCATCGTGTAAGCTGCTGAATTCCGATGTTTCATGGGCGATACGTGCTGCGCTCCCGAGTTGTTCATCATATCATGAACAACTGGCGCTAACATAGTCACTGTCGGCGTCTGGATCAAGCAGCTTCTTTCGAACCGCCTGCCTGGCGTCCCCTTCACGGGCTGAATCGGCTGGGGTGCTTGCGACGGTTGGATGAGTTCTTGCCGTCCAATCGCGGCACAAAACGCCAGCAGCGCCGAAGAAATGCGGCTGGCGGACAGTCGAGCTCGACGGTTTACCCGCCCGTGAACAAGCGCTACGATTTCTCATGGCGAAAAGACGAGACCGGACGGACGAGCGGCTGACGAAACAGGTGGTGCGAGCGTGTGACGCCGTCGGCGGGTTCATCGAGTACTGGGGTTTCAAAGCGATTCACGGCCGCATCTGGACGCTGCTGGCGCTGCGCGGTGAACCAATGCCGCAAACGGAGATCGCGATGAAGCTCGCGGTGAGTCGCTCCCTTGTCAGCGGAGCGGTGGCCGAACTGTGTGACCACGGGCTGTTGCGCCGCGTCGAAGAACATCGCAACGCTCCCTACGTGGCTGTAATCGACGTGTGGCCGGTGATTTCCGACGTCCTTCGCGCGCGCGAGTGGATGTTGATCGAGTCGGCGAGACTCGCCCTGGAAGCCGCCATCGAAGAGGTCGAATTCAGCCAGAGCCTCGGCGAGGAGGTGCGCTGGGACGTCGATCGGATGCGGATGCTGCTGGCGATGACCGAGCTCGCCCAGGCGCTGCTGCGTATCTTGATGGCGCTGCGTGTCCCACGGGCGTCCGATCGGTTCAGCGGATGGCTCGACAAGGCCGGGTCTTTCGCGGACACCTTGCGCCGAATGGTGTAGACACGCCGTCGATGGTCGACCATCACACGGATACGGCGTGCAACCAGCCCGACAAACCGCGAACAGCGGCGTTTGCGACGACTCTCGGCATCGCGTTGGCCGCCGTCGCCGCCGCCTACTACGGCAACATGGACTTCGGCTTCCTTGGCGACGCGCGTTTCTTGCTCGAGCACAACGCGTTCTTGCGCGAGTGGTCGACCTGGTCAGACCAGTTAACCCACGACTATTTCTGGAGCAGCAGCGGCAACACGATCCCATATTGGCGCCCGTGGACCAAACTCGGCTGGCTGGCCGAAACACAACTCCTGGGCGGCTCAGCAGCGGGCTACCACGCTGTTCAGATCGCCTTGCATCTCGCCGCCTGTGCGGCCGTCGGCGCATTGGTTGTCACGCTTGGCGGCGGCCCGGTCGCTGCCGGCTGCGGAGCCGTATTGTTTGGCCTCGGCCCCAGCGCGGTCGAGCCGGTGAGCCTCTTGATGGCGCGCTCGGACGTGACCGCCGCGTTTGCATCCATCGCGGTGCTCGTTTCGTGGCACCGCTGGACAAGCGGACACCGCCGATGGTTGGGCCCTCACATTGCGTTGCTCGTCTTGGCGCTGGGAAGCAAGGAGACCTCCGTCGTGCTGCTGCCTGCGATATCTCTCTGGGGGGCTGCGCGGGTGTGGCTCCAGGGAGCAGATCGCAAACAGATTGGCGCGAGCCTGCTGCCCACCTTGATCGTCGTTATCGCGGCGCTCAGCCTTCGATCAGCTGTGCTGTCAGACCGCCCTGGGCCATCGATCGTGGCGGACCCGCTGCGCATCGTGGTGGGCGCTGGCCGGTACCTGGCCGCGCTTGTGCCCATGCAGTTCGAAACCGGCTTGCGCAACTTCGGATACGACGAGGCGGCTTCGCCATCAGCGCTTGTCGCAGCCCTTGCGGCGATCTCTGTTTTCGGTGGTCTCGTGGTGGCGGCCGTGCGTCGCCGCGACGCCGACGCATTTGGCGTGCTGATGTGGCTCGCGGGAACCATCGCCCCCGTGCTCCTCGTTGAACAGATGAATGTGCCCAATGTCGAGGGCAAGTTCCCGCTTGCAGACCGATGGCTCCTACAAGCCAGCGCCGCGTCCAGCGCGCTCATAGCGGCGCGATGGGCCCGAATTGTCCCCGGTCAGCTCACCAGACTCGGCCCGGCGATCGTCGGCTTGTGGGCGGTCGCCGGCATCGTGATGGCACCGACGAGCCACGGGATGTATGCCAGCGAGATCGCGCTGCTCGACAAGGAAGACCTCGACTTTGAGTCCATTCCAAAGGAGTTCCGGAGCCGGGAGGACGCGTGCCGGTTCATCGATCGTCAGATCGTGCGCGGGGTTGCCAAGCGCGACTGGGTGGTTGTGCTGAAGGCCACAGAATCGAGCGACTGTCCCCCCGACGCGCTCCGCCAGTTCAACCGACTCAGCGCGCTTTCAGCCACCAAGCAGTGGCCTGCTGCCGCGAAACTGGCCGGGCAACTTCTGGCGGTACCCACGGCGGACACCCGACACGTAGCGATGCTGCACCACCTGCGGGGCCGCGCATTGTTGCAGCTGCGCCGAGCGGCGCCTGCGGTGTCCGACCTTGAGCAGGCCCGGAAGATGGGGCTTACGTCGTGCCGGTTGCTGCACGAATTGGGACTCGCTCACGGGGCAAACGGCGATCGAAAACAAGCTTCGCGGTGGATGAGCCAGGCGCGCATGTGCCTGACTCAACGGCACCACTAGAATTGGTCATACCTATTGACCAATTGCCAAAACGGCTCTATGGTGCGCGTCGGAGGCAGCCATGGAACTCACGCCCATCCCCAAGAAATCGCTCTCGGACCACGTCTTTGACCGGCTCACCGAACAGATCGTGTCCGGGGCGCTGGAACCGGGCCAGTCCCTGCCATCAGAGCGCGCGCTCTGCGAGGCACTGGGCGTCAACCGCGGCGCGATTCGGGAAGCCGTCAAGCGGCTGTCTCAGGCGGGGCTTGTCGCAAGTCATCACGGCTCAGGCCACAAGGTGCTCGACTATCGCCAGAGCGCCGGGCTCGATCTCCTGCCGCGGCTGTTGTTCCGTGGGACGGGGGATGTGGACCCCAAGGTCGTTCGGAGCGTGATGGAGTTGCGATCAGCGATCGCGCCGGACGCCGCCCGACTCTGTGCAGAAAGAGACGCCGGCCGCGCTGAAACACTCCACAAGCTCGTCGATGAGATGGAAGCCGAGACTGATCTGTTCAAGCTCCAAGCTATCGCGTTGACGTTTTGGAACGTCGTCGTTGAGGGCAGCGACAACATCGGGTACCGGCTCGCCTATAACAGCCTGCGCGCGGTTTATGACCATGTCCGAGAGGCCCTCGTTGAAGTCCTGGCGTCGGAGCTCAAGGATACCGACGGCTACCGCGCGATCGCTGACGCCATCAGCCATGGCTCAGGATTCACCGCCCACTGCGAGGCCGCCGCGCTGGTTGAACGCGGCCTCAATGGCATCAACGAAGCGTTTTCCGCGCTGGAAGCGCTCGGGGTCTGACATGCACGCCAACACTCTCGACGTCGCGTCCACCGCGGCGAATGGACCCGTTCGCGCTGCGACGGCCACGTCCCGGGTTCGCAGCACGACGAACGCGACCCGCAAAGCGCGCGCCAGGGCAGTCTCGCTGCGACAAGCCGCGCGTATGTTCTTCAGCAACGCCAATCCCTGGCTGCTCATGGCGGGTTTGGCAGGCGCTGTTATTGGCCGAGGAATGCTCGGGCCGTTGAGCTGGCACGACGTCGCGTTGGCGGCAGCTTTGGTCGCATTCGAGCCGCTGCAAGAGTGGTTGATTCACGTCTATGTGCTTCACTGGAAGCCCCGACGCGTGTTTGGGTTTATGATCGACCCCGAAGTCTGCTGGAAGCATCGAGCGCATCACGAAGATCCCTGGAACCTCGATGACGTGTTCATCCCGCGGCGCACGTTGCTCGCGCTGTTTCCATTGCTGACGGCGCTCTGGTGGGCGATCACGCCAACTCTGGAGCTGTGGATGTCGGCGTTGATCACCGCCTTGTCGATCGGAGTCGTGTACGAATGGACCCATTTCCTTGTGCACACCACGTACAAGCCGCGATCAACGGTTTACAAGCGCATCTTTCGCTATCACCGGCTGCACCACTTCAAGAACGAACACTTCTGGTACGGCGTCACGTCACACATGGGCGACAGAATCCTCGGGACGCTGCCGCACCAGCGGTCGGTGAAGACGTCGCCGACAGCCCGCAACATCGGAGCCACGGCGGCCGGAGACTGCGCAGAGTGACGGCTGCGGCCCTTCGTGGTCGCCGGGCATAGCTCAACTGCGTCGACGCCACCAGGCGGAGACCAGCCCCAGACCAGCCACAACGCCGGCCAGGATCCATAGCCACGATGGCGCTGCCAGCGGACGCCCCCGATCGTCGCTGTCGGCTCTCGGTTCCTTCCCCTGCGGCGCCGCGTATTCGATGCCAGACGACGCAGTCAATAGCCGTACATCGCTCGGATAAATTGTACAGAGCGCTTCTTTGTCATCGCGCCCCAGCTGCGTTCGTGTCGCAGCCGCACCCATAATCGCGGGGTACATCAGCGCCTCTCGGTGCCGTGAATGCCCGATACCGAGCGCGTGCCCCAGCTCATGGGCAAGAACCCGCGACAATGCTGCTCCCTTTCCATCCGCGGTCGGGCCAGAAAAGGAGAACCCGCCGTTGAGGTGAATGACGACCGACTTCAGCCGCCCGCTGTCGGCGTCCGAGAAGCGCTCGGTGTACGCGGCATTGCCCGCGCCGTGCGGCCAGCCCTCGCCCCAATAGACGATAGGGAACACCCACCCTGTGCTCGGGTCCGCCCAAACGCTCGCGGCACACGGCGCCTCCCAGACTTTCAAGGCCGCGTCGAGAGCGCCCTGACCGCCGCCAGGTACGTCCGGGATCATCCGGGTCAAAACCGGGTACGGTGCGACGGATTTCCAGTGCAGCCCGACGCCATGGTCGGAGATGTCGCGTTGCCAAGCGGCCGCGGGTCGGGGGGTGCCAACGCTTACCAGCAGCGAGATTGCGGCCAACAGCTGCGCGGATCGTTGCCAAAACGGCGTAGCCGCGCGAACCAGCCGGTGGATCGCGCGGCTACCTGCGCCCCTTGAGGGGCTTGTCTGGCGGGAGATCAACCGTCGCCCAGCTTGGCGTCGTCCGCCTTGTCCGCGTCGCTTTCCGACACGTCCGACGCGCCCTCGTCCTTGAACGCCGCGTCCGCCTCCGGGTCTTTGTCGTGCCCGGAAGCGTCCAGCGAACTCTCCGGCGGGTCGCCGCCTTCGTCTCCAACGCATGCCTTCTTGTCGCCGCCTGCTGCCCAGGCACCCTTGTCAGCCTTCGGATCTTTCCACGCCGCCGCGACATAGGTGTTCTTGGCGCCGGGCCCCCAGCACTCCTTCACGACCGCGTAGACCTTTTTGGCGGGATGCACTTGTCCGTACACGGCAACGCCGCGGCCTCCCTTCCCGGCCAACCATCCGATCCGCGCGGCGTATCCCTCGATTCCGGCAACCTTGGGGGCGATGTCACCTACGATAAGCGTGCGAGCCCGTCCGCCCACGCCGATCTTGCGCACATAGTCAGCTCCGAAGTTCCAGGCTGGTCCCGTGTGGTCCTTCCTTTTCTTGACCTTTCGGTAAACAACGCGGCGAGCCTTGGCCTTCTTGCCAGCGTTGGCAAACCAGAGATGGATTTTGCCGTCGACGTTCAAAGCCGGCACCAGGTCGGTGATGTTGGTGAGATTCATGTGCAACCGTCCGCCGCCCTTGCGCGGCGCCTTCTTGACGAAGATGCCGGTCATCAGACCCTTCCATGTTGCGCCGTCTTTGCTTCCGTAGAGCGAATAGCGGAGCCGATTGACCTTCGTCCGAACGGCGATGAAGCGGTACTTCACCCCACCCTGTTGGCCTTTCCAGACGCCGAAGGGCTGGCCGGCCACCGTTTTGCCTTTGACGTCCGGCTGCGCCTTGGTCACGACCGCTTTGACACGTGCTACCACGGCCTTGAGCCATGCACGCTGATTCTTCAGCGCCGCGCCCACAGCCAACAGCACAGTAGACGGTTTGCCCACTTTTACGGCGCCGGCTGCGTCCGTGTTTTCTTCCAACAGGTCGTCGAGATCGACAACATCGTCCTGCGTCACGTCGTCAGCCGCGCCGCCGCCACTGGAGCCGCTGCTTGAACCGCCGCTGCTCGAGGCGCCGCTACTTGAGCCATCGGCGCTCGACGCATCCGCGGCGCCGTCATCGGCCTCATTCTTGGCGCCGCAGCCCATGACCAGGGCGATCGCAACGACTGCGGCGACCCACCGCGCGGCCCGGAGGCTGCTCGACGCTGATAGATTTCGTGTTCTTGTGTTCATACGTATCTCCATTGCGGCGCGACGCACCTCACAACTGCGCAGCGGACCGGCTCGAATCGATTGCAAGCAGCTTAGGCCATCGGCGCCACAAGCCAACAAACGGCCGCAGCCGAGGGTGCAAATCTTGCCAACGTCGCTATATCGTGCGACCGGTTCCTACAGAAAATCGCCACCGAACCGGGAGAGCCGCGATGTTCAGCGCGACGCAATCCGCGATGCCGAAACCAAGCCACTGGCTGGCCGCTCCCGCCATTGCGCGACAGTTTCTGTTGTTCGCGTCGGTGACGACCGTCATCGCGCCTGCCGCGGTGGATGCCCAGCAAACCCGAACGCAGGAGAAGAGCCGCGTCTTCCGCGCCGGAACGGGCGAGCTCAGCGCGTTCACCGGCTACTCGATGCTCAGCGAGGACATCAACCTCGGCTCCGACGACGGCCCGCCGAACTACACCGACAACGTCCCCGACAGCTCGCCCCTTACCGGGATGCGACTCGGCTACAACATCACGGAGATGTTCGCGGCGGAGTTCGAGATCAAGCAGGCCCGAACCGTCTTCCGTCGCGGCAAGGGCGGCGACACCGTCCATGGCGTCACCATCGTTGCGCCGCGCCTCAATGCACTGGCTCACCTCAACTTCGACCGACGCACGATTCGGCCGTTTCTGTTGCTCGGAGTGGGCGCAGAGAAGTTGTGGGACAAAAAGGAGGACCCCAACGACCCGCTAAACAACGCCGAGGCGGACGAAGATGTGGCCATCCATGCCGGAGCCGGCGTCAAGTACCACATCACTGATCGCCTCTCGTTCCGGCTCGACGCGCGCGCAATGGTGTCGGAAACCCAGGCCGGCTCGATGGGCCTGACCGGCTATGAGTTCCTGTTTGGCGGCGCGATCAACCTGTTCCTCGTCGACCAGGACCCCGACCACGACGGCATCGCGACAAGCCGGGACGCTTGCCCCGCCCAGGCGGAGGACATGGACGGCTTCGAGGACAACGACGGCTGCCCGGAGAGCGACAACGATCGCGACGGTATCGCTGACAAGCTCGACAAGTGCCCGCTCGAAAAAGAGACCTTCAACAAGGTGGACGACGAGGACGGGTGCCCCGACCAGGACGCCGATGGCGACCTGATCGAAGACCGACGCGACAAGTGCCCGAACAAGGCTGAAGACTTCGATAAGTTCATGGACGAGGACGGGTGCCCCGAGCCGGACAACGACAAGGACGGCAAACTCGACAAGCAAGACAAGTGCCCCGACGACGCCGAGGACAAGGACGGCTACCAGGACGACGACGGCTGCCCCGATCCCGACAACGATGGCGACGGCATCTTCGACAAGGTCGACAAGTGTCCCAACAAGCTGGAGACCCACAACGGCTTTGACGACGACGATGGCTGCCCCGACACCGTTCCCAAGAAGGTAGCGAAGGAATTCCGCGGCACGATAGACGGCATCTTCTTCGCCAAGGACAGCGCCGACATCGACAACAAGAGCAGCTCGGTGCTTGAAAAAGCGCTCGATGTTCTCAAGGACTTCCCGGGTGTGAAGATCGAGATCGGCGGACACACCGACAACACCGGGTATCTTGAGTACAATCAGCAACTCTCGGTTCGTCGCGCGGAGGCGGTCAGGCAGTGGTTCATCGAACGTGGAATCGCTGGCGATCGAATGAAAGCGGTTGGTTACGGCCGTACCAAGCCGATCGCTGCCAACACGACCGAAGCGGGCCGGTCCAAGAATCGGCGCATCGAGTTCATCTTGCTGGTTCGCAAGCGTTGACGGACGCTGCGCCTCTATTCAGCTGGCAGGCGCATGGCGACTGAGAGCACACGCTATTGCCCCAAGTGCGGGCTGCACACCGACGCCGAGTATTGTCCGGACGACGGCGTCACTACGGTCGTTCGCAAGCGGATCGAGGCCGACAAGATCGCCGTGGTCTCCGGCGATGTCGTCGCAGGTCGTTATCGCATCCAGGGACTGCTCGGCAGGGGCGGCTTTGGAGCGGTGTACCAGGCCGCACATACCGGCACACAACAGCTCGTCGCGCTGAAGATGATGCTCGCCAGCCATGGCGACGAAGACGAGATCAGGCGGTTCTATCGAGAGGCCCAAATCACGGCCAGTCTACGGCATCCGAACACTGTTCGTGTTTTTGACGTCGGACAGACCGACAACGGGACGCTCTTCATTGCGATGGAGCTCTTGCAGGGTCCGACGCTCGAGGATGTGTTGCGCGACCGGCGGATCTTGCCTCAATCCGAGGCGATCCGAATCGCGATCCCGGTGCTGCGCAGTCTCGGCGAAGCGCACAGCAAGGGGCTGGTGCACAGGGACCTCAAACCCGCCAACATCATGCTCAGTCGGATCGACGGCGTGCACGAAGAGGACGAAGACGCGACGGTCGTGAAAGTGCTGGACTTTGGCATCGCACGGTCGCAGGAGAGCTCGCTGACCGGCCAGGGGACAGCCCTCGGCACGCCGGCATACATGGCGCCCGAGCAGTGTCAGGGCGCGGACATCGACGGTCGCGCGGATATGTACTCGCTGGCCGTGATCCTCTACCGCTGCATTTGCGGCCGGCCGCCTTTCGCCGATCGAAACGCGATGACGGTGATGTTCAAGCACTTGCAGGCCGACATCCCCGATATTTCGGTCACGTCTCTGACCGAGGTGAATGAACATTTCGTTGGCGTCATCCGGCGCGCGCTGTCGAAAACGCCGGACGAACGTTTCGCTGACGCACGTGACATGCGACGTGCGCTCGAAGCGGCCCGTGAAGGCAAGGCATTCTTGGGGACCCAGCCGTACATCGTGCAATCCCCGAGCGGCACGATGCGTGTGCCCACCGAACAGCTTGAGACGGCGCTCGAAGAACCAACGGAGAGCTACTCACTCAACAGCGTGCCGGGTCCCACGGAGCGCGGCGGCAACCCGATCAGCGCGGAAACCCACGATGACATCGTTTCGGCCGACACGATGGTCGCGGGCGCGGCGGCGCCATTCGACGGCGCGACGATCGTGACGTCCGGGCCGGCCGCGCTGACGAGTGAGGAAGGCACGGTGGCGACATCGGCCATTGCGCCGACAGCCACAGCCCCAGTCGCCGCGGCGCCCCCCGACAAACCGGGCGACCCTGCACTTGCCATAACCGCTGAACCCCAGTCGGGGGGACCGACCCACATGTCGACAATCGCGGCCGCAGTCGGCGCCGCGCTCCTGGCCGCCGTCGCGGTTGCCGTCGTCATGAAGCCGGCCTCTCCGCCACCGACTGAAGCGAAAAATCCTGACAGTGTTCGGGCCGCCTCGAACGCTTCAATGGGATCGCCCACAACGTCTGCGACGAGCCCAATAGAAACGCAGGACGCAGGGGCACGAGCTGGCAATACAAGCGACGCCGGCGGCGCGACGGATGCATCGCACCCAGCAGATGCCGTCGTGGCGACCGCGGATGTGGGACCAACGGCCATGGACGTGACCGTGAAGCCGTCTACCGCCGCGATGAAGCCGCGCAAGCCACGGACCAAAGCTGCGCGCGGATCAACCGGGAGCAAACGCGTCGGCAAGTCCAAGTCTCCCCGCGGCGCAGAGAAGCCAGGCACGGCAAAGGGCACCGGCGGCAGCGCCGACAAAACGAAGGCCGAGCAGCCGACGTCGAAAGGGAGCAAGCCTGATGCCAAGAAGTTCTTCCTGGACTGACCTTCGCGGTCGGCAAAGGCGTGCCACGCGCGCGGCGGTTGTGGCAACGGTGAGCGCCGTTTTCGGCGGTTGCGCGTCGACGACTGTATACGTGGGCCCGACATTCATCGTTGACGCCGCGACCAACGAGCAAGCAGCCGCGATCGAGGTGGACGCGAGTGGTCGCATCGTCGCGACACACAAGAGCCGGGATGGGCTACGTGGCCGTGCGCGCGTGGTCGTGTTGCCCGGAAAACTGGCGACGCCGGGCTTGCACGACGCCCACTTGCACATCATCGCAATCGGTCGGGCCAAGGAGCGGGTCAATCTGCGTGGCGCGACCAGTGTCGCAGAGGTCAAACGAAGGATCGCGGCGTTCGCGAAAGCCAACCCGAAGGTTGCTTTCATCACTGGACGCGGCTGGGACCAATCGCTCTGGGGAGGCACTTTCCCGACGTGGCGCGACATCGAGGGCGCGACCGACAAGCCCGTGCTCGTGCGACGCGTCGATGGCCACGCGGCTCTCGCCAATCGCGTGATGATGCAACGCGCCGCGATTGCAGCAGACACAGAGACGCCCGATGGCGGCGAGATCCTGCGCGACAAGTCCGGCGCGCCCACCGGCGTGTTCGTGGACCGCGCCATGGAGCTGGTTCGCGCCAAGGTCCCCGAACCGACTCACCGCGATCGACGACGGTGGCTCCGCATGGGGGCAGAGGCGTGTGCGTCCGGCGGACTCGTGACCGTTCACGACATGGGGTCGTCCGTGCAGGCCGTGAACGCGATGGTGGCCGAGGACCGCAGCCGCCCGCTTCCGGTGCGCGTGTTCGTCTACCTCGATGGTGATGACGAGCAAGCTCTGCCGTGGCTGCGAGCCCACAAGGCCTCAGCTCGCTCGCTATCGCCCCGGGTGACCGTGATGGGGGTCAAGCTCTTCGCGGACGGCGCAATGGGCAGTCGGGGGGCAGCGCTGCTGGAGGCGTATTCAGATCGCCCTGAGTCAAAAGGCACGATCATCATACCAGTTGATAAACTCAATGAAACTGTTGCCCAAATCCACGCTACCAAGGCGCAGGTCGCGATACACGCGATCGGAGACAGGGGCAATCGCGTCGCTCTGGACGCGATCGTGTTGGCCCAGGGGGAGCCCAAGAACGGCAATGGGCTACGCCACCGGGTTGAACACGCACAGCTTTTGCACCCCGATGACCTGAGACGGTTCGCCAAGCACGGCATCACCGCGTCGATGCAGCCCACACATGCAACCAGCGACATGCGGTGGGCAGAGAAGCGCGTCGGCCCCGTGCGATTGCGAGGCGCCTACGCCTGGAAAACGTTGCTGAATACGGGTGCCAAGCTCGCGCTCGGTTCGGACGCGCCGGTTGAGAGCGAAAAAGTCCTCTGGGGCCTTCACGCCGTCACAACGCGCACGGACCACGCCGGAAAGCCAGTCGGTGGCTGGCAAGCGCATGAGATCTTGACCGACAGCGAAGCGCTCGCGGGTTTTTCAAGCGGTGCCGCGTGGGCCATTCATCGCGAACAGGACCTCGGCACGCTTCGTCCCGGGATGCGATTTGACGTCAGTGTGTTCGACCGGGATCCGCGGGGCCGCAAAGGTCAGTGGCTCAAGGCCAAAGCACTGGTGACGTTCGTCGACGGGCGCCGGATCGACCACACCGAATCGAAGTAGCGCACGTTCTCAGTTGGTGTGCGTGCGCCAGGTGTCTCGTTGCAAAGGAAACGATCAGTTGACGGCAACGAGATTCTGCCGCGCAGCGGAGGTTGGGGTGAGGCACGAAAACGACGCCCACTGCTGCCGAACAGCGCGGGCCGAGGGGCCTCCCCCACCAGGCCCGATTGGAAGTCGCTGACTGAGCGATAGGCCGGGTCCGGGCCACCTGAACCCGAACCCGAACGCGAACTCACACCCTCACGGGGTGCCGCAGTGCTTGCGAATCAGGCCCGTGAGCATGGCCGCGACCTTGTCGGCCGCCGCCAGCAGCGCTTCGGCTTCGGCGTCCGGCACCAGACCAAGCGCCGCGGCCAGCTTCGCCGCCACCGCCGCCTCGCACGCTTCGCCCCGCGCCTCGTTGAAGCGCTGCCGCTTCTCGCCTGCGTTGAGTCGGTTGGCGCCCTCCCCGATCAGCAGCGCCGGGGCCGTTGCTGATCGCCGCAGCTGATCGGCCAGGTCGCGGTCGCCTCGCGGCGCGAGGCCCCTTGCAAATGAAAGGTAGTTGTCCGACGCACGGCAGGCAACTCATCGAGACCCTTGAAACGGACCACTAGTGCCCGAGATCGCTAATTCGCACCGGGTTCCCAGGGCGAATCGTCTTGCGGAACGAGCATCCAGCCGAACTGCTCGACCAGTATCGTGACCAGCCGCTCCCGGGTGTCGCGAAACGGAGTCGGCT
>Ga0114933_10003295_pt1 | contig 15878 bp, 11 predicted proteins | sample 4SBtaG_FD_89691 | JGI IMG/M metagenome (GOLD analysis project Ga0114933, IMG submission 89691) | Deep subsurface microbial communities from Kolumbo volcano to uncover new lineages of life (NeLLi) - 4SBTROV12_W25 metaG | ecosystem: Environmental > Aquatic > Marine > Volcanic | place: Kolumbo... | reverse complement strand
AGCATAGTGACGATTATTTGATTCATACTCAACATGAGACGTCGCAATGGTTATTCCACGAGCACGCTCTTCTGGAGCGTTATCTATATCTCCGAAATCTTTAACTTCTCCTGTGCCGTAGTGCTCTGTAACACACTTCGTTAAGGCTGCCGTTAATGTCGTTTTACCATGATCTACGTGGCCAATCGTTCCAACATTTACGTGCTCTTTATCTCTTACAAACTTTTCTTTTGCCATGTCAAAAATCCTCTTTATATATTATTTTTTATCTTTAATCGCCTCAGCAATACTAGCTGGTGCTTCTGAATACTTCTTAAACTCCATTGAGTATGTTGCACGCCCCTGCGATAGCGAACGCAGATCAGTTGCATAACCAAACATTTCTGATAATGGAACCTCCGCTGTCACAACCTTACCAGAAGGACTATCATCCATACCCAAAATAATACCGCGACGTCTATTCAAATCACCAACAACATCGCCCATATAATCTTCAGGAGTAACAGCCTCAACATTCATCATTGGCTCTAGTAAAACTGCATCAGCCTTAATTGCACCTTCTTTAAAGCACATAGACCCAGCTATTTTAAAAGCCATTTCATTTGAATCTACATCATGGAAAGAACCATCATATAGTGTCACCCTAACATCGACCACAGGGAAGCCAGCTATTACACCGTTTTCCATTTGTTCTTGAACTCCCTTACCAACAGCAGGGATATATTCACGAGGAATAACACCACCAACAATTTCATTAATAAATTCAAAACCTTTACCTGGCTCTTGTGGCTCAATACGCAAATACACATGACCATATTGACCACGACCACCAGTTTGACGAATAAATTTAGCTTGATGCTCAACAGACTTACGAATAGTCTCTCTATAGGCTACCTGAGGCCGACCTATATTAGCCTCCACATTAAATTCACGCATCATACGGTCAACCAAAATTTCTAAGTGAAGCTCACCCATACCCGCAATAATAGTTTGGCCAGACTCTTCATCGGTATGAACCTTAAATGATGGATCCTCTTGTGCTAATTTACCTAATGCTACACCCATTTTTTCTTGGTCAGCCTTAGTTTTAGGCTCTACAGCAACCTCAATAACCGGCTCAGGAAACTCCATACGCTCCAAAGTAACAATAGAATCAAGAGCACACAAAGTATCGCCCGTTGTAACTTGTTTTAAACCAACAGCAGCAGCGATATCGCCAGTCCTAACCTCTTTGATTTCCTCACGAGTATTAGAATGCATTTGCAAAATTCGGCCTATACGCTCTTTTTTTCGTTTCACCGGATTATATACAGAACTACCTGAAGTAACTGAGCCAGAATAAACCCTAAAGAAAGTTAAAGTCCCAACAAATGGATCTGTCATTATTTTAAATGCCAATGCAGAGAAAGGAGCATCATCTTTTGACGGCATAGTAATTGGCTCACCATCATCATTTTCACCTTTAATATCATCAACATCGGTAGGAGCAGGCATATACTCAATAACACCATCCAATAGAGCCTGCACACCTTTATTTTTAAAAGCTGTACCACAAAACATTGGGACAATTAAGCCTGCAATTGTTTGTTTTCTAATACCAGCTTTAATTTCATCGACAGTTAAATCACCCTCTTCCAGGTATTTTTCCATCAACTCTTCGCTAGCTTCAGCAGCAGATTCAACCAACTGCTCGCGATACATGTCACACTCATCAACTAAATCAGCAGGAATATCACCTTCTTCATAAGTTAATCCGCGATCTGACTCATTCCAATAAATCGCCTTCATGCGCAAAAGATCTACAACACCTTTGAAATCTTCCTCTGCACCAATTGCCATCTGCATAGGAACAGGATTAGCACCAAGCCTATCTTTTACTTGACCAACAACACGCAAGAAATCAGCGCCAGACCGATCCATTTTATTAACAAATGCCATCCTAGGAACATTATATTTATTAGCTTGACGCCATACGGTCTCACTTTGAGGCTCAACACCACCTACAGCACAAAATACAGCAACAGCACCATCCAATACTCGCAATGAGCGCTCAACTTCAATAGTGAAATCAACGTGACCAGGAGTATCAATAATATTGACACGATGGCGAGGAAACTGCTTATCCATCCCACTCCAATAACAAGTGGTAGCAGCGGATGTAATTGTAATACCACGCTCTTGTTCTTGCTCCATCCAGTCCATTACAGCTGAACCTTCGTGAACCTCACCCATTTTATGAGATATACCAGTATAATAAAGGATACGCTCAGTTGTTGTGGTTTTACCCGCATCAATATGAGCCATAATACCAATATTTCTTACCTTATCTAAGGCTACTTCTCTTGCCATTTCCATTACCACCGATAGTGTGCAAACGCTTGGTTTGCTTTAGCCATACGATGCACGTCTTCACGTTTCTTAACGGCACCACCACGCGTTACATATGCGTCCAAAATTTCATTGCCAAGCTTGATTGACATGGTTTTTTCTCCACGCTTAGAAGCATATTCAACCAACCAACGCATAGCTAAAGTACGGCGACGAACTGAACGTATCTCCATTGGAACCTGGTATGTGGAGCCACCAACACGACGAGACTTAACCTCTACTGAAGGAGTTACATTTTCTAGAGCTTGTTTAAATACAGCTAATGCTGCATCTCTTGCCGCCTGACTGTCACGTACGCTTCCTGTGATACTCTTTAAGGAAACAGATCCTTCACCACCTTCACCGCCATCGCCTTCATCTTTTTCTCGCATTTTATTGAATACGTGCTCTAAAGCACCATATACAATACTCTCTGCAATAGACTTTTTTCCATCCAACATAACACTATTAATAAACTTGGCTAGAAGCTCACTATGAAACATAGGGTCTGGCATAATAAATCGCTTTGGTGCGGCCTTTCTTCTCGACATACTAATTCTCCAATTTATTCTTTTGGTTTTTTCTCACCGTATTTAGATCTACCACGCTTACGTCCAGATACACCAGATGTATCCAAGCTTCCGCGAACAATATGATAACGAACACCAGGCAAATCCTTCACACGTCCGCCACGAATCAATACCACCGAGTGTTCCTGCAAATTATGCCCTTCACCACCAATATATGCTGTTACTTCAGCACCATTTGTTAATCTAACCCTAGCAACTTTACGTAAAGCCGAGTTAGGCTTTTTCGGTGTTGTTGTGTAAACACGAGTGCAAACACCTCTTCTTTGAGGGCATGCCTGCAGTGCAGGAACGTTAGTTTTAACAACCTTCGATTTGCGAGGCTTCCTAACAAGCTGATTAATTCTAGCCATGTAATATCATCTCTTCGGTTACATACAGACAAACAAAAAACCTGTCAGCCCATATTATTTTATAAAATTCAACTTCTACTTATTAAGCAAGCAGTTACGTTTGCCTGCACAACCTACTACAATAGCAGGCCAAAAATAGACGTAGCCATATTTGAAGCCACAAAGTGATCGTGGATTCTAAGAAAGCTCACCACTGATGTCAAGCAACAATATGCATGTATCTCAATTACTTTCTAACTATTAATTAAAGCCTACTTTCCAGCTACCAAAACACAGTCTTGTACATGTATTTTTTGACTTGGCACACCCAAAATACTAAATACATGTACAATATAGTTCTATAAGCTTAAAAACTCACTCTTAACCCTAACTAGATAACCACTAGTCGTCTACAACACTCCCTTCATTTAAGCCAGAATTCTGGTCAGTAGAAGGTACCGCCTCTGCAGATAAAGCCTCACTAAGAGCTTGCTCTGCATCTAAGGCTGAAACTGTTGGGTCAACTTTAACTTCAGGAATCATTTTCGATATCTTGCGATCATTATGATACGCAAACCCTGTTCCCGCTGGAATAATACGTCCAACAATAATGTTTTCCTTTAACCCTCTAAGCGAATCAGACTTGCCAGCAACAGATGCCGCAGTTAAAACTCTAGTTGTCTCCTGGAAAGATGCAGCCGATAAGAATGAATCTGTAGACAAGGAGGCTTTAGTTAATCCCATTAATACACGGTCAAACCTTGCCGGAGCCTTGCCTTCAGCAATCATTTTATCATTTTGATCCAATACGTTATTGTATTCTGCCTGCTCAGCTAAAACAAAGGTAGTATCGCCAACATCAGTAATAGTAACCCTACGCAACATCTGTCTAACAATAACCTCTATATGCTTATCGTTAATCTTAACGCCCTGCAATCGATACACTTCTTGAACCTCATCAACCACATAGTTGGCTAAAGCTGTAACCCCAGATAGCCTTAAAATATCATAAGGATCAGGGGCGCCATCAGCAATAACCTCACCTTTAGCAACACTTTCCCCTTCAAATACATTAATTCGACGCCACCTAGGAATAAGCTGCTCATGCCTATCATTTTCGCCAGGACCAGTAATAATAAGCCTAACTTTCTCTTTAGTCTCTTTACCAAAACTAATAATCCCAGATATTTCAGCTAGAATAGATGCCTCTTTAGGCTTACGAGCCTCAAACAAGTCAGCAACTCTTGGCAAACCACCTGTTATATCACGCGTCTTACTACCTTCTTGCGGTATTCTAGCCAACACATCACCAACAGCAATAATATCACCATCACCCTTGCTAACCAATGTACCACCAGGCAAGTAATATTGAGCAGGAACATTACTATCTGCCAAAAAGATATCTTCGCCATTCTCATCAACAATCTTAATCATCGGGCGTAAATCTTTACCCGCAGACCCTCTTTCAGTGCTACTAGAAATAACTATGCTATTAAGCCCTGTAAGCTCATCTGTTTGCTTGGTCATTGACAAGCCTTCAATCGCATCAATAAACTTAATGCGCCCCGCAACCTCAGTAACAACAGGATGAGTATGAGGATCCCACTGAGCAATTACCTGCCCAGCTTTAACACTGCCTCCATTATCAATCATCAAAGCAGAACCATATGGTATTTTATATTGCTCGCGCTCACTTCCTTGCTTATCACAAACAATTAACTCACCAGAACGAGACACTGCAATTAGATGCCCTGAAGACTCCTGTTTTACAGTCTTAACATTACGTAACTTGACCGTACCATCAGTTCTCACTTGGATATTATTTTCCGCGGAAGCTCTTGATGCTGCACCACCAATATGGAATGTACGCATAGTTAACTGTGTTCCTGGCTCACCAATAGATTGAGCCGCAATAACACCAACTGCCTCACCCTGATCAACCAAGTGACCCCTAGCCAAATCACGACCATAACAGGTAGCACAAATACCATAACGAGTTTCACAGTGAATAGGTGACCTAACCCATACTCTATCAACACCATTAACCTCTAATTGCGCAACAGACTTCTCATCAAGCATGTGACCACGCTCAAATAACTCTTCGTCAGTTCCTATTTTTAAAACCGGTCTAGCTAAAATTCTACCTAGAACCCGATCCTGTAAAGACTCAACAATGTCACCACCTTCAATGTGAGGACCAACTTCTAAACCATACTCAGTACCACAGTCATCGGCTATTACAACTAGATCTTGCGCCACATCTACTAAACGTCTAGTTAAATAACCAGAGTTTGCTGTTTTAAGAGCGGTATCAGCTAGACCTTTACGTGCCCCGTGTGTAGAAATGAAATACTGATGAACATCCAAACCTTCACGGAAGTTTGCTGTAATTGGAGTTTCAATAATTGAACCATCAGGCTTAGCCATCAAACCACGCATACCTGCTAGCTGTCGTATCTGAGCCGCCGAACCACGAGCTCCAGAATCAGACATCAAGTAAATTGAATTAAATGAATCTTGCTCTACCTGTTTACCTTTAGAATCTACAACTGTCTCTGTGGCGATTTTGTCCATCATAGCCTTAGCAACCTGCTCAGTAGCACGAGACCAAATATCAACAACTTTACTATAACGCTCACCTTTAGTAACAAGACCAGATGCAAACTGCTTCTCAATCTCATGAACTTCGTCTTCTGCTGTTGAGATAAGTTCATGCTTAGACTCAGGCATAATCAAATCGTTAATACCAATCGATACACCAGAGTAAGTAGCATAACGGAAACCTGTATACATGATTTGATCTGCAAAAACCACGGCAGCCTTTAACCCAATATCTCGATAACAATGGTTAATTAATTCTGATGCTGCTTTTTTTGTAATCCCACGATTAAATAAATCAAAGGACATACCTCTTGGTGCAGTATCAAATAAAATAACACGACCAACTGTAGTCTCAACGCGACGAACATGCTTAACCAAATTACCAGCATGGTCCGGCAAATATTCAGTAACCCTTGCTGTGATTTTAGCCTGCAATGATACAACATCATTTTGATAAGCACACAATATTTCATGTGACCCAGAAAATACCATGCCCTCACCTTTAGCATTCACACTTTCTCGAGTCATATAATAAAGGCCCAACACAACATCTTGTGTCGGTACAATAATTGGCTCACCATTAGCTGGGTGCAATACATTGTTGGTTGACATCATAAGAGCACGAGCTTCTAACTGAGCCTCTAAAGTCAAAGGAATATGAACAGCCATCATATCACCATCAAAATCGGCATTGTATGCAGAACAAACTAATGGATGAAGATGTATCGCCTTACCTTCAACAAGTATTGGTTCAAATGCCTGAATACCAAGACGATGAAGTGTAGGGGCACGGTTTAGTAATACCGGGTGTTCACGAATAACCCCTTCCAATATATCCCATACAATTGGCAGCTCCTGCTCTACCATCTTCTTCGCTGCTTTAATTGTAGTTACATAACCACGATTTTGCAGCTTACAATATATAAATGGTTTAAATAGCTCTAACGCCATCTTCTTCGGAAGGCCACACTGATGTAGCTTCAATGATGGGCCAACTACAATTACAGAACGACCAGAATAATCAACCCTTTTACCTAGCAAGTTTTGCCTGAAACGACCCTGCTTTCCTTTAATCATATCAGCTAAAGATTTCAGAGGGCGACGATTAGTTCCCATTATAGCGCGACCGCGGCGACCATTATCTAACAGTGCATCCACAGCTTCTTGCAACATGCGCTTCTCATTACGAACAATAATATCAGGAGCACTAAGATCTAATAGTCTTTTTAGACGATTATTACGATTAATAACACGGCGGTACAAATCATTAAGATCTGATGTTGCAAAACGACCACCATCTAGTGGTACCAATGGACGCAAATCAGGCGGCAATACTGGCAACACATCTAAGATCATCCACTCAGGCTTATTACCTGACTCAAGAAAGTCAGTTAATACTTTAAGTCTTTTTGTTAATTTTTTAATCTTAGTTTCAGAAGATGTTTGCGCCAAGTCCTCATTGATTGTAATAATCTCTTGCTCTAAGTTGATTTTCTTCAAGAACTCTTTAATTGCTTCTGCTCCCATCATGGCAACAAAATCATCGCCATACGATTCTTGAGCATCAAGATAGGCTTCTTCAGTTAACATTTGACCAGTTTCAAGCTCTGTCATACCAGGGTCAATGACAATAAATGATTCAAAATATAAAACACGCTCAATTGCACGCAAAGGCATATCAAGCAATAAGCCAATACGTGATGGCAGTGATTTCAAATACCATATATGAGCCACAGGACATGCCAAATCAATATGTCCCATCCGGTCTCTTCGTACTTTCGACAGAGTAACTTCAACACCACATTTCTCACAAACAACACCACGATGCTTAAGTCTTTTATATTTACCACATAAACATTCATAATCCTTAATAGGACCAAATGTTTTAGCGCAAAACAAACCGCCCCTCTCAGGCTTGAATGTACGGTAATTAATGGTTTCAGGCTTTTCCACTTTACCATACGACCAGGACTCGATTTGCTCTGGCGACGCCAAAGTAATACGCAAGCGATCAAAATCTATAATATCGTTGCCTTGTTGAATCTCACTTAGTAAATGTCTCAATGTTTTCTCCCAGGCTTATTATTCTGTTTCTAAACTAATATCGATCCCTAAAGAACGAATTTCTTTTACAAGTACATTAAACGACTCTGGCATACCAGCATCCATAGTGTGATCGCCATTTACAATGTTTTTATACATCCTGGTTCTACCGTTAACATCATCTGACTTAACCGTTAACATTTCTTGCAAAGTATAGGCCGCACCATAAGCTTCTAATGCCCATACTTCCATCTCACCAAAACGTTGGCCACCAAATTGAGCTTTACCACCCAATGGCTGCTGAGTTACCAGGCTATACGAACCTGTTGAACGAGCATGCATTTTGTCATCAACTAAGTGGTTAAGCTTTAACATATACATATAACCAACAGTAATTTGACGCTCGAACGGCTTGCCTGTACGCCCATCATACAATGTTGTTTGTCCTGACTCTGGCAATTCAGCTAGTTTTAATAAGTGCTTAATTTCATCTTCACTAGCACCATCAAATACCGGAGTTGCCATAGGAACACCGCCACGCAAGTTATTAGCTAAAACCATAACAGCATCGTCTGTCATATCAGCCAACTCAATACGAGCACCTTCACTAGAATCATAAATCTCCTGCAATAGCGATCTAATGTCTGCAATGGGTGCCTTAGAGTCTAGCAACTTAGCTATACGGTTCCCCAATCCTTTAGCAGCCCACCCTAAATGAGACTCTAGGATCTGACCGACGTTCATCCTAGATGGCACACCTAGTGGATTAAGAACGATATCAACTGGAGTACCATCCTCTAAATGAGGCATATCCTCAACTGGCATAATCGCCGAGATAACACCTTTATTTCCATGACGTCCAGCAATTTTATCACCTGGTTGTATGCGACGCTTCACTGCCAAATAAACCTTGATAATTTTAATAACACCAGGCTGTAGGTCATCACCTTGAGTTATTTTTTTGCGCTTTTCATCAAACTTGGCGTCTCTATCTTTACTAATTTGTTTCAGTCTCTTTTGTGCCAACTCAAGTTGCTCAACTGCAGACTTATCACGCACACGGATATCAAACCACTTATCTTCTGGCAAATCGCCAAGATACTCTTCTGATACTTTAGCTCCTGACTTAAGGCCAGCAGGACCGCCATCAACAACCTCGCCAAGCAACGACTGCTTTAATGCCTGAAACAATGACTCTCTTCTAATTTCAAGCTCATCATTCAAATCTTTTTCTATGCTAGAGAGCTCACTGGCTTCAATAGATAACGCTCTGCTATCTTTTTTGATACCTTCTCTTGTAAATACCCTAACATCAATAACAGTCCCTTTAACTCCAGGACCAACACGCAAAGAAGAATCTTTTACATCAGATGCCTTTTCGCCGAAAATTGCACGTAACAGTTTTTCTTCCGGGCTAAGCTGGGTTTCACCTTTAGGCGTCACTTTACCAACAAGAATATCTCCTGTTTCAACTTCAGCACCGATATGAACAACACCAGTTTCATCCAGTTTACGCAATGTACTTTCACTAACGCTAGGTATATCAGCAGTTATCTCTTCAGAGCCAAGCTTAGTATCACGAGCAATACACGTTAACTCTTGAATATGAACAGTTGTAAACTTATCTTCACTAACCATTCTCTCTGAAAGAATAATTGAATCCTCAAAGTTGTATCCATTCCAAGGCATAAAGGCTACGAATAAATTTTGCCCTAACGCTAACTCACCTAAATCAGTTGAAGGACCATCAGCTAACACTTCTCCTTGCTCAACCTCATCACCAACAGAAACAATTGGTCGCTGATTTATGCATGTATTATAGTTTGAGCGAGAAAATTTATTTAAATTGTAAATATCAACACCCGTATCTGTAGCACTATCTGCTGACAAAACTTTTGCTTTAACAACAATTCTAGTGGCATCGACGCTATAGACATAACCATCGCGAAGAGATCGAATAGTAACACCGGAATCCTCTGCAACCACACGCTCCATTCCAGTACCAACCAATGGTTTGTCTGGAATAACTGTAGGTACAGCTTGGCGTTGCATATTAGAACCCATTAATGCACGACTAGTATCATCATGCTCTAAAAATGGAATCAGAGATGCAGCAACAGATACAATTTGTCTAGGAGACACATCTATATAATTAACTTTATCTGCAGAAGCTAAAGAAAATTCCCCTCTAAATCGACAAGTTACCAACTCATCTGCAAAAGTATTATCTTCATTAACTTTAGTATTAGCATGAGCTATGTAAAATTCACCCTCTTCAATAGCAGACAAGTAGTGAACATCATCTAAGATCTTACCTTTCTTCACTTGACGAAATGGACTCTCTAAAAACCCATACTCATTTGTTCTAGCAAATACCGATAAGGAGTTAATCAAACCAATATTTGGCCCCTCAGGAGTTTCAATTGGACACACTCTACCGTAGTGAGTTGGATGCACATCACGCACCTCAAACCCTGCACGTTCTCTTGTTAGCCCGCCTGGGCCTAATGCTGAAATACGACGCTTATGAGTTATTTCTGATAAGGGGTTATTTTGATCCATAAATTGAGATAGCTGACTTGAACCAAAAAACTCTTTAATTGCAGCAGAAACAGGCTTTGCATTAACCAGATCTTGAGGCATTGTATCCGCATCAACCAAGCTCAACCGGTCCTTAACCGCACGCTCAACACGAACCAAGCCAACACGGAATTGATTCTCTGTCATTTCACCAACACAACGAATACGTCTATTGCCCAGGTGATCAATATCATCAATCACACCCTTACCATCTCTGATATCAACTAATACTCGTAAAACAGCAACAACATCTTCACGTGTCAATATTGAAGGTCCAGTCAACTCATCACGGCCAACCCTACGATTAAACTTCATACGGCCAACGGACGACAAATCATAACGATCAGATGTAAAGAATAAGTTTGCAAATAACGTTTCTGCCGCATCTTTTGTTGGCGGCTCACCTGGTCGCATAATACGATATACTTCTACTAATGCCTCTAACTTATTAGTAGTTGAATCTATACGCAGAGTATCAGAAATATATGACCCACACTCAAGCTCATTAATGTACAGCAAGCTAATAGACTTAATTCCAGCATCTAATATAGCCTGAAGTAACTCTTCAGTTATTTCTTGGTTAGCTGTGGCCAACTCTTCGCCAGTAGTAGTGTCCACCACCGGAGATGCAATTACTTTGCCCACCAAAGAGCCATGATCATATGATATAGAGGAAATTTTAGATTTTTCTATAACACGAATATGACGCCCTGTAATACGTCTACCGGCAGGAGCAATAACATTACCGTCTTTATCTTTAATATCTACAGACAGCACTTCACCACGTAATCTTTGTGGAATGAGCTTTAATACTGCATGATCTTTATGTAATTTAACAACATCTTTTTCGTAAAAAATATCTAATATTTCTTCTGTCGTATAGTCTAATGCACGCAACATAATAGTTGCAGGTATTTTACGCCTTCTATCGATACGAACAAATACACAATCTTTTGGGTCAAACTCAAAATCTAACCATGAACCACGATTAGGGATAACACGAGCAGAGTACAATAGCTTACCAGAGCTATGTGTTTTACCTTTATCATGCTCAAAGAACACACCAGGAGAACGATGCAGTTGAGTCACAACGACACGCTGAGTTCCATTAATAATAAAACTACCAGTTGAAGTCATAAGAGGAAGCTCACCCATATAAACTTCTTGCTCTTTAATATATTTAATAACATTATTTGTTGGAGTTGATGCCTCTTTATCATAAACAACAAGCCGCATTTTAACACGCAATGGAGCCGCATATGACAACCCTCTTGTTTGACACTCCACCTCATCAAACATCGGCTTGCCTAGATTATAACTTTCAAAATGTAGCTCGGCATTACCGGAAAAACTATGTATTGGGAAAACGCTACTAAATGACGCTTGCAATCCAACATCCTTACGCTTGGATGGAGCAACACCTTCCTGTAAAAAATCTGCGTATGATGCTGTTTGCATATAAAGTAATGGTGGGACATCGATTACTTCAGGTTTACTATGACCCAGCCTAAGTCTAATACGCTTTTTTGCGGTATTAGAAAGAGCTTGATTTCTTTTTTGTTTTCTTTTTTGATACATGCGATCTACCTACGGTTCATTTGTTTGCAATATATAAAAATCTACATTCTGGTATTAATTAGATATTATTAAGCTCCTTTTTAAGTAATAAAAAGGAGCTTAAATAATTGCAATTACTGAAGGTCAACTTCAGCGCCAGCCTCTTCAAGCTGCTTCTTAACATCTTCAGCTTCAGACTTAGATATCGCTTCTTTAACGGTTGCAGGAGCACCTTCAACCATATCTTTAGCTTCCTTAAGACCCAAACCTGTAATACCACGAATAGCTTTAATAACAGCAATTTTATTACTACCAAAGCTTTTCATTACTACGTTAAATTCAGTTTGCTCTTCTGCAGCAGCTTCAGCGCCAGCAGCAGGACCTGCAACAGCAACAGCTGCAGCAGCTGATACGCCAAATTTTTCTTCCATAGCGCTAACTAAATCACACACATCCATAATGCTCATGTCAGCAACTGCATCAATTATTTGATCTTTTGTTAATTCACTCATTATTTATCTCCAATCATAATTATTATTTAATTTTATTAAAACTACTAAGCTGCTTTTTTCTTATCAGCAACTGCAGCCAAAACACGCACCAACTGTGCTACTGTTTCATTAGTTGTTTGTACCAGTTTAGTTGCAGGTGCAATCATAACTGACATCAACTGACTAACAGCTTGCTCATAAGTTGGTAAGCTAGCAACGGCCTTTAGTTGATCGCTAGGCAACAAACTGCCATCAACAACTAAAGATACAACCTCCATTGCATCATTGTTTTTCAAAAAGTCTTTTAATACTCTAGCGCAAGCACCAGGGTCTTCCTGTGAAAACAATAAAACAATAGGTCCTTGTAGAGATTCACCAAGACATGCAAAACTAGTATCCGCAATAGCGCGCTTAGCCAATGTGTTTCGTGCAACACGCACTGAAACACCAACTTTACGAGCATCGAAACGTAGTTGATCCATCTGCGCAACGGTTAAGCCGCGATAATTCGCAGCAATACCAGCAATAGACTGATCAGCAAGCTTGTTAATCCCCTCCACTATGGCTTTTTTATCATCTAACATTAAAGTCATATTTAGCCCTCGTTTAAATGAACCCAAAGAAAAAATGAATCATCATTTCTTCCACCTTTTTAGGTGAACGAGAACAATCTTTGTTATCGATACACCGTCTGCGTAGGCTGAATTATCATTAAGCACCTAATGTGCACCTACGGTCTTCGACGACTACCTCAAGGGCAAAGCCAAGAGGTTATCGCGAATTTTTTAACAATAAGAACTACGCTAAAGCAATCGATGATATATCGACAGCTAGCCCAGGCCCCATTGTTGTTGAAATTGTTAATTTTTTTAAATATACGCCTTTTGCCGTAACTGGCTTTAGCTTTTTCAGATCAGCTATTAATGCTGCTAAGTTAGTTTGAATATCTTCCGCAGAAAAGCTAACCTTACCAAGAGAGCAGTGGATGATTCCATTTTTATCAGTACGATAACGAACCTGCCCAGATTTAGCGTTTTTAACAGCAGTTGCAACATCTGGTGTAACTGTGCCAACTTTAGGGTTAGGCATTAAGCCTTTTGGACCTAAGATCTGACCCAGCTGCCCAACTACACGCATAGCATCTGGTGATGCAATGACTACATCAAAATCCATTTGACCTGACTTTACTTGTTGTGCAAGGTCATCAAAACCAACAACATCAGCGCCAGCTGCTTTTGCTTTCTCGGCTTGCTCGCCTTGAGTGAAAACAGCCACTCGCACAACCTTACCTGTTCCACATGGCATAACAGTTGCACCACGAACGTTTTGATCTGATTTTTTAGCGTTTACACCTAAATTAATTGAAACATCGATAGATTCAGTAAACTTTACACTAGATGTTTTCTTCAACAGCTCCAAAGCCTCTAACAATGGAAACTGCCTACCTAAAGGACGGCCGCCAAGCTCATTATATATTTTTTCAAATCTTTTAGAGATTTTTACGCTCATTGTACTGCCCCCTCTTCAACATCAACGCCCATGCTTCTTGCAGTACCTGCAATTGTCCTAACAGCCGCATCTAAACTAGCAGCAGATAAATCAGGCTCTTTCATTTTTGCGATATCTTCCAATTGAGAACGAGAAATAACACCAACCTTTGCAGTGTTTGGTGTTGAGCTACCAGATTTCAACTTAAGCGCTTTCAATATAAGCACAGCAGCCGGTGGGGTTTTCGTAATAAAGGTAAAGCTACGATCAGCATATACAGTTATTTTTACTGGAATAGGGAGCCCCTTTTCCATATCTTGTGTTTTTGCATTGAATGCTTTACAAAATTCCATGATATTAACACCATGCTGACCCAGCGCTGGACCAACCGGTGGACTTGGCTTAGCTTCACCTGCAGCAACCTGCAAGCTAATTAGCCCAATTACTTTCTTAGCCATAATTACCTCTGACTTAATGGGTATAACGCGAGTATATTCGCTTCCCGTTTATATTAGTTGTTATAAAACAACCCTCTTATTCGCTAGTATAATTCTAGCTTTTTTCTACCTGAGCAAACTCAAGCTCGACAGGAGTTGACCTACCAAAAATAGATACCGATACCCTAAGACGACTCTTATCATAATTTACATCTTCAACAACCCCATTAAAATCAGCAAATGGGCCATCAATTACACGTACAACCTCACCTGGCTCAAATAGTATTTTAGGCGTTGGCTTCTTCTCACCATCTTCCATGCGCTGCAAGATGCGGTTAACTTCTTTCTTTGTAAGCGGAACCGGATTATCCGCCGTTCCACCAATAAACCCTAACACCCTAGGAATACTTCTAACAATATGCCAAATAGTATCATCACGGACCATTTCCACTAACACGTATCCTGGGAAATATTTACGTTCACTTTTACGCTTTTGACCGCCGCGCATTTCAACAATTTCTTCCGTTGGTACAATAACCTCTCCGAACTTATCTTTAAGACTATCATCTTCAACTATCATTGCTTTCAATCGATCTGCAACTCTGTTTTCATAGTTTGAAAAAGTATGAACAACATACCAATGTTTTTTTTGCATATCTTCATCTGGCATTGATTAACCCCCCTGCCCTGTAAGCAATCCTACCAACCATAAAAATAAACTATCAACAGCCCATAACACCAGCGATGTCACTACTAATATAATTAGAACTATGATCGTCATCTGTACAGCCTCAGGTCGCGTTGGCCACACTACTTTTCTCATTTCAGACTGAGCGCCTTTAATAAAACCTAATGCCTTAGCACCCGCTGTAGTCGTAAAAAACAGCCATAATAAAAAAATAAAGGCAACAATACCAACCGCAGCCCTAATTGCTCCAGAAACTTGGCCATAATAGATGTTTGATACAACACCGATAATGATAAAAGCTATAACAACAAACCACTTAAGAGCATCAAAAGCAGGTTTTTTTACTTGGTCTTTACCGTTTTTATTAGCCGGTCTTACTGTAACTGTTTTTTTGGAACTCATATTGCCGCTATCCGATATTAATTTATATGGCAGGCCAGGAGGGAATCGAACCCACAACCTGCGGTTTTGGAGACCGCTGCTCTGCCAATTGAGCTACTGGCCTATCCTACCACTCACTAAAACAAAACTACTAAGACAACCAAATCATCTTAGTAGTTCAACGGCACTTAAAGCACCATACTATTTGTGATGCTACTCAACTATTTTAGCAACAACACCAGCACCAACTGTGCGACCACCTTCACGAACAGCAAAACGTAAACCCTCTTCCATCGCTACAGGAGCAATCATTTCAACGGTTACTT
>Ga0114933_10003294_pt1 | contig 15883 bp, 15 predicted proteins | sample 4SBtaG_FD_89691 | JGI IMG/M metagenome (GOLD analysis project Ga0114933, IMG submission 89691) | Deep subsurface microbial communities from Kolumbo volcano to uncover new lineages of life (NeLLi) - 4SBTROV12_W25 metaG | ecosystem: Environmental > Aquatic > Marine > Volcanic | place: Kolumbo... | reverse complement strand
GACTTATCCGCATCAACCACCATTGATCTTAATTTAACCATCTTAAATATCGTGCCATTTCTACCAGATCTTGGCGCAATGTAAAACGGTGACTTTTTGTCCTCTTTCCATACTAAAAACATAACAGGCAACAAAATTGGGCTAGTGATTAACAATCCAAAGAATGATGCCAAAATATCAACTAGTCTTTTTATCATTTTCTATAGAATTCTGTAACTGACTCACAAATATAATCAACATCAGTATCGCTAATAAACACATTCATTGGAAGCATAATACAGCGCTCAAAAAATCGCTCCGTATCTGGCAACACTTGATTAAAGCCCAATTGTGTAAATTGGTGTACTGCCGTACCACCCCATTGAATAAGTGTGCCAATATTCTTTTCACCCAAGTAAACTTTTAGCTCATCTCTATTATCTGCTGTTAATTCATAATTTTGATACACATCAAAATTATCCGATGTCGTGCTTGGTGGGGCCGGAAGTTGTAATTCATTCAACATTCCTAAACGCTCTTGATACATTTGCGCCACCTCTCTTCTACGTGCAATTACCTTGTCATAAGTTTTTAGTTTATGACTTAATATTGCAGCTTGTATATTGTCTAGTCTTGAATTTCTGCCCCACCTTCTTACCTCACCATCAACATCTCGCCCGTGATCGTGCAATTGGAATATTTTATGGTACAGGTCTTTATCATTCACTAATACACCGCCCGCATCTCCAAGACAACCTAATACTTTTGCAGGAAAAAAACTGATATCAGATGCCAGTCCAAATGTACCTGCATGCTGCCCTTTATACTTTGCTCCTAACGCCTGTGCCGCATCTTCAACAACAAACAGTCCATGCTTCTTAGCGATAGCTAAAATAGCATCCATATCGCACACTCGGCCATTCAACTGAGTTGGCATGATTCCAACAGTATTTGGTGTGATAGCATCTTCTATTGCCTGGATACTGATTAAATTATCCTTACCAATATCAACAGGAATAGGCACGCCGCCTGCAACTTTAATCGCTGAGGCAGTTGCTAACATTGTATGAGATGAGATAATAATTTCATCTCCAGGATTAATCCCAATTGCTTCTAAGAATATCTCCATACCATCAGTTGCATTGCCCACACCAACAGCATAATTAGAGTCTGCATAATTAGCCAACTCTGATTCAAAATCAGAGACAGCCTTTTGTAAAATAAAACCACCTGACGATGACACATTATCAATAATTGATAAAAACTCCTCTCTATCATCAGACCATAATCTTGGGTATTCAAAAAATGGGACTTGTGTTGACATAATTTTCCTTGTAATTTTAACTATTCAATATTTTTTTAACTGCTTCAACCACATCATTAGTAGAAGTGTAATAAGCTTTTTCAAGAACCCTTGAAGTTGGTGCAGGCGCATCAGGCAAAGCAACCCTTACTGGTGGATTGCTTAAACAATCTACAGGCAATTGTTCAACCACCTTAGCAATGATTTCAGCCGAAAATCCACCTGAAATCCAGCCAGAATCTACTACCAACAAATTCTTTGTCTTTTTAACAGATTCTATAATATCTTCAGCATGGAAAGGATTTAACACTCTCACATCTATCACTTCTGCCGATATATTCACACTCTCAAGTTGTTGCTGCGCCTCTCTCGCGAGCAACGATGCATGACCAGATGCAACAATAGTAACATCACTACCAATCACGCTAACTTCAGGCCTTTGAGTGGCCAAATCAAGCTCCACTACAGGAGGCATTTCATCTTCTTGATCATATAACCACCTATCATCAATATACATCACAGGATCGTTGCACAGCACAGATGCAATTAATAAATCTCGTGCATCAGCCACAGTAGTTGGCATTACCACACGCAACCCCGGCACATGGGCAAACCACGCATGCAAAGCCTGAGAATGTTGCGCACCCTGCTCTCCGCCACGATTAATAATACTGCGAATCGTTACACCAGGGTGAGCCTGGCCACCTAACATATGTGACCATTTAGCAGCTTGATTAACTACAGCATCCATTGCATATAACATAAAATCCATACGAGGGTGAACTACAATAGGCTTCATGCCAGCCAGTGATGCACCTACTGCCGCACCCGTGCAAGCTGACTCTGATACTGGCGTATCAATAACACGATCAATACCGAACTTTTTATCTAAATCAGTCATAGAATTACCCACATACCAAGGGCTCCATAAGCCCTGACCAATTACAAATACCTCCGGGTAATTTTCTAATAGATATTCAAATGCTGCTAATATAGCCGTACCGTAATTATGTTTTTGAGTGTTCATTTACTTATGCCTATGAATATACATATTTTAAAGTCGCATCAGCTGAAGGATACGGATCATTCATTGCCTCTTCCCAAGCAGATTTAATTTGCCCATCTAGTTCACTACCTAAAGTTTCTTCTTGGTCTGCGCTCCATATTCCGGCATTTATCATTGATTTAGATAGGCGTGCAATAGGGTCTCTAGCTTTCCAATTCTCAATATCATCAAGCGCCCTATCAACACCCACATCAACATCATCACGCCAATCGACATGGCCATACCATCGGTAAGTTACCAGCTCTATAAATCCAGGCCCTTTACCGGCACGCATATCATCAATCAACTCTTTAGACGCTTTAGCCACCGCAACTACATCATTTCCATCTACCAGTCTATAAGGAATATCATTTGCTATAGCAAATCTTGAAATCATATTACTAGGTTGGCGCAGTGAAATATGCATATGGCTAGCGAATAGATTATTTTCAATTACAAATAACATTGGTGCTTTTTGAATCTTTGCTAAATTAAATGATTCATGTACTACACCCTCTTCTACAGCCCCATCACCAATATAGGCAACGCCAATATCATCTGTTTTTTGCATTTTAGCAGCCATTGCCGTACCCACTGCTAAGGACACCGTACCTGCAACAATAGGCACTGAACCATAAAAACCACTAGGCTGATCATACAAATGCATAGAGCCACCCATGCCTTTTGAGAACCCAGTTTCCTTGCCTAAAACTTCAGCAAACAACTTATAAAAATCAGGATTCAATGCAAGTAAATGAGAATGTGAACGATGGGCTCCAAACACACGATCAGTTTTTTTAAGATTCTGAGAGACCCCAACGGCAATCGCCTCTTGCCCAGCACCAAGGTGGACTGGGCCGCCAATCAATCCATTTTTTCTTCCTAGGGCTAATTTCTGTTCAGTTTTCCTAATAAGAAGCATTGTGCTTAGCATATTTTTTAGCACGTCAATATTTTGATTATTAATTGATATCGGATTGTGATATTTTTCCGAGTTAGATAACCCCTTTAATTCATGCTTCATTTTTTCTCCAACATTATTACAAATTTAAAAGCTGAACTTTGTATGTTAAACTTGGCATCCACCCAGTTGGAGAGTTTGGTTAGCATCTGCTCAGATAGCACCTTACTTAGTAAAGGAAAAATCCAAGTTATGGCACCAAAAAACTTTACTTCTGCATATCCAAATTTTTCCGTATATTTTTCAATCAAACTCATAGTTGGCATTCGCATAAGCGTACTTTTAGATCTATTACCTTTAAGGTAGTGCATATATCGGTTAAATCGATAAATAGGATTATTGTTGAGAGAATCCACTGCAATCATTACCCCCCCCTTCTTAAGAACTCTATAGATTTCATTCATGACTATGGTATTGTCACCATAACTTAAACTACCAGCACTACAAACCACATCAAATTTTTCACTGTCAAAAGATAAATTGTTCATATCTTCAACCTTTGTAACAAGGCGACTCGTGTTATATCTATTTTTTAATACAAGTAATGACTTATTTGAAATATCTGTAGCCAAAACTCTTGCACCAGTTTCTAGCAAAAAACTAGTGTTTTCACCCATGCCCGCACCAATTTCTAAAATTAGACTATCACTATTGGTATACTTATTAACCTTTGACCGATAATCAAGTGTTGGTATCTTTAAGGGGGGTGTTAGAATATTAACATCAACCGAGGATAATTTGCTATTACTTAACACACTGCTTGCAATTTTATCATAGCGCTCTTTTTCTTTATCTTTATACGTCATAATGCTATTAGAGTGTTTTTTTTATCAATCTGTAATATATAGCGAGTAGCGATTGAGTTGCAAAATAAAAAAACCTAGAAAGGCCAATTTTACTACCATCATTGAATCTAAATTTTTTCAGTACCATATAATTCTTCATCATCATTTTAAATTTATTTCCAGATATCTGCCCTTCTATTAATCTATAAAACAACAAGTTGTTATTTAACTTGATACTGCAATCAATATTTTCATGAATTTTCATCCAACAATCACCATCCTCTTGAGCCTTATACTCTTTACTTTCATTAAATTTAAACTTAAGAATTAGCTCTTTTTTAACTAAAACACTAGATGCCGGAATTCTATTTTTTAATAATTGTTGACGAAACGTGATGTTGCTAACACTTACAGAAGATATACTATCAAAAACTATGTCAGAGTCAATTTTAAAATCTATCATTTTAGTACTACAAAAACTAGAGTTTTCTCTATTAATAGCCAGTACTTGAAGTTCTAATTTCGAAGGGTGCCAAATATCATCTGAATCTAAAAATGCGATCCACTTACCGTTTGAATTTCTAACGCCTATATTCCTTGGTCCAGCCGGCATGCCATAATTCCTATTTAAACAAATAAGTCTAATAGTAATACCAGGGTTGTTGTTAATGTATTTTTTTATAATTGCTACAGAGGTGTCAGTAGATCGATCGTCAACAATGATTATTTCAAAAAATCGATATGTTTGTCCTAAAACTGAATCAAGTGTTTTAACTATATATGGAGCAGAGTTATAATTTGGTATTACAACAGATATTAATTTATTCATTTCTCTCTATTATTTTTAAAACTCTCAATATAATCTACAACACTCTTAGTACACTTCCAGCCTAATTTTTCTAATTTTTCTGTAAAAACATCACCAGACATTCTATTGCCCGCCCGTTCTGGAATCATTTCAATTTCACCTCCAAATAGCTTAGCAATATCTAGTACAGAATAAGAATCTTTGCAACCTATCCCATACCCATCTCCAATACCTTTATCACCCACTAGTATTAACCCACTAATAATATCATCAACATGTGTAAAGTTTCTTTTCTGCACCCCTGGAGAAACCACAGTTAGTGTTTCGTTATTCTCAACTTTACTTTTAAATAAAGCGATTAATGTTGCATACTCTCCTAATGCAATTTCTCTGCCACCATACACATTATAAAAGTAAGTAATTGCATACTCTAAACCAAACCAATCTCCATAGTTTTTAACTAATTGTGTATTTGTTGATTTTAACCATGCATATGGACTCTGATTAGGACCACAACCCTTATCAGCAAACTTAGTGCTACTACCAGCATAAATTAATTTGGCTTTGGTTTTTATACAAAGTTGTAATACAGAAAAAGTTCCCTCACTATTATATTCCCATGCTTTTTCAATATCAAAAAAACTTTGTTCAACCCTAGAGTACTCGCCAAGATGGTAAACAATATCGGGTGTAAAATCAATTAGCCTATCTATGTCTTTTGTGGAACCTTTTATATATTGCACTCCAGAAATATGATTAACCTCTCTTCCGGTTGAATAATTGTCCAAAGAATAAATGTTATTATTTTTATCTATAGCCAATCGTTCACATAAGTGACTCCCAATAAATCCGGCGCCGCCTGTTATTAAAATTTTCATTACAAATCCTTATTTTTAAGTTAAATAAATACCATGTTGAAGTTAAATTTTCTTAATTAATTTAGCTCTAAATACTATTTTTTCTGCAGCTTTTTGCCATGTGTATTTTGAAATTACTAGATTAAATCCATTTTCACCCATGATATATCTTTTACTAGGCGCATAAGAAAGTAAAACCTTAATCCCGTACTCTATTCCAGGGGTTGTGTTTTCAACCCAAAGTCCACAATTATAGGTATTAAGCTCTGCCCACGGCGTGCCTTTTGTGGCGACAACTGGTGTTTTTGATATTAAAGATTCAGTCACAACGTTTCCAAAATTTTCCGACATTGAAGGAAGTATAAATACATCAGAACGTGACATTAATCGCCACTTCAAATCACCATAAATTGGACCAACATATAGAACTTTATTTTTTAATTTACTTTGTTGAATTCTACCATTAAGCCATTTAATAATATTTTTATCCCCATCTCCCGCAATTACTAATACACAATTATCAATACTTGATTGTAAATTATCCCAAGCATCCATCAATCTATCTAGTCTTTTCTCTTTACTTATACGATTAAGAAATAAGACAATTCTTTGTCTTTCAAATCCATCTAACAAGCAATTTAATTCATTTTTGTCAAAAAAATTGGAAAAATCAAACCCATGACATCCATTTGAAATAATTTCTATATTAAGACTTTTAACGTCAAAAAGATATTGCACTGCTCGCTTTTCAGCCTCCGAGGTTACGCAAATACAGTTAGATTTTTTTACTAAGAAGTTACCTATAAATTTTATAAAATATTTTTTACTGGTTGATTTTTTAATTACATTTGGCATTAATGCTCCGCGCGGAAACATAATATAAGGCACTTTGAGTAAATACGCAAACACCATAGAAGCAATAGAAATGAATGAAAATAATTCGTTAGCAATAAGCATATCTGGTTGACTCTTAATTGCTTTAAAAATTCTATACAAGTTCAGCGTTACCCCATAAAACTCACTAACAAATACATGACATCGTACAATAGTTGGGGCTTTTTTCTTATTTTTAGAAATACTTAAAGTGCGTGACTTACTATTCTTTACTCCTGCATCAGTGCATATAACAATAACCTCGTGCCCTAAATCAGTTAGAGAATTAGCCAGCCTATAACTTGACTCAACAACCCCTCCCTGAAGACTGGTCGGTGGGTACCATGCGGAACTAAGCATAAACCTCATGCTTTTAAATTAATTATTTTTTTACAAGAATCAACAACCATATTTACTGTAATCTGCTGAACACAAGTTGGTGACTTACTACATTCATACAACATGCACCCTTCACAATCAACATTCACTCTTAAAATTTCATGGTTTTTACCATATGGATACCACTTCCCCGGATTATCTCTTGAGGAAAATATTACCACGCATGGGATACCTGCAGCTGCCGCAAGGTGATGAGAGCCAGTATCATTGCCCAAATAAAAGTCACATTTTCGCAACAATGTAACTGTTTCAAATATAGAAAAAACACCCATTGCCATAACCCCATTAGTAACACCAACTAATGATTTAGTCGCTTCTATTTCAGCGGATCCACCAATAAATATCGGGGTTATTCCATAATCTCTATTTAAGATATTAACACACTCAATATATCGCTTAATTGGCCACCTTTTAACAGGCATGTTTGTATTAACAGCAATTGCAACGAGTCTTTTGCCGCACAAGTTATTGCTCGTAATCCATGATTCTACTTTCTTATCAGAGGCTTTATTTGGCATGATTTGTATATCTTTGGATTTATAAAGAGAGTGTGGGCAGATGTTACTTTTATAGAGCAAATTTAATAGATAGTCAGCCTCATGCTCTAAAGGTAAAAGCTTACCATTTTTATCTCTTAATATATTCGCCTTAAAGGCGTCTGTAACTATATTATTAATACCACAAAGACGGAAGAATAATCTTTGACTTTGGATGTACAGGACTCCTCGGCTATTGCGCTCTAAAAGAATTGCCGTATCAAAATCCAATTTACGTAAATCTTTAATCAGACTTAACAAGCTAATGATTCTTAACGTGGTAGATCGCTCAATAGACCAGTTTGAAAAAGAATCCACCAAATTTAAATTATGAAACACACTGTCGGGTGAAACAAATGACTTTCCCGGATGAAAATCACTAACATAATGAATACGAGAACCAGGGAACGTATTTTTTATTAATCTCAATGCTGGAATGGCCACCAGGGAATCGCCCAATAAACCTCTTCTCAATATTAAAATATTTTTCATTTTTTAAAAACCCGAAATAATAAATATAAGCAAAAAAACACTACAGCCAACCTTATCCCTTCCGACAGCCTTTGGGTAAAATTATAAGCAGCGCCAAAAATCCATATTGCAGAAATTGGATATATTAAGATTAATGCCATTAATTTTTTTTGTTTATTTGACAAGTAATATTTCACAAACCTATTCTCTATAAAGTGGCAACACCATAACGACATGAATCCACCAAAAAATACAAAAATAAATCCAAAATTTATATAAAATTCACCCAGAGTTCCTAAAGGATTTATTCCTTGATCATTGGGCATGACGTCAACTGTAAACAAATGTATCTCACGAAGTGAGGGCTTCTCTGGCCAAAAAAATCTAGGCACCAATGCGTAAAATAAATGCAGCATTGTTGCCCCATACTGATAGTTAATTTTATCAGGGACACTAATCATAACAGCAGATGCAGAGCGCGCCTCATATAATCTTTCAAATGTAAGGTCGCTATATTTTAACAAATTAGACTCGGATCTATTAATTGAATCTACTAATGAATCATTCAAAATACCAAAAACCTCAATAACATTTATACTTTCAACCCCGTAATACTCGACATAATTTCTGACGAATTTAGGTGTATTCCCCACTATTGTCATAGTAAAAATAGTTATAAATACAATAAACATAGACTTCTTAATTGATAATTTATGCCCCAAAAACCCCATAACTACAGATGCATACAATAAAAAGTTTAATATTTGTGTTCTTTGCAAAGTGGAGATACTTATTATTCCATCTGCCACCAATAAATACATCCCTAAAACTCTAGCTTTTTTTCCTCCAAAAAATATTAAAAATATATAAAAAATAGGCCAAATTGTTAATAAATTTTCTATAATAAGATATCCTAAATCCGTCGATCCGAAAAGTTCAACTTGATTAGTGCCAAGCCTACTTTGATTTCCTGCAAGTAATTTCGCCACTTCAAAAAATATCGAGACTATGGAAAGAACAGCAAAGGCCCAACTAAGCGTATTGCTAAACGATCTAGATCTTAATATAAAATCTGTCATTGGTAGTAGATTATCGCCCTTCTTTCTCTGTATTGCATAGAATAAGAATGGCAATCCCAGGATAATTGCTGACAACATAACTATCCATATCCCTTCAAAATACACGGGCACATCTGAACTCCAGGGTCTAAACATCCAATAAATAGATGGGATAATATAGAATATGCCTATCCCTAATGAAAATAAACAAGTGGGGGATATCCAGCCAATACCTCTTCTTCTCTCAACGAAAAACACATAAGACCACAATAGGAGCGCAAAAAATGAGAGTAAAAAAGTCATACTCTATCGTTCAACATGCATTATTTCGTCAATAATTTTTTTTAATCTTTTTTGATTACTATATCCACTATTAACACATCGACACCTACCTTGCCTTGCAATTTTTTTTCTTAATGCTGGATTGTTTTGATAGAAAATAATTTTTTCACACAATTCTTCATTTGAATCAAAAAACTCTGCCTCAACCCCCTCCTTAAAAAGAGAAAGATGCTCATCAGACCTTTCAGCAAGCATAAAGCCTCCACATGCAGGTATTTCTATACTTCTTGTTGTTTGAAGATCTCGATTAATCTTTCTTAGAAAGCACAAGTTAATATTAAAATTATAAATGGCCCTTGCGTAATCATTGCCAATCAAAGGTTTACTTACAACAACATTTTTAACTTTAAAACCATCCCACCCATCACCATATATCGAAACTCTAATATTATTTTCGGCGGCAAATTCTATTGAACTAGCCCTCTCTTCCTCATAAGTACCAATAAACCCCACCCCTCCAATTGCATTATGGCCAAATTTTCCACCTCTTCTCATTGGAAAGTGTGCATTTTCATCATAAGAATTATCAAGCATTAAAGCTTTTTTTACTCCAAGAGCTTCTAGCTCGCTCACACCATAGCTCTTGGTTGTAATATAAAAATCATAACAAGATAAACTTGCAATAAATCTCCTTGATTGATTGTGCTTAGACCCCATATCATCTGGTGAATAGCCAATAATTACTAATAATGGATTATGCGATTTAACCAGCCTTAAAGTATTTTCGGTTACAGTCATTCCCTTATCAATCCAGAGTATACTAAAATTATTTTTATATAAAAGATAGTTGCATATAAATTTGTTTACTTTGGCATAATCAACTGCCCCAAACACACGTCTAAAAATTCTATTAAATAATTTTTTATCCTGGTCGGATGCACACTTAGGAAAGGAGTCTATGGATACAACATCAAATCCCACATCCTTAAGCGCTTGACACCTATGTAAAGAGGTTGAGCCATCTATTAACTTCCCTACATATAAAATTTTCATAAATTATAAAATTTTCCAACTCTTTGGAAATATGTCTTTATTATTTTTTTCCAATTTTCTCGGAGCAACAACTGTTTTATTTTTATAGGTTCCTAGCCATGCGGCCCACCATGAAAAAGTACTATTCGCAATAATAAAATGATTGCATAAACTCATTAGCCACATATCCTCTATCTCATCATTAGAGTTCCAGTCGATTATTCTATAATTTATATCAATATTTCGAGATATATTGGAATTTACCCATTCCGGATCATCAGAGAAAATATAAAAAATAGGGTTTTGAGTGTTTTTTTGAATTAAAGAGATGGCTTTTAAATAAAAATCAAGCGTGGCAGGATTATCAATTCTATCTCTACGAACATGTAAACAAACAGAGTTAGTAGATAAGATAATGCCACTTATCTTAATATTAACATTTTTATGATTACAAGTAAACTTGAAACTATTTTTTATTTCTTTTTCAATACTCTTGAAATACTTTGGAGATTGAAAATATCCATCCATATGCACTACCGTCTTTTTTCTAAAATTTATTATTCGGTCATAATCAATATCTTGTTCATAGACAAACAGAGTTCTATTAAAAAAAAAATTACTAATAAATATTAAATACTTATTCTTAATTTTCTCCATAAAAGTTATATTTTTATAAATTTTTTTTTGATTTATATTAAAACATCCAAGGGAAAAAGTTCTAAAATAAGAGTCTTTATAAAAACCAGTAGAAGTATCAATATACAATTCACAATCATTTTGAATAGCAAAACTTAAAGCTGAAGCATACTGAAACATTTGGTTTCCTAATCCGCCTTTTAAAATAATAATAATTTTTTTATTCATATCACAATTCCGCTTTAATAAATAAATACCATTGAATAAATAAAAGAAAAACTGTTGAAACAGTAAGATTAATTACATTAAACAAAAAATTTGAATTTTCAACGCCAATCTCAAAATAAGAGAAAATAATCATTGGTATAGATAATATCATAGCCTTTCCAATAGCTGAAAAAGGCCATTCAATAGGTAATTCTTTAATACTCTTATTGTATGCCATGACTGCTGAAACCAACACCCCCATTAACATTCCAAGAGAAATTCCAGATAAGCCATCTAGGCCATCTAGCTTATCAAAGTAATAAACTGCAACTAGCGATATAATTGCCCCCATTAGATAAGGCATGAAAATAAATTTCATATCTACTTTAGCTATACCCACTTGATAAGACACTCCAATTATTGAACGAACAATCTCAATTGCCACACCCCATACTATAACCTTACCTGCTGATTCTCTAAAGTCTTCGCCTACTAATAATTGGGTCAAATAGAAGGCATTACTTGCTACAAAAATACCCATTACAATTACAGCAGGCAAATATAATTTTGCATACTTATTCCATGCTTTAACTTGCTCTTTTTTATTTGACCGCTTTAAATTTTTAAAGAAAATTGGATCGTAATACTGACTAAAAATACTCTCAAATAACGCTATTGGTGCTGCAGCCAAAGAGTATCCAATAGCAAACAAGCCAACAATAGACAGATCTTGAATAATAAATTTATATCCTTGTGACGAAACCCACCAAAAAAAAGTCATAAAGATAATTGGAACTGAAAGGTTTAATACTGACTCATAATTAATTCGAATAACCTCTGATAAATTTATATGACGCCTTCCATCTGCTATATTTTTTAACAGTAAAACAAGGGTGGAACTTACTAGCACATATGAGAGAAATATTCCTAATACCCAAGAGCTAACAGTTTCATACTGTTTATAAAAATAGTATGCCAAAGCTACTGAAAGCCATGCAATTAAGTTGGATAAAATTACAAATTTTAGCCTATATCCCAATATATTAAGCCCATCTGTTGTAATTTTTGATAATGCCTGAAATAGGAAATTCATCATTACTAATAGTACAACCCAAAATGTTTCAATATTCTGAATAATATTAAACATATCTTGCAATAAATATACCAACAAGCCAACAACAATCACTGCAAATATTAAATACCTAACCAAATACTTGATGTAGATGAAAAGTGTTTTGCTTGCATTCCACTCTAAAAAATGCCTTGTAAAATACTGCCATAATGGCAAGAAAAACAATAAATAAATCATGCCTGCTAAGCCAAGTAACTGCGTTACACCTCCCATCTCATCTGGAGTCAACACCTCGGTTCCAAGCCTAATCAATACAAAGCTTGCAAATACAGTAAGCAACCTACCCAAGATAATTAAAAATACATCTTTTTTTTGTTTAATTTTTAAAAGTGGGTGCATACTATCTAAGGCAACTTAATTTAACACAACTCTAATAATATCGTCCTTAACACTGATATTTGCCTCTGCCCTTTGCTTTTTGATAAATTGTGATAATTCCTCAATAGTAGGATAGTCTCTATCAACGCCAAATAAACGCGCGTCATCAATAAGGATAATATGATTAAATTTTCTTTCATCTAAAATTATATTTAATTCTTCCAGTATAGGCGTTTCCTTCTCTCCTTTTGCAGTAACACCTGCAGAATAATGCCCGTCTAACCAAAAAATGGCAGGCTCATTCAATAATTTCATTATATCTTTCAGCTCAATAGAGCTATCACCCTGCTTAAGACTAATTTTTATTTGACCATTGAAGCGATTTTTTGCCTTTCTATACAATTCTTTATCCAATTCAATTGAATAAATTTTATTGAAATATTTTTTCATAGCCTGTACCATATCCCCATAATATGTTCCTGTTTCCACTAATATTTTCAAATTATTTTCTTTCGAAAGATCCTTTATTATTTTTTGTTTTAACAAGTGTGGAGATGCGCCACCTTTTTCTTTTTTCCAGCTATTAAACTCTTTCCTTTGATACCATCTAATATAAATATTTCTTATAAAATGATAAAAAGATGTTGATTGTAGTTGCTGTTTCATTGTTTATTCTCCATTGATTAATTTTTTCTTTTTTAGTTCTTTTATTATTAAAGGCATAGCAGTTTGTGATAGATGAAATCCATCCATGAGAAATTTTTCATTAGTTTCGCCTGACTCTAATAACATTTGTTTAAAAATAGATACATATTTGTAGTTATTTTTAATACACATTTTTTTTAATTCTTCGTTAAAAGTCATTGTTATATTATTTCTATCAATACAGCTCCCTATTATAGGAAATTCATTACAGCCGCTCTGTAGTGGAGATGATGCAATTGGTCCCCATATTGCAATATCAAATCCCAGTTGCTTATAAACTTTTAAAGCTTGCATGTAACGATTTATGCATTTAACAATCACCTCGGTAGAGGACAAGTTTTGTTTTTTCATTTGTACAGTAAGATGAGCCCTAATATCTATCTCCCCAAAGCAAAATAAAATAACATCTCTACCCTTTAAAACATTAGAAGACCTCATGTTTATTATTTTATTAATTTGTCTTTCTTTATTAATTAATTGATAAGCTGTATATGGACCAACTCTATATGTTTTAAAAATGGTATTTTTATTTTTTGACTTTCCTGGCCAAATTGGACACATATAAGGTTTGCTTTTTGTTCCATATCCAGAAAATACAGAGACATGACTATCTCCGATACAGTGTATTATTTTTGCAGACACTCTTTTTTGTTTTGGAAGCATTCTGTCTAACACTGTACTAGATTTAAAAGTTGCAACAACTCTCAGAACAACCCTTTTTATCAAGACTACAACCTCCAAGTTGGCTTATCAACAATATTCTTAATGTCAATAATTACACTTTGTCTATTAGATAAAAATTCATAATCATTCATAGTGTATTTTTTAAACTTCTCGTGAGCCACTGCAACAACAATAGAGTCATATTTTTTATTATTTTGCAATGGATCATTGATGAACCTATGTTCATACCACTTGCTCGCTTCTTCGTAATTAATCCATGGATCATATACATCAACATTGACACCGAAATCTTTAAGCTCGTCAATGATATCGATAACTTTAGTATTGCGCATATCTGGACAATCTTCCTTAAAGGTGACGCCAAGTACAAGCACTTCTGACCCTTTAATAGTCTTTTCAGCCTTGATCATCTCTTTAATAGTTTGATCAGCAACATACTTACTCATGCCATTATTAATCTGTCTTGCCGCAAGAATGAGGTCGGGCTGATACCCAACCTCTTCGGCTTTAAAAGTAAGGTAATAAGGATCGATACCAATACAATGCCCACCCACCAATCCTGGTGTTAGTTTAATAAAATTCCATTTGGTGGCCGCAGCTTCAAGCACCTCGTTAGTGTCAATATCCATCTGATCGAAAATTAGTGCTAGTTCGTTAATTAATGCGATATTTACATCTCTTTGCGTATTTTCAATAACCTTGGAAGCTTCTGCCACTTTAATACTTGATGCCATATGAGTTCCAGCAATAATCACTTGTTTGTACAAATCATCAACTTGCTGTGCTATTTCAGGTGTCGAGCCAGCAGTTACTTTTAAAATTTTTGTTACGGTATGTTTTTTATCACCTGGATTAATACGCTCTGGAGAATAGCCACAGAAAAAATCCCCATTAAACTTCATACCTGAATATTTTTCTAGCACAGGCACACAAACATCTTCGGTTACACCTGGATAAACAGTAGACTCATATATAACAATATCACCTTTATTTAATATGGTACCCACAGCCTTTGAAGACTCGATTAATGGAGTTAGGTCTGGTCGATTAGTCGAGTCAATTGGTGTCGGAACGGTAATGATATAAATATTACAATCTTTGGTATCTTGAATATTGTCTGTATAGACAATATTAGGCTTTACCGATTTTAATAAACCATCATCAATCTCAAGTGTTTTATCATGTCCATTTTCAAGCTCTTGAATGCGCTCATTGCACACATCAAAACCCACAACTTGAAATTTTTCTGAAAAAGCAACTGCCAAAGGAAGTCCCACATAACCAAGCCCCACTATACATATTTTTTCTTTCATTTGTCAATCCCTGTAAAATAAATCTCTTGTATAAACCTTGTCTTTTGCGTCTTGCAACTCACCCACCATTCTATTAGCAACAATCACATCACTAATCTTTTTAAACTCTTCTAGATTGCTAATAACTTTTGAATGGAAGAACTCACTCTCCCCTTGTTCAGTAAGCACAGGCTCATAGATTACCACTTCAATGCCTTTAGCCTTAATACGCTTCATAATACCTTGAATGGATGATGCTCTAAAGTTATCAGATCCACTCTTCATAATCAGCCTATGTACGCCAACAACCTTTGGTTGTTTGGCAATGATAGAATCCGCAATAAAATCTTTACGGGTTGAATTAGCATCAACAATTGCACCAATAATACTATTGGGTACATCTTGGTAATTGGCTTTAAGTTGCTTGGTGTCCTTAGGTAGGCAATAACCGCCATAGCCAAAACTAGGATTGTTATAGTGTGATCCAATTCTTGGATCAAGGCCAACACCTTCAATAATT
>Ga0114933_10003293_pt1 | contig 15886 bp, 20 predicted proteins | sample 4SBtaG_FD_89691 | JGI IMG/M metagenome (GOLD analysis project Ga0114933, IMG submission 89691) | Deep subsurface microbial communities from Kolumbo volcano to uncover new lineages of life (NeLLi) - 4SBTROV12_W25 metaG | ecosystem: Environmental > Aquatic > Marine > Volcanic | place: Kolumbo... | reverse complement strand
AGTTGGTAATGGTTCTAAAGTAAAAATCCAATACAAAGAGTACAGTGGCGAGGGTAGATATGGACCTTATCAGGGTTTAGATTTACAAGCGGTACAGGTAGTAGATTTAGTGCCTTATGCTAATGCAGATGGTCAAGAATTATTAGACGATAGTGAGGAATTTTAAATGAGATTTAGTCAATTAAAAATAAAGTGGACAAAACCTAGAACTAAATTTAGTGAAGGTGGTCCAGTGTCGCAACAAGGAGCTGAAGAACAAACACAGCAAGAATCAAGACCCTTTCTGGTTATTGATGGTGTTAATGTTTTCAGAGAAGATTTAGATGAAAGAGGACAGTTACTTTTTGGAAGACTACTTAGATTGAACACCAAAAGAGTACAACAGGTTTTAGACTTAGAGGAAACCGAGGCATCTATAGAAGCTTTTTCACGAAGGATACGCAGAAATATTGCTGGTCTGCCTGAAGTTGATGAAGAGAATCCGCCAGTACCAACACCTGAGCCTGACTCAGACGAGGTGACTGGAGATGAAACCTAGTAATATTGAGTGAGCAACAAGACAAAAGTAAGTTTGTTAAACACAAACTACCCTGTCCTAAATGTGGCGGGTCTGACCCTGTATCTTTAAATTCAGATAATTCAGCTTATTGTTTTAGTTGCTCTTCTTTTTTTAAAAATTATTATGATGTGACGGAGGGTGAGGTCATGCAAGTCAATGAACCTACAAACACATTTTTAAATTCATATACCGGTTCGTATACTGCCTTGACGGACAGAGGTATAACAGAAAAGACTGCTAAGAAATTTGGAGTTCGTGCAGTCAAAGATACGCAAGGCAATATTACACAACATATTTATCCATTTTTTAATGGCCACGAAGTTGTAGGCACAAAAACTAGATACACAGCAAATAAAAACTTTACCATGAATGGTACTTACGAGGGCACAGGTTTGTTTGGAGAGCAACTGTATCGTAATACCGGTGGTAAATATTTAACTATTACTGAGGGTGAATGCGATGCCATGGCTGTCGATGAACTATTCCAAGGTAAATGGGCGGTGGTTAGTTTAAAACGTGGTGCTGAAGCTGCATTAAAAGATATACGAGAAAGTATAGAGTTTGTAGAAAGTTATGAAACTGTTGTTTTATGTTTTGATAATGACAAAGCAGGACAGGCAGCAGCCCGTAAAGTAGCACGAATTTTAAAACCTAATAAGTCTAGGATTATGAGTTTTCCTAATGGGTACAAAGATGCTAACGACATGCTTAAACAAAAAGATTTTAAGGGTTTTACACAGGCATGGTGGGAAGCTAAAAGTTACACTCCATCTGGGATTATGGAGTTATCAAGTCAAAAACAAGATTGGTTAGTTAGAGAAGAAAAACAAAGTATTGCCTATCCTTGGGAGGGACTTAATAGAAAACTATATGGGTTGCGACAAGGCGAGTTACTGACACTAACTGGTGGCACAGGCTTAGGTAAGTCTAGTGTTACGAGAGAACTGGAACACTGGCTAATCAAACAAACAAAAGATAATGTCGGCATCATAGCTTTAGAAGAAAACTGGTTGCGGACTGCAGATGGTTTAATTTCTATTGAGGCTAATGACAGATTGTATTTAAATGAAAAACGTAAAGATTATACACAAGAAGATTTGGAAGGTTTATTTGATAAGGTTATACAAAAAGACAGGGTTTTTATTCACTCACATTTAGGAGCAACAGATATAGATGAAATCTTTGCAAAGCTTAGATACATGATAGTAGGTTGCGAATGTAAGTGGATAGTGGTAGACCACCTTCATATGCTTGTAAATGTTCTAACTGAAGGAGATGAAAGAAGAGGTATTGATACTTTGATGAATAGGTTGCGTTCTTTGGTTGAAGAGACTAACGTTGGTATGATTTTAGTTTCACATTTAAGACGAGCCACCGGAGACCGAGGCCATGAAAAAGGTATTGCAGTTTCTTTGAGCCATCTTAAAGGTTCACAAGGTATAGCTCAACTTTCAGATTGTGTTATTGCTTTAGAAAGAAATCAACAAGCGACTGACCCTGAAGAAGCAAATACCACTAAAGTAAGAGTATTAAAATCACGCTACACTGGCGATACAGGATTGGCCTGTTCGCTACAATATAATCCCGAAACCGGTAGGCTCATAGAGATAACCGAGGAGGAAACATTTGACGATGACTTTGAAGAGTCTATCGGCTTCTAAAGAATTAATTTTTGATATTGAGGCAGATGGCTTAACCCCTAATAAAATTTGGTGCATTGTTACCAAAGATATACACACCAAAGCAATAAATAGTTTTGGCCCTGATGAGTTGCAGGAAGGTATAACACATTTACAAAGTGCTAATACTTTGATTGGTCATAATATATTAGGGTATGACCTCCCCGCACTAGAAAAATTACATAACTTTACTTACAAGGGTAAAATTATAGATACTCTTGTCCTATCAAGATTATTCCAACCTGTGCGTGAGAATGGCCATAGTTTAAAAACTTGGGGTTATCGTGTTAATTATCACAAAGCAGAACAACCTGACGACTTCGATTCTTATAATCCAGAAATGCTAAAGTATTGTCAACAAGATGTTATGTTAAATGAGATAGTTTTCCAACATCTTTATAAAGAGAGCATTAATTTTTCTTCTGAAAGTATGGCTCTTGAACATCAAGTGGCAAAAGTTATGGTTGAGCAAGAGAAGACTGGGTTTTTATTTAATGTCGAAAAGGCCTCAATGCTTTTAGCTGAACTTAAAACTCGTATGACAGAAGTAGAGGATGAGGTCCAAAAAACTTTCAAACCTAAATGGGTTGAGGACAAATTAGTCACACCTTATGTTAAAAAAGATGGTCAACTTTCTGTGCGTGGGTTGACCAAAGAAGAGCATGAGAAGCTACTTAAATCTGGTAATTATGAGCCCTTCATGCGAAAAAAATTAGTAGAGTTTAACTTAGGTTCTCGTAAGCAAATCGGAGAATACTTAGAGGACTTTGGTTGGAAACCAGAAAAGTTTACACCCACCGGTCAACCTATTGTCGATGAAGGCACATTAAAAAAAATAAACCATATCCACGAAGCCAGATTAATCGCAGAGTTTTTACTTTTACAAAAGAGGATAGCACAAATCTCATCATGGATAGACGAGTTACAAGGAGAAAGAGTGCATGGTCGTGTCATACCAAATGGTACTATTACGGGGCGAATGACTCATAGAAGTCCAAACATGGCACAAGTTCCTAGTATTCACACCCCTTATGGTCAAGAGTGTCGTGCTTGTTGGATTGTGCCTGAAGGTTACAAGTTACTAGGTATTGATGCTAGTGGCTTAGAGTTACGGGTACTAGCTCATTACATGCAAGATGATGACTACATAGACGAAGTTATCAACGGAGATATACATACAACAAATCAAAATCTTGCAGGATTACAGACAAGAGATAATGCTAAAACTTTTATCTATGCTCTTATTTATGGGGCTGGTGATGCAAAAATAGGAAAAATTATTAATAGTAATAAGGTTGCTGGGGAGAGACTTAAAAATAGATTTCTAAAAAACTTACCTGCCCTTGAGATATTAACAAATAGAGTACGTCAAGCAGCACAAAGAGGTTTTTTGAAAGGTTTAGATGGTAGAAAGATATTTGTTAGAAACGGATACGCAGCTTTGAATACATTGTTGCAAGGTGGTGGGGCTATTGTTATGAAAAAAGCCATGTGCCTACTACATCAAAAAATTAAAACACAAAAATTAAACGCACAGTTTGTAGCAAATATACATGATGAATGGCAGATACAAGTGAAAGAGGATATAGCTGAACTTGTAGGAGAAATAGGAGTAGAATCTATTGAGGAGGCAGGTCAATATTATAAGATGCGTTGCCCCTTAACAGGTGAATATAAGATAGGAGAAAACTGGAGTGAAACCCACTAAGAAAGACCAAAAAAAATTTGATTTAGATTTACAGTATGGCCAGATACGGGAAGATGCTATTGCTGAAATGCTTACGGGTAAGAAGATTGAGGTCAAATCAGAACGAGGAATGTGGATGCAAACCGGTAATATTTGTATTGAGTATGAGAGTTACGGGAAACCTTCAGGTATAGAAGCTACGGAGGCAGACTACTGGTTTCATAATCTTTGTATTAAAGATAAAATATTTTGTACTCTTATTTTCCGTGTCCAAGATTTAAAAAAACTAGTAAAAAAATTAGATAATATAAAGACAGTAAGTGGTGGCGACCACAATGCTAGTAGAATGTATTTAGTTAATATTCAAAAACTTTTTACAACAGATGTCTTTAAAACTTTTGAGGAACTAAAAAATGACTAACAATATAACAAAAAGTATTTACAAAACTAAATTAGACCAGTATAATAAATTTACGTCTGAATCAGGCCATTGGTATTCACAAGATGGCGAACCTATGTATACTCTCATAGGTGCAAACGGAAAAGAAAGAAATACAACTCTAAGAGATGCAAAATCATTAGGTCTTGTTCCTTCTGTTACTACTATTCTAGGTATGGTTGCAAAACCTGCTTTAGAGAATTGGAAAATAACTCAAGCTATCAAGTCTGCTGTGGCTATTAATAAAAGCCAAGAGGAGTCGATGGATTCTTTTGTTTACAGGTGTAAGGCTGAAGCTAATCAAGTAGGTGCAAAAGCAGCAAAAGAAGGTACTCGTATTCATGCTTTAATTGAAAGTGGATTTAGAGGCGAAGGTTCAAATAAAACTTATGAAAGAGTTTTACAGTATTTAAACGAAGAGTTTCCAAATGAAACTTGGTTAGCTGAAGAATCTTTTTGTGCACCTCAAGGGTATGGCGGTAAAATAGATTTATACTCTAAGTCGGGCATATTTGTTGACTTTAAAACTAAAGATAATCTTAAGAACAAAGAAGCTGCTCAATTAGTATACGATGAACATGGAATGCAACTTTCAGCTTATGCTCAAGGTTGTCGTTTTAATAAACCCACTAGGGTTTCAGTTTTTGTAGACAGAGCCGACACAGAATTAGTTTTAGGCTATGTCTGGGATAAAAGTTCTCATAAGAAACATAAAGAAATGTTTAATAGTATTTTAAAGTATTGGCAATTAGTTAAAAATTATGACTGGCAAGAATATAAAGTATAAGTTTAACGAAGATAAAATATTAAAAGAAATACAAGAGTACATAGACTTTACTTATAAGCAACATTACTCAAATAATAAATATCAAGCGACAGATATAATTATTGATGCTGGACATGGTGAGGGTTTTTGTCTTGGTAATATAGTTAAGTATGCTCTTAGATGTGGTAAAAAAGACGAAAAATTAAAAGAGTTATTGAAGATAATTCACTATGGGATTATCGCAATACATATAGAGAAAAATAATGGTTGATAAAATAGGCGAGACTGAATACTTAGGCATAATAATAGATTACAATAGAGATAAAGACTTAGATAAATTTAGTTTAAATACTTTAGAGGATAGATACTTTTGGAAGGAGGAAACACATGCTCAAGAAGCTTTTGCGAGAGCTAGTATATATGGTGCAACTTATAAGGGCACTACTGACTTTGCCTTGGCTCAAAGATTATACGATTATGTTTCTAAGTTTTGGTTTATGTTTTCTACTCCTATACTTTCTAATGGTGGAACTACTCGGGGTCTTCCTATCAGTTGTTTTTTAAACTACGTTGGCGACTCAATAGACGAACTTACAGACCATTTCAAAGAAAATGCTAGACTAGCAAGTTCCGGTGGCGGTATTGGTGGTCATTGGGGCGACATTAGAAGTGATGGTACTTCAACTAGTAGTGGTAGTAAATCAACCGGTTCTATCCCTTTTATGAAAGTTGTTGACTCAGAGATGTTAGCTTTCAATCAAGGCACAACAAGAAGAGGAAGTTATGCTGCTTATACCGATATAAGTCATCCTGAAGTAGAAGAGTTCATGGTGATGAGAAAAGAAAGCGGAGGTGATTTAAATAGAAAGTGTTTAAATTTACATCATGGTGTTAATGTTACAAATGCTTTTCTTAAAGCGGTTGAACAAGATGAAAACTGGCGATTAATCGACCCTAAAAGTAAAAAAGCAGTTAAGGTTGTACCGGCTCGAGATTTGTGGCATAAACTATTAGATATTAGAGCAGAAACAGGTGAGCCGTATATTATTAACATAGATAATTGCAATAATGCTTTACCACAAAGTCAAAAAGATTTAGGTTTAGAAATAAAACAAAGTAACTTATGTTCGGAAATAACATTACCAACCAATGAAGAACGTACAGCAGTCTGTTGTTTATCGAGTGTTAATTTAGAGTGCTTTGATGAATGGTCACAAGACAACCAGTTTATTGCTGACCTAGTTAGAATGCTTGATAATATTTTGGAGCACTTTATAGATAATGCTATTGATGTAACTAATTTAGGTGGCTACAATTCAAACTATGAAAGATTTAAGAAACATATTAGAAAAGGTAAGGAAGGATTTACAAAAGCAGCTTACTCAGCTTATAGAGAAAGGTCTATTGGTTTGGGAGCAATGGGTTTCCATTCTTACTTACAATCTAAAAACATTCCGTTTGAAGGGATTTTTGCAACGGGATTTAATCACAAAGCATTTAGTCACATCAAAACTCTCGCTGTGGAAGCATCTCAAACTTTGTGTGAAGAGAGGGGGGAAGCTCCTGACATCGTTGGTACAGGCCGGAGGAATGCTCACCTTCTTGCTATTGCTCCTAATGCTAGTAGCAGTATTATATGTCGGGGAACTAGCCCGAGCATCGAACCAATCAGGGCAAATGTTTACACCCACAAAACACTTTCGGGCAGTTACAAAGTCAAAAACAAAAACTTAGATAAACTTATACAAAAAAAAGTATCTAGTAAGACTAAACAAAACAAACTTTGGCAAGAAATTAGTGATAATAGAGGTTCTATCCAAAACATTAAAGTTTTTACGGATGAAGAAAAAGAGGTCTATAAAACTGCTAATGAAATTAATCAAGTGTGGGTTATTGAACATGCTTATAAAAGACAAGATTTTATTTGTCAAAGTCAGAGTGTAAATTTATTTTTTGTTTTACCTGAGTCCTCGTTAGCACAAGAAGGCCATGATGAGTATTTACAATATGTCAGTGATGTCCATTGGTATGGAGCTAATAAATTAAAATCTTTATATTATTTTAGGTCTGATGCAGCAAAAGCTGCGGAGAATGTTAATATTAAAGTGCCAAGAATTAAATTAGACGAAGTAGAATGTATAGCATGTGAGGGTTAATGGCCGAGCCAAACTGGGATGATATAAGTAAATGGGAAGACGATAACGAAGCTCTTGTCATGTGGGTTGTTACGACCAACTGTATTCGAGAAAGAATGCAAGAGACTAATCAAGAGCTTGATGTAAAAGATTCATTAGTTTATGAATTTTGTTATCACTCTCGCAGGGGTTGGGAGATGGAGGAAATAAAAAATATGTTTAAGGATTTTGTTATTGAAACATTAAAGGAGGAATTAATACGAAATGGTAAACTTTAGAGAAAGACGAATTAAAGCACTAGAAGATTTTTATATCGGAAAGATAAATATGCATGTGATGAATGCCGAAACTTACTTTAGTAATAGTGTAGGTGTAGGTGAACATACCGATATTCAAGAAAGCATAGATAAAGAAATAGGTTATATTGCAGAATATAACGATAAATTAGAAATACTAAAACAATACTTTGGAGAAAAATAATGAGCTTATTAAGTACACGGGAACACTACAAACCTTTTGATTATAGTTGGATGTTTGACTACTATGATTTACAAAATAGAATGCACTGGCATCCAATGTCTGTCCCTTTACATACTGATGTCAAAGACTGGAATCAAAGATTAACAGATTCAGAAAAAAATTTATTGACACAGATATTTAGATTATTTACACAGTCAGATGTTGATGTAGCCGCAGGTTATGTTGATAGATACTTACCTTTATTTAAATTACCAGAAGCAAGAATGATGATGTTGTCATTCGGTAATATGGAAGCTATTCATCAACACTCTTATAGTTTATTACTAGACACTGTAGGTATGCCTGAAATAGAATACAAAGCTTTTGCCGAGTATGAAGAGATGGCAGATAAACATGATTATGTTCTAGATTTTAAAACTGCACGAAGCAATAAATATTCAATAGCTAAAGCCTTAGCAGTGTATTCTGCATTTACTGAAGGCTTACAATTATTTAGTAGTTTTGCTATTTTGATGAACTTTCAAAGATTTGGCAAAATGAAAGGCATGTGTCAGATTGTTGCTTACTCTATCAGGGATGAGAGTTTACATGTTGAAGCTATGACAAAACTATTTAGAGAATTTATAAAAGAAAATATAGAGATTTGGACAGATGACTTTAAAAAGGAAATCTATCAAATATGTCGGGAGATGGTAAAGTTAGAAGAAAAGTTTTTAGACTTAGTATTTGAGCTTGGAGATATAGAGGGCTTAACGAAAGAGGAAATGTATGCTTACAATAAATACATTGCCGATAGACGTTTGTTGCAGTTAGGATTAAAACCTAATTACAATCAAAAAGATAACCCTCTAACTTGGCTAGATGATGTTTTAGGAGTAGAACATCAGAACTTTTTTGAAGGACGAGCTACCTCGTATCAAAAAGCAGGTCTCAGAGGTGATTATGGTAAATTAACCTTTGCAGGATTTAATAATGACAACGAAACGAGAAGAAGCTCAGATATTAGCTTATAGATTGTTATATGATAGAAGTGGTAAATTAATTACTGAACGTATTAAAACAGACATTAAAGACCTCAAACCTTATTTTAAAAAACAAGATTACGAAGTTTTAAAAGTAATTCTAAGGGAAGCAGGACAAAAAATGGATGAAATACACAATCATATAGAAGGATGCCTTAACGCTAGAGTTTCCACAAATCATTAACCAGTTTTCTAAAAAATGACCTCACAGAATGCTCTGTAGTAAACGATTTAATATAAAGTAAGGGTATAAGTCCAAAAATATATAAAATTCGTTAGAGAGCATCTGAGGGGCTCTTACAGGGTTTACCCTAAATCGTGTAGATTTTTACTGGTTTTTCTTTACCTTTTACTAAAATAGAGTCTAATTCTATGGCTTTACCTTTGTATTTATTAATAGTTGCCTCTCCAATAACTAAATTTTTACCCACAGTTTTACATGAAGATTCTAAACGAGCTGCTAAGTTACAAGCATCGCCCAAAACACTATATTCAAAACGGGAGTCGCTTCCCATATTTCCTGCAACAACTTCTCCTGAATTTATTCCTATACCAATTTCAATATCTAACTCTGCTTCTTGCATTGCGTGTCGTATTTGAAGTGCTGTCTGAATAGCTTTTTCTTCATGGTGCTCTACATCTATTGGAGCATTCCACACAGCCATCATAGCATCGCCAATATATTTATCTACCATCCCATCATTATCTTTTACTGCATTGGCTTGAATAGTCAAAGCTTTATTCATAATCTCAATAACTTCTTCAGGCTTTAGTTTTTCTGATAAACTTGTAAAGCCTCTAACATCTGTAAACATAATAGTACAGTTTCTACGTTCACCACCAAGTTTTAAAAGTTCAGGATTATCTTGTAATCGTTTTACTTGTCTAGGGTCAAGGTAATGTTCAAACTGTTTCTTTATTTGCTGTCGTAACTTATATTGCTGTCTAAATCTTAAATAAAATTGCTGGAGGGATAAAAGTGTCATACTTATTAAGCTCCACGTTACATCTATCAAATAACCAAGTGAAATAAAATAATATCCTAAATAAGCCATAGAGCTAAATAAACCTCCAACTAATACACCAGATAGGGTCATACCAAAATAATTGATTACAAGAGCAGTGACGAGACCAGAGACAGATAATAAAAGTAATTCGGTAAATAATCTATAGTCAGGTATTTGTGGTGTTTCTAATAAAATAGATTCTGCTAAGGCTGCTTGAATTTTATGAGGTTCTAATAGACCTACTGGAGTTGCTACTTGATTAGAAATGCCTTTTGCAGTAAACCCAACAAAAACAAACTTATTTGTAACATCTAAATTATCTAAAGTAGTTTGTGGTGTATCAACCCAACTAATCCATTTACGTCCATAACTATCTGTGGGTATAGGGTCTAACCCCCTAACTCTTATCATCTCTATACCATTCTCATTAGTAATTATTTGATAAGTATTACCACCACCTAGTATTTTTAAAACCTCAGTGCCAAAAGAAGCAACCCAACCATTAGGGGTTTGTTGTATTAAAGGTATTTGTCTCACAAGGTTGTCTACATCAACAGGTGCAGAAACAGCTCCTTGACTAGAATTGTTTTTTAGTATCTCGATATTTTGTAAAAACCCTTGAGCTTGGGGTAAATTTATATTAGGACCTTTAATTACTGTACCATGAGTTTTTGGATAACTACTGTTTGCTACTTCTGGCATAGCAATAACACTAGGAGAATAAGACAGAGCTTCGGCAAATTTAATATCACCTCCCAATCTATCAGGATGTGGAAATAACATAACCCAACCTACACCCAAAGCACCCTCTTGAAGTAGCTTTATATGTATATCAGCAAGGGTTTGCCTAGGTAATGGATAACCCCCTTGACTATCAATATAATCTTCTGTTATATTAAGTATTGTAAAATACCCTGTCGGGTTTGGTATATCTACCAACTGGTCAAAAGTTTTAAGTCGTAAAGTTTCTAATATAGGAGAGTTAAAAATTAAAGGTAAGGTAAGCACAAATAGTAATAAACTAGCCCATCTCATAAAAAATCTCCATGTTGGTGCATAATATTGAAATTATGCAATACTACACCTGTCCCTACTAGATTCCAAAACTTTAGTGTTTTTTCTTTTTCAAAAACTTTCTTAGAATGTAAAAAACTATATGTTAAAATTTTTCTTGTTATAAGTGTACGTAAAGATGGTTTTTTTGGTAAAAAGGGATTAGCTTCAGTCGCATAGCCACCAACATTAATAGCTTGATGTGTGGTGTAAACATCTAACACATTCCAAACAACATAGTGAATATGATGTATAGGGGCTGTGGTTTCTTTAAATGTATATTTATAATCAATGCTAGACATACTAAAGTCTAGTTTAGGTTGTGGTTTCTCTAAGTAAGGTGCTTTAGTAATCTGCCAATATATATCAGGCTTATCCGGAAGATTGCTTGATAGTAATGGAAGAGTTACCGCCACCATTAAGAGTAAGAGTAATTGCTTTGCCATCTTGTATAATTAAAACTGTGTAACTATTACCAGTGTCTAAGTCTAATCTAACTGTATCTTGTACTTGTCGATAAAAAGTTAAGACTGAATCTGTAATAAAAGTATTGACCTGCGTAGTCGCATCAAATCCAAAGGATGTGCCTCTGACATCTATATCGCCTCCTGAGAGTTGATTCTGTTCAAGCTCATCGGCTTCTTCAATAATATCTAATAAGTCTTCTAAGAAATTAACATCTAAATAATTAATGTCAAGTTCACTAAATTGTAATTCATCTTGAGCTAAATAATCTGTTTCTAATTCATCAAACTCTAAATAATCTATATCTAAGATATTAGTTGAGCCCTCTGCCTGTTCGGCCTCACTGACAAAATTAGGGTCTTCTTTTGGTGGACTAACGATTAACATATTATCAATAATATCTAAGGTTAAATCTAATATGATAGGAGAAGAAGGAGCAGATTGAAAAAACTCAACAGTTGTCGCTTCGTAAGGTTTATTTAAAACAACTTGTCCAGCAGCAGTTGAAACTACAATCTCTCCTGAAGATAAACCATCTGCTTTTGGTAATAAAATTATTAAAGACCGACCTAGTTCATCAACAGTCACAGTAAAGTCTGTGCCTCTAATACCTATTGTTGCACTAGGAGTTTGAATAGAAATGTTTTCTTTGTTTATAGAAGCTAGTTTGCCCGTTATGAATCGAGCTGTGCCACTAGCAAACTTAAGAGCCATCTTAGACTTAGATGGGTCAGGGTCATAGATAAATTCATCTATAACTAATTGTGAATGTTCAGTTAGACGAACTTGAGATTCGTCAAGAAAAGTAATACCGATTCTACCATTAGAAGTTTCGACATTATCAAAACTATTAATAGTAAAGGCGAGAGCAGCAGTAAAGGGGTCTTGCTCCCTTACTACTCTCCCTAATCCTTTAAGTTCTGTTATGCTTCCTATACTAGCAACTTGTACTTGTTCCGCCATCATTTTGAATGATGCAGACAGTACCACTATCGCCAGAAGAAATAATCTTGAGCCAATCACTTGCTAAGGTTGATGCTTGAGTTATATTAAAGTTGCGGCCATTGCCAGTTTGGTCTAAGTAAAAATAACCATTTGCGTAACCACTGCCATCGTATGTTATATTGTTAGCATCGCCATCAACATCTACATAAGATGTAGCCCCATCTATATCTATATCAAAATCAAATATATTACCATCGCCATTAACTATCCAGTCTAAATCAAGACTTTCAGCTAAAGAGTTGGTTGCCACATTCAGAGTGAAATCATTACCTGTACCTGTAACATCTACAAAGTAGTCACCATTATCGGCACTAAATGTATTTGTTGGGTCAACTTGAATATTAAATTCATTAGAATCACCATCAAATTCAAAAAATCCATTGAGTGAATCTAAGACTATATCACCTAAAAATTTGTTAGAATCTCCAAGTTGGTTTATGTCAAGTGTCATAGAGCTGCCAATCAAATTTAACGCACTCATTTGACCTGACACAGCATCAAGACCACCAATAATGTTAGAGCTACCTAGTTGTTCAACATCTAAGTTTAATGTAGCACCAACCTGATTGATGTATATTTCATTATCGGCTTTTATTAAAAAAGCTAACAAACCTAATAATAAAAATAATTTATTCATATTTCCAATATCCCCTATCTATTCCGAGTTTTACTATTTCTAGTACACTAGTCTCAATGGCCTTTTGCAAAGCTATTGAAACACTTTCGTTTTGTGCCACTCCTAACTCTATTTCAATTAGTTCAGTTCCCATTTCAATAAATTTAAATACATCTTGAGACAAACCAACTGATAAAATAGTTTTAGAAGTTAGCACTTCCATTAACACTTCACCAGTGCTTACAGAAATTAAGCGTAAAGAAACAGTAACTGTATCCTCACGATATTGACGACTAGCACCCACACCTAAGTATCGAGCACCATTACCGCCAGTCTTCAAATTAGTGTCATATGCAACAACACCGCCTTGAACTAATAAACCGGCAAATGTTAAAGGACTAAGCTTTGTATCATCTTCAAAGTCCTGCCGGGTTGTTCTTATAATTTGTCGTTCTTTTGTTAAGTTTTCTAAACCTACACGTTCAACTACTTTAAAAAACTCACCATTTGCTGCATGTTTAAATGCTCTAATTAAAAAGGCATCTGGTGCTTGTGTAATAGCTGAACTAAATAAAGCAAAAGAACTATTACTTTTTCTTTGTCCGGTTAAATCCTGAAAACTATTTGGATAAATAGCAATAATAGGTTTTATATATGCCGGAGGTAAATTTTTTAATTCTTCAGATTGTAATTCCAACAGAGAACTCTCTCTCGTTTGAGAGTAAATAGTGCTCCATTCCTCATCTAATAAAGTGCTGTGTCTTAAATTAGCACAGCTACCAAGAAAAAGAACCGATAGGCACAGTAATTTCCGTAACATTCCCCTCTGCATCTGTAATTTTTAATGTAATCATTGTGCCATCCGCACTGACACTATACTCTATTGTGTTACCCATTAGCTCTAAAATACCTGATGTGCTTGGGTTCTCTCCAAATAAAGCATCAACAAGCTGTCGTGATAACTGTGCATAAATTCTTGACTCTAAATTTCTAATAAATCTTGCTAGAGTTGTATTGTCTGCTTCTCTTTCAAGTTGCTCCTGATAAGCTCTGATTTCTGCTTTTATTGCTTCTTTTCTATTAAACTCTTGATTTTCAATGGTAAGGTAATGAGCAGAAGTTCCAATGCCACTAAAGGAAGGCGACTTAAATTTATGTGTAATTTCATCAGCCCATAGAGAACCATTCACACCTAGTAGTGCTAATATAAATATTGTTATTAAAATTTTCATTTCTATAAACTCCTTAATCTTTTCGTTGGTCTTTTTTTCCATCTGCTCTTGCTAATCTATCTACGTCTACAGGCACTCCCATAGCGGTCCGGCACATTGTATCTATTCTTATAATATCGTTATCTATTTGTCTTATCCTATCTATTAAAGCTACTATCATACTATGTTGAGTATCTAGTTTTTTGTGTATGTCAGCTATCAAAGCATTAAATAGTTTATAGACCATCCAACCAGCAGCAACTGCAAAAGCTGCAGGGATACCTACAGTTTCTAATATGTCCATCCATTGACTTGAGTTCATTATCTACCTTTAACTAAACTCCCACCAAAGTACATGCCTATAATGGCTGAAACTAAATTAGTATCTAACTGAGTAATTACTAAACCCTCAAAAGTTACCCATTTAAATATTTCGACATCTTTAGTAAAAAAGAAAAATCCCGGTTTAAATTGAGTGTAGCCAACAGTGACTAATACATCAGGATAAAATACTGCTACTAATTTAGGGAAAATAACAATAGCAAAAACAGAACTTAAAGCAATGATTCGTCTAGTCCAAGCAAAGCCTTTATCTTTTAATCCATGGTCTCTTGCTTGTTTAGTAGCTTTTAAACCAAACTCACCTCTAGTAATCAAAAGCCTTTCATTTTCAGCTTTAGCTTTTCGACTTTCAGACCAAACACTCATTACTCCACCTAAAATAGTAGAGGCTAACATAGTGATTATTTCAAATGGAAAACCCATTATTCAATCTCTCCTAACATAAACTCTTCCATTTCAGCTTCATAGACAGGTCTATATTCTTCTATCGTATACCAAGGTAAACCAAGGTTTGTTCTTACCTTACAATTAACATACCAAGCTTGTTCTAGTTGTTCTTCTGTATAGAGCAGCATTATTTAGGTAAATTTAATTCTTCAAGCTGTTTTTCTAAAGCTGATTTACCTGAATATGATTCATCAGTGTAAGGATTATTGCGGTCTGCTGGGTCTTCGGAGGTGTTAGGAACATCAGTTATTCCTTTGACTAATCCTCCAGAAGTAAAGCCACTTCTACCATCTTCAAATAAATAATCTTTTAAATCTTCGTCTAATTTTCTTGCACCTTCTTTAATTGAAGCACTAGTTCCTTCGCCAAATAAAAAATCATAAGAAGATATACCCGGAAGATTTCTACCAGCTAAACCAAAAGGACCACTACCATATCTAATTTCATCAAAAACATCTTGAGGTAAAGGACCTAAAAATGACTTAGGTATAGCTGTAACTAAATTTTCATTATAATTAATTTCTTTTGCAAATCTAGAACCATAATCAAGAGGTCCAAAACCTCCCCATCTTCGCCATGCATTATAAATTATTTGACTATCTTCCATAGCTTCTGGAGAAAATATACCACTAGGTCCTTTCTGTTTAATATTTAAACCGAGTTCTTTTATTTGTTGAGAAACTTCACCTAGTCCCTTACCTTTAGCTAACTGACTAAAACTTAAATTATCTTCTCCTACACTTTTACCTCTACTTCTAATATAATCACCTAAAACAGCTACAGCAGTCATTGTTACAGCAGTTCCTAATGTTCTTGGAGCAACAACACCAGACCTTCTAAAATTACCTTTAAATACATCAGCAATACCAGAATCTTTAGCAAATCTTTTTAAAACTGTGTTTGTAAATACTGTAGGGTAACCAGCAAATTGCATTAAAATTTGACCATAGCCACTTGAAAACCATAAAGGTCT
>Ga0114933_10003291_pt1 | contig 15897 bp, 14 predicted proteins | sample 4SBtaG_FD_89691 | JGI IMG/M metagenome (GOLD analysis project Ga0114933, IMG submission 89691) | Deep subsurface microbial communities from Kolumbo volcano to uncover new lineages of life (NeLLi) - 4SBTROV12_W25 metaG | ecosystem: Environmental > Aquatic > Marine > Volcanic | place: Kolumbo... | reverse complement strand
TCGAGTTGTCGGTCCACATCGGCTTGGTCAACAGGCTCAGGCCGCCGAGGGCCGCGACGGCCACCCAACCGAGCAGGGGCTTGCGGGGGTCGAAGTGCGCCACCGAGATGGCCACCCCGGCCAGCGGAAGGGCCAGGTAGCGCCAGCCCAGGCCGTCGCTGAGGACCGCCCCCACGACGCCGAGCCCGAGGCCTCCGACGGCGATGGCGGCCCCGACGCGGCTTCGAATCGACAGGGTGATCACCGCGACCAGGCCGAAGACACCGAGCCAGTTGACGTCGAGCTCCGAGGGGGCCAGCGCCGGGGCTGCGCCGGTCGGGAACCACAGCGCCGTGCCCCACTCGCCCAGGACGACGAGGGCCGTGAACGCGTCTCCGGACAGCGCCGGGGGGTCGAGGTCTGCGGCCGAGCGCAAGAGCAGCGCGGCGAAAGCCCCGACGGCCAGCTCGACGTAGCGCCGGAAGCGCAGCTCGCGGAAGAGCTCGGCGTCGCGGACGGCCAGGGCCAGGAGCGCCACGACGGCGCTCTCCTTGCTGAGCAGCCCGGCGAAGAGCACCGCTCCGCCCAGGGCCCGGCGCCAGGTCGGGAGCTGGCGGTCCTCGAAGCAGATCAGCACGGCCAGGACCGCGACCACCGCCATGTTGTCGTTGCGCGCGGCGACGAAGTGCACGGCCTCGGTCATCACGGGGTGCAGGGCATAGAGCGCACAGGCCAGCAGCACTCCCGGTCGGTCCTTCAGGAGTCGATGGAGCAGCCCCACCGCGAGCAGGTGCCAGGCCAGGGAGTGCAGCCGCGCCGCGACGGGGCTGCCGGCCAGGAGGCCCTGATCGAAGACCAGGGTCGCGACCATCAGAGGCCGGTAGAAGGTGTGGCTGTGCTCTCCGGGGATGCCGGCCCACAGGTCCTCGCCCCACATCGACGCCAGCCGTCCCCACGAAAGATCGGGGTTCATCCCGATCAACAAGCCGTCGTCCCACACCCAGGACACCTCGCCCCAAGGCGCCAGGACGAGGGCCGTGATGGCCAGCAGGACCAGGCGCTCCTTCACGCGAAGTCCGCCGCGCGCTCGAAGTGAAGCGGAGCGCCCGTGGTCGGGTGCCTCAAGGACAGGCTCCACGCGTGCAGGGCCAGCCGGTCGTGCAGCCGTCCGGCCGCGCCCCCGTGCCTTCGGTCGCCGAGCACGGGGTGTCCCGCGGCGAGCGCCTGCAGCCGGATCTGGTGTGTTCGCCCTGTCACGAGGCGGGCCTCGATCAACGAGGTCGATCCTCGCCGAAGTGCGGTCCAGTGCGTCTCGGCGGCCTGCCCGTCGACCGGACTCGACCAGCTGCCCGCCTGGCCAGGGTCGCCCAGGACCAGCACCTGGTAGCGGCGGTCCATGCGTCGCTCGTGGAGCTGTTCGGCCAGGCCCCGGTTGGCACGCTTCGAGGTCGACAGGACCATCAGCCCGCTCGCCGCGACGTCGAGGCGGTGGTGCAGCCCGGCGTACTCGAAGGCCTCGACCGCGAGCTCGTAGACCCCAGGCCTCTTGTCCCGTCCCGCCTGGCTGGGCAGACCGACGGGCTTGTCCACGACGACGACGTCCTCGTCCTGGAAAATTATAATACTTGTAAGGAGTTCGTCGCCCTGCACGAAGAGAGGGTACGATCAACCCTCATGTCCGTCCGGATGCACGAGCTCCTGACCTTCGCCGTCAAGATCGGCGCATCCGACATCCACGTCGGCGCGGGTGAGATTCCGGCGATGCGCGTCGACGGCGAGATCAAGCGCCTCGATCTGCCGGCGCTTCCGGGCGAGGACGCCAAGCGCCTGGCCTATTCGGTCATGAGCGAGAAGCAGAAGACGACCTTTGAGAACGACCTCGAGGTCGACTTCTCCATCGGCCTGAAGGGCCTGGCCCGCTTCCGCATCAACGTCTTCACCCAGACCCGTGGCGTCGGCATGGTCCTGCGTCAGATCCCGTCCAAGGTCCTGACGTTGGAGGAGATCCGCGCGCCCAAGGTCTTCGAGCGCATCGCCGACTTCAAGAAGGGCCTGGTCCTGGTGACCGGTCCGACCGGCTCCGGAAAGTCGACCACGCTCGCCGCGATGATCGACCACATCAACAAGACGCGGAACGAGCACATCCTCACCGTCGAGGACCCGGTCGAGTTCGTCCACGCCCCGAACAAGTGCCTGATCAACCAGCGCGAGGTCGGCTCTCACACCCGGTCCTTTGGCGCTGCTTTGCGCTCGGCTCTGCGCGAGGACCCCGACGTCATCCTGGTCGGCGAGCTCCGCGACCTGGAGACCATCTCGCTGGCGCTGACCGCTGCGGAGACCGGGCACCTCGTCTTCGGCACGCTGCACACGAACTCGGCGCCGGAGACCTGTGACCGCATCATCGATGTCTTCCCGCACGAGCAGCAGCAGCAGGTGCGCACGATGGCCTCGACCAGCTTGATGGCCGTCATCTCGCAGGCGCTGTTGCGGAAGCAGGACGGCAAGGGCCGGGCGGCGGCGCACGAGATCATGCTGGTGAACCCGGCGATCCGGAACCTCATCCGCGAGAACAAGCTGTACCAGATCCCCTCCATCATGCAGACCGCGCGCGGCGAGGGCATGCAGACGATGGAGGACAGCCTTCGTGCGCTGGCCAGCTCCGGTCAGATCACGCGCCAGGCGGCCATGCAGCAGTGCAACAACCCGAAGCTCTTCGAGGACAGCCGGACCGAGGCCTTCGAGCGGAAGAAGCGCGGAGGCGGGCGGCGGTGATCATCGTCGTGAACGGACAGGAACGTCAGGTCTCCGAGGGCACCCGCCTGGGCGAGCTCCTCGACGACCTGAGGGTGCGCGTCGATGCGGTGGCCGTGGCGGTCAACCTCGAGGTCGTTCCGAGGCGATCCTTGCGAGAGACGGCCTTGAAGCCGCATGACCGCGTCGAAGTCGTGCGAGCGGTCGGCGGGGGGTAATCCAAACGGGCGGTTTTTCCGATCTTCCTGGGTGACGACACGAGACGACCCCGGAGGACACGATGACCCTTCTCGCTCTGGTCGCGCCCAGCCTGGGTGCGGTCCACACCGTCGGCACCGACGCCGACTTCGCAAGCATTCAGGAGGCGGTGAACGCCGCCGCGGACGGGGACCTGATCCTCGTCGAGCAGGCCGACGACGCCCGCGTCGTGGTCGACGGCCGCCAGCTGGAGATCGAGGCCATCCCCGGCGTCACCGTCGGCTCGATGCACTTCATCGACTCCCAGGCCGCGGTCACCGGCCTGGCCATCGCCGACAGCTTCGTCGTCGAGGGCGGCTCGGTCGACGCCCGCAGCCTGCACTTCGCCGGCAAGGGCCGGATGGACGGCCCCGCGGTCACCGTCGTGCGGGGCAGCGCCAGCTTCATGGCCACCGCCGTCACCGACTGGGACGCCCCCGGCAGCCCGGTCGAGGTCTACGGAGGCAGCGCTCGCTTCGTCTCCTTCGACGCCCAGCGCACCAGCGGTCACCAGGGCGGAGCCGTGCACGTCTACGACGGCGAGGTCTCCATCGAGCTCAGCCACTTCGGCGACACCTTCGCCTACGACGCCGGCGGCGCCATCGCGGCCAGCGGTGGGACGGTGAGCGTCTCCTCGAGCGCCTTCGAGGACGGCCGGGCCCCCTCCGGCGGCGCCTTCGCGGCCCTCGGCGGCGACGTCTCGGCCGTCGACATCGACTCGAGCGGCTTCAAGGCGACCTATGGCGGCCACGTCTACGTCGGCGCCGGGTCCTTCAGCGTCACCCGCGGCGTATTCAGCGGGGGCGAGGCCGTCTCCGGCGCCGGAATGGCCATCGACGGCGGCTCGGCCACGGTCACCAACTGCGTCTTCGCGGACGCCGAGTGGGCCGACGTGGGCGGCGCCGTCTACATCGCCGACGGCTCGCTCGACATGCAGTTCTCGGTGCTCGCCCGCAATACCGCCGGCCTGGGCGGGGGCGTCGCCCTCGAGGGCGGCGAGGCGCACTTCGAGGGCGTGATCATCGCCCACAACTCGGCCGAGGCCATCGCGGCCGCCGGCACCGGCAGCGCCACCTTCCGGCACGGCCTGACCTGGGACAACTCCGGGGTCGAGACCACGGGCAACGTGCACATGGGCGCTGGCGCCTTCGCCGCGGATCCCATGTTCCGCCGCTCCGGTGACTGGCTGCTCGCCAGCTACAGCCCCGCGCTGGACGCCGGACCTCCGGGCCAGGTCGACCACGACCTCACCGCGCCTGACATGGGCATCTACGGTGGGTCCGAGGCCTGGGTCCTCGCGGACGCCGACGGCGACGGTCACGTCGAGGGTCGGGACTGCGACGACAGCGACCCGGACAGCTTCGAGTACGCCGTCGACGCCTGGTACGACGGCATCGACCACGACTGCCGCGCGAACTCCGACTTCGACATGGACGGTGACGGTCACGACGCCCACAACTTCGGCGGCGACGACTGCGACGACTCCGACGCCGAGCGGAGTCCGTCTCGAGGCGAGCGCGATGGCGACGACATCGACGCCGACTGCGACGGCCTGGTCGACATCGACAGCGACGGAGACGGTTGGGAGGACGCCATCGACTGCGATGACGACAACCCCGACGTCCACCCCGCGAACCACGACGAGCCCTATGACGGCATCGACAGCGACTGCCGCGGGGACGATGACTTCGACGCCGATGGAGACGGCTACGCCCGCGGCGTCGACTGCGACGACTCCGACCCCTCCGTCCACCCCGGCGCCCCCGAGATCAGCGACGACGGCCTCGACCAGGACTGTGACGGCGCCGATCTCGACAGCTCCGAGCCCGATTCAACCGATTCCTGGGTCACTTCGCCTGCGGAGGACGAAGTGCCCTGGGCCCCCACAAGCCCCCCCAGCTACGCCGTCACATCCGGTGGCTGCAGCTCCACCCCCCTTCCCAACGGCCTCGCCGCTGCGCTCCTCGCGCTCGCCGGCTCGCTCCTCCTCCGCCGCCGCGACTGGTAGCGCAGCGTCCCCGGTCCCCCTTCGCGAGGAGGGGGGCCGGGGAAGCCCCAAGGCCGAGGTCGCACGCGGTTCGCGACCGAGGAGCAAGAACCGCCCCCTTTTCCTCTGAGTCCTGTGTTTCGCAAGACTCATCGTCACGTCGTCGACCGGCCCGGGAATTCTCCCGGGCCGGTCCTTCTCTGGGTGCATGCCGCGCGGGTGGTTAGTTCGCGACCATGCTTCTGCTCGCCTTCGCCTGTACGACCGATCCCCAGCCCACCGCCGTGGCCCCGCTGCCCGCCATGGGTACACCGGCCATCGCCCAGGACGGCGACGGCGTCGTCGCCTCGTGGGAGGGCGGCCAGCTCACCTACGACGAGCTCCAGGGCGAGCTCGGCAACGAGCTGGTCCTCCTCGAGGTCGAGTACCTCCAGAACCGCTACCAGGTGGAGTCCTCGGCCCTGCACGAGGTGACGATGCTCAAGGTCCTGGAGACCGAGGCGGCGTCGCGCTCGATGAGCCTCGAAGAGCTGCTCAAGGTCGAGGTCGAGGACCAGGTCGCCCAGCCCACCGAGGACGAGGTCAAGGAGTACTACCCGGTGGTCGCGCGCCAGCTGCGCGGTGCGCCCTTCGACTCCGTGAAGGACCAGGTCGAGATCGCGCTCCTGAACCGTCGCCAGGGCGAGCGGATGCAGGTCTACCTGGAGCAGATCACCGCCAAGTACACCATCGAGAAGTCGCTGCCCTACCCGGACCTGCCGCGCCTCGACGTGAGCGAGGACGACGATCCCTCGCGCGGCCCGGACGACGCGCCGGTGACCATCGTCGAGTTCGCCGACTACAACTGCGGCTACTGCCGGAAGATCTACCCGACCCTGGTGGAGCTCCTCGAGGAGGACTACGAGGGCAAGGTCCGGCTCGTCTACCGGGACTACCCGCTGTCCGGAGGGAACGGCGGCCTGGAGCCGACCGTCGCGGCGAACTGCGCCGATCAGCAAGGAAAGTACTGGGAGATGCACGACGCGCTGATGCGCAAGGGCAACTACTCGGAGACCGCGCTGTTGGCCTACGCGGCCGAGATCGGTCTCGAGGCCGAGGCCTTCCAGGCCTGCGCTGCGAACGTCGACGCGGCCCTTCCCGAGATCATGAACGACTTCCAGCACGGTCGAGAGGTGGGCGTCAGCGGCACGCCGGCGTTCTTCGTGAACGGCATCCCGCTCTCCGGCGCGGTGCCCAAGGAGCAGTTCGTGGCCGTCATCGAAAAGGAACTGAAGAAGGGAACATGAGCGATCTCGTCGCACTTCGGGCCGAGGCGACCTCGGCCTTGACCGGGGCCGCCGATCTGCGCGCGCTCGACGATGTCCGCGTGCGCTTCCTCGGCAAGAAGGGCGCCATCAAGGCGCTCTTGAAGAAGACCGGCCAGCTGCCTCCCGAGGACCGCAAGGGCTGGGGCATGCAGGTCAACGCGCTGGTCAAGGAGGTCACGAGCGCCCTCGAGGGCCGCAAGGCGGAGCTCGAGCGGGCCGCCCAGGAGGCTGCGCTCGAGGCCGGCTGGCTCGACCCGACGCTGCCCTCGCCGAGGCTCCAGGGCGGGCTGCACCCGATCACCAAGGTGCTGATGGAGGTCGTCGATCACTTCCACGGCCTGGGCTACTCGGTGGCCTCGGGCCCGGAGATCGAGGACGCCTTCCACAACTTCGACGCGCTGAACATCCCGGCGAACCACCCGGCGCGCGACGTCTGGGACACCTTCTACCTGACCACCGGCGAGATCCCGCGGACGCACACCTCGTCCGTCCAGATCCGCACGCTGGAGTCGCGCGAGCCGCCTCTGCGCATCATCGCGCCGGGCAAGTGCTTCCGGAACGAGACCATCGACGCGACCCACCTGGCGGCGTTCAACCAGTGCGAGGGCCTGTACATCGACCGGAACGTCACGGTCGGCCACCTGAAGGCCACGCTCGAGGGGCTGGTCGAGCGCCTCATGGGCCGCAAGGTCCCGACCCGCTTCCGCCCGGCCTTCTACCCCTTCGTCGAGCCCGGCCTGGACCTGGACATCGAGTGCATCTTCTGCATCGGCGAGGGCTGCTCGATCTGCAAGGACAGCGGCTGGATCGAGGTCATCCCCTGCGGCATGGTCCACCCGAACGTCTTGAGGGCATGCGGCCACGACCCCGAGGAGTGGAACGGCTTCGCCTTCGGCATGGGCTTCGACCGCATGGTGATGCTCCGCTACGGCATCGATGACCTGCGAAGGCTCTACGACGGCAACCTGGACCTCGTCCGCAAGCTTTGACGGACCTGGAGATCGCCCTTCGGGCAGCGGTCGAGGACGCCGTGGTCGGCGAGCCGATGTCGCCTCGGCTCGCCGGGGTGGCGCGCTCAGCGGTGCTCGCCGAGCTTCACCGGCAGGGGGTGCGCGGCCTCGTCGAGGCCCGCGTCCGGCGAGGCGGCGTCCAGGTGACCGTGGTGGTCGAGCCGGGGACCGTGCGTGTCCGTCGGGTCGTGATCCAGACCGCCGGCGACTGAGCGCGCCGTGTAGCCTGGGCGTCCGGAGTGTCCGTGCTGCTCCTCGCCCTGACCGCCTGCGACGACCCCCAGCCCGTGGGGCCGGACCGACCCGCCGACAGCTGCGCACAGCAGACCTGGTACCCGGACGGCGACGGCGACGGCTATGGCGACGAGGCCGGGGCCCTCGAGGAGTGCGCTCGGCCCGAGGGCTACGTCGATCGGGCAGGGGACTGCGACGACAACGACCAGGCGGTCTCGCCCGAGGGCATCGAGAGCTGCGACGAGGTGGACGAAGACTGCGACGACGCCGTGGACGAGGGGGCTGGCGACACCTGGTACATCGACGCGGACGGCGACGGCTACGGCGACCCGGACTCCCCGGTCCAGGCCTGCGAGCAGCCGAGCGACGCGGTGGTCGACAACACGGACTGCAACGACGCGACGCCGGAGACCGCGCCGGGACGAGCCGAGGACTGCGAGGACGGGGTGGACCGCGACTGCGACGGGCTGGTCGACTGCGAGGACGGCGACTGCGTCGGCGAGCGCGTGTGCGAGGAGCGGGACTGCCTGGACGGGATCGACAACGACGGCAACGGCTTCGCGGACCTGGACGACAGCGCCTGCTGGACGCCCTGCGACGCCGACGCGGGCAGCCACTGCATCCGCGTGAACCGGGGCACGGCGCGGATCGGTTTCACCGGCCGCTGGACCGAGCGACAGGGGAGCTCCCCTTCGATGAGCTCGAGCTCTACCACCGCGCAGCGGACGAACGACATTCGCCTGTACTCGCTGGTCGGGCTCGCCAAGGTCTACACAGCGGGCGGCGAGCACGCCTGCAGCTGGAGCGTGGACCGGTCCTCGGCCACGTTCCAGACGTCGCGCCGCAACCGGTGGCGAAACCGATGGTCGAGCTCGACCTGGTTGACGACCTACAGCACGGGCTTCACCACGACGATGCGGACGTCGTTTGACACGAGCTGGCTGCGGTCCCGGACCGCCACGTCGGTAGGCGGGCCGGTGCACCGGACGGGTCTGCACATCGGCAGCGGCTGCCCCGCGAGCTTCGACAGCGCGGACTTTCCCCGGAGCCTTGGGCCGAGCTGGGGGGTGCTCGCTTCGGGTGGCCAGCCCTGGCTCCTCCCCTCGCCCTACGGAAGCTGGATGGAGGACTTCACGTCGTGGATCGAGGTCAGCTCCGGGAGCACCTGGGTGGCCGATCGGGCCGAGGTCGCAGGGGTCCTGGTCCTCGGCCGGATGCAGCCCGGTACACCGGCCGTCTTTCCCGTCCCGGAGCCGCCGTCTTCGTCGCTGCCCGAGGCGGCCACCGCGTCGCTCGAGGGGAGCGGCAGCGGCGGGGAGCTCCCCTGGACCGCGGACCTGGCGGACCTGGACGGGGACGGGGTCGTGGACCTCGTCGTCGTCGCCCCCAGCGAGGGGAGCGACCAGGGCGGCACGGTCTGGGGCTTCGCGGGGCCGCTCGAGGGTGAGCTCGCGGTCGGGCTCGCGGACTGGACCCTCGAAGGGGGCACGCGGGACCACATCGGCGAGGCGGTGGCGGCGCTCGGGGACCTCGACGGTGACGGCGCGGCCGACATCGCCGTCGCGGGCCACGAGCTGGGCGGGTCGACCTGGATCTTCTACGGGCCGCTCAGCAGCGGGGCGACCCTCGCCAGCGCGGGGGCGGTCTTCGACGAGGCCGGGAGCGTGCATGCTGTGGGGGACTTCGACGGCGACGGCCTGGACGATGTGTTGGTGGACCGCCTGGTCTTCACCCAGACGCCGACGGGCGCGGTCGACTCCGTGGACCATCACCTCCGGGTCCACAGCCTGGACGACTGGGACGAGGACTTTCCGCGGGCCTCCGGGGACTGGAACGGCGACGGGCTGGCCGACGTCGCCTTCGCCGGCCAGCCGAGCAGCTACACGACCTTTGTCTGGTTCGGGCCGACCTCCGGGTACAAGAGCGCGTCGACCGCGGACCGGACGTTGTACGGCGGGCGCAAGGCGCTGGCCGGAGCGGGAGACATCGACGGCGACGGCGTCGACGACCTCGTCTCCGGCATGGCCGACTCGGCGCAGCTCTTCGCGGGGCCGTTGACCGGCGGGTCGGTCTCCATCACCTCGGCGGGCTGGAAGACGGGGTTCGGGAGCGCTGTCCTGGGACTGGGGGACCTGGACGACGACGGCGACGGCGAGCTTGCGATCGCCGCCGAGGGGGTCGGCGATGCCGCCGGCGCCGTGTACCTCTTCCACGGGCCCCTCAGCGGGTCCTTGAGCGATGTCGACGCCGACCTGCTGCTCGTCGGCGATGGCCCCGGAGAGTGGGTGGGGCACCGGATGGTCGGGGGCGCTCACTTCGTCGTCCTCGGCCAGGAGAGGCTCTTTCTGGTCGACGGGAGCGCCTTGGGCTTCTGAGTCGGGATAGGGGCCCGCTCTCCCGAGGAAGAGTCCATGGCAGCCCCTGGCCTGGTCGAGCAGCTCAAGGGCCTCGACAACCGCTTCTGGATCGTCAACGTCATGGAGATGTTCGAGCGGCTCGCCTATTACGGCGTGCGCGCGGTCCTGGCGATCTACATGGTCCTGGCGGTCGAGGCCGGCGGGCCTGAGTTCGACCACGTCCAGAAGGGCACCATCTACGCGGGCTGGGCCTTCGTGCAGTCGATGCTGCCGGTCTTCACCGGGGGCTTCGCCGACCGCTACGGACACAAGAAGACCATCGCGCTGGCCATCGCGATCAAGATCGTCGGCTACCTCTTCATGGCCTTCTTCCAGGACTACGGCCTGTTCTACGCAGGCTGCATGCTCCTGGCCGCCGGCACGGCCATCTTCAAGCCCGGCGTGCAGGGCACCCTCGCGGCGACCTTGAGGGACTCGAACGCCTCGGTCGGCTGGGGCGTCTTCTACCAGCTGGTGAACGTCGGTGGCTTCCTGGGCCCGGTCATCGCCGGCTTCCTGCGGCTGATGGACTGGAAGTACGTCTTCATCAGCTGCGCCGCCATCGTCGCCGTCAACTACCTGTGGCTGCCCTTCTACAAGGACCCGACGCAGGGCGAGCACGCCGTCGACGAGAACGCACAGAAGGAGAACTGGTCGACCCTCTCGAAGACCATCGGCAAGCGCTGGGGCGCCGCGGTGCTGGCCCTGTGGGTCGTGCTGACGCTCGGCGCCGGCGGGTACGCGGTCTCCGACGGCTTCTCGCTCCAGAGCGTGCAGCTCTTCCTGATGGCCGGCGTCTTCGCCGTGGCAATGGCCGTGTTCATCGCCCAGAAGCCCTCGCTCGATGCGGGTCGGACCGACCCGGTCAGCGTCTTCGTCGTCAGCGTCGCGGGCATGTTCCAGCACCGCGTCATCTGGTTCTGCCTGGTGTTCTCAGGCTTCTGGTTCATGTTCAACCAGGTCTTCGATCTGCTGCCCAACGTCATCGACGACTGGGTCGACAGCTCGATGGTCATCACCTCGTTGGGCTCGGCCTTCTCCAGCGCCGCGGTGCCGGTCGGCCTGGCCGCCTTCTTGGCCGTCGTCTACGGCGGTGTCTGCGCGGCGGGCATCTGGCTGGCCTTCCGGCCGGACCGTCGCGACGCCGCGAACGTGCCTTGGGGCTCCTACCTGGTGGTCGCGTTGGGCGCCTCCGGTGCGCTCGCCCTGGGCCTGATGTACCTGGTCCCGACCTGGGGCGGGCTCATCGCCGTGGGCCTCGGCTGTGCGCTGGCGGGGGCGGCCTATGCGGCACGCCTGCCCGGAAACCCCCTCGCCATCGGGGCCTGGGTCGTCGCCGCGATCGGCGGTTTCCTCGGCATCCGCGCCGGCCTGGCCGACAGCGCCGCGGAGCTCATCCGCCTCGGCGAGGAGGGCCAGCAGATCAACCCGGAGTGGATGATCAACCTGAACCCCGGCCTGATCGTCTTCACGATGGTCGGCTTCGCCTACCTGTCGGGCAAGGTCCGCCCCCTGGTCAGCATCCTCATCGGCATGCTCATCGCGACGATCGGCGCGTTTTTGGCCGGCACGGCGACGGTGGGCTGGATCTGCCTGGGCGGCATCGCGGTCTTCTCGATCGGCGAGATGCTCTCGAGCCCCAAGAAGATGGAGTACCTCGCGACGCTCGCGCGGAAGGGCCAGGAGGGCCTCTTCATGGGCTACGCCAACGTGCCGCTGGCGATCGGTTGGGTCGCCGGCTCGATCCTCGCCGGCAACGCCTATGAGGAGCACGGCGACAAGGTCAACCTCGCTCGCCGCCACCTCGTCGACGAGCTCGGCCAGGACGCTGCGACCGTCGACGCCCTGCAGAAGACCGACGTGATGCCCGCCCTCGCCGACGCCCTCGGCTCGACGGTCCCCGAAGCACAGCAGCTCCTCTTCACGACCTACCGGCCGGACACGATCTGGTGGGGCATCGCCGCCATCGGTGTCGTCAGCATCGTCGGTATGGTGATCTACGACCAGCTGATCCGGAGGTTGGATGCTCGCTCTGCTCGCGTGCGCAGCGCCTGAGGTCGACACGGCGCTCCCCGAGGAGTCCGAGCCCGAGCTCGTCTTCCGCATCGCCGCCATCGCCGATCCCCACGTCTATGGCGAGGAGTACCGCGCCCGGCTGGAGTCCACGGTGACCTGGATCAACGACCAGGACGTCGAGCTCGTGGTCGTCCTCGGCGACGTCGGCTGGGGCGACGGGCTGGAGCTCGCCCATGAAGAGCTCGAGAAGCTGTCGATGCCCTACCTGCCGGTCATCGGCGACAACGAGCCCCACTTCGGCGACGACGAGAACTTCGACGTGGTCTTCGACGAGCAGTTCGCGGAGCTCGAGGAGCTGGGCGAGGACTGGACCCGCGCGGAGATCCCGGTCGTCGACCCCGAGACCGGCGAGACCCTGTGGCTCCAGAACTACGCGCTGACCTGGAAGGGGCTGCGCCTGGTGGTCCTGGACTGGGCGTCGAGGTCCGAGGACATGATCACGAGCGAGACCGGTGACACCCACGACTTTGCAGGCGGGACCTTGGAGTTCCTGGTCTCCGAGATGCAGGGCCTGGAGGCCGCCGAGGACGAGTCGGTGGTGATGCTCACGCACAACCCGATGTTCCTCATCCCGGGCGGCTTCGACCTGGAGCAGTCCGCCGCGGTCTGGGAGGTCATCGACCCCGACAAGGTCGCCATGAACCTGGCCGGACACTTCCACATCGACCACGACGAGGAGGTCCCCGACGGGGGCTACGACGTGCACGTGGTCGATGCGGTCTGGGACGACGTGAAGACGGTCCGGCTGGTCGAGGTCCACTCGAACGGGCTGCGCTTCAGCTACGAGCACGAGCTGGCGATCGTTCCTTAGTCGGCGTCCAGCTCCTTCAGCAGCTCGAGCTCCGCCACGGCCTCGAGGTCCTTCGGTCGGCCCGCCGCCCGGGCCCGGTCCAATTCCTCGAGCACCTGCAGGTGCGCAATCAGACGAGCGAGTCGCTGCTGGGGGGTGAGCCGCAGATTCCTGCGCAGCTGCGTCGGGTCGAAGTTGGCCTTGTAGGCCTCGACCACGGGGTTGGAGTCCGTGGGACTCGCATCGTTCATAGACGCCATCGGTCAGTCCTGGAAGATCCCGAAGAACCAGGTGCCAGCGGCCAACAGGAGCGCGCCGAGGAAGACCAGCAGCGCGATGACGCCGGCGGTCGGCGAGAGCGCGAAGGCCGGGAAGATGGCGAAGAGCGACACCAGCGTTCCGACCTGGGCCGCGGCCTCGATGCCTCGCATGCCCTGGCGGAGCTTCATGCGGCGACGCTCGACCAGGTAGGAGACCTCTGCCGGATCGTCGAGGTCGATGGGCACAGCGAGCGGATGGGTGTCGCAGCGGCCTCGGACGACGGGGACTCGGCAGACCTCGCAGACGACGTTCATCTGGCCAAAAGGTAGTCGCGGCGGGCATCGACGCCAACGTCTGATCGCGCATGGATGTGCCCGGCGCGCGCCCGCCCTCGGCCATCAGGGTTCGTCGAGGGTCCGCGTCGCCATCGCGTAGAGGTGGCCGGCCGCAAAGAGGAGCAGCCCGCCCAGGGCGATCCACAGCCCGGCTCGGACCCCGCCGGCCATCAGGGCGAAGCCGAACACGCCGATGACGGCCCCGGGCCCTTGGAGGCGCAAGGACCGGCGCCAGTCCCGTGCCCATCGACGGCTCTCCATCCACTGACGGTCCTCTTCGTCGGTCAGGTCGAGGACCTCGGCCAGAGGGTGGTCTTCGCAGCGGCCCTCGACGGGCTTGGAGCAGATCTCGCAGACCCGGCTCAGTGGCTCTCCCCTTCGACCGTGACCCACGGCGCGACGACGAGGAGCACGGCGAGGAGCCCATAGGCGGCCGCGAACTCCCAGGCGGGGACGAGCTGAAGTGCTGTGTCGGCGAGGGTGAACTGGTAGCTGTGGACCAGCCCGGTGAGGCTCAGCACCGCGGCTACGGCCGCCCAGATCGCGGCCCTGCGGAACTCCCTCTCGACGATGTGCACGGTGATGGCGGCGAGGATCATCGCGGTGAAGATGAAGCCCTGCTCCAGCGCGAAGGCGCCGTCGATCCACACGTCGGCGCGCTGGAAGGACTCGAGCAGCTCCGGGCCGAAGGGCTGTTCCGGGGTCCCGACTCCGGCCACGCGCAAGGCCCCCTTGACCAGGATGGCCCCCCACGCCGCGACCCCTGGCAGGAGCCCGATGACCACGGCGGGGTGATGGGACTTGGGCACGGCCTGGGTGGCCTGCGCTGTGATGACCACGCCGATCCAGATGACGATGGCCATCCCGGCGTCGATGGGGATGGCCCAGGTGATCCACGCGAGGGTCCCGGACAGCGCGACGACCACGAAGGCGACGCCGTTGGCGATCGAGTAGCCGGCCCGCGCGCCCATGCCCTTCCAGCCCGGGTGGCCGATGTAGATCGTCGTCGGGAAGCAGCTGCCGAAGAGCGCCGCGACGAGGGTGCCGACGCCGTTGACGGCCAGGGAGGGGGCGGTCTCGAAGCGGTCCCCGGCGGCCTCGGCGGACTCGATGTTCTGGAGGGAGCCGACGACGTTGAAGAGCCCCATCGGCAGGATGATGCTGACAAAGGCCAGCGCGTGGCCGCCGGAGAAGGCCTCGACGAGGTCTCCGATGACGGGGATCGGCGCGTGGAAGCCGGCGCTGCCGTGCGGGGGCTCACCGACCGGGGAGATGCCCATCACCCAGGCGATGAGGGTGCCCAGGGCCACGGCGACGAGGCCGCCGGGGATGCCGCCCTTGAACTTCACCCGCCCGAAGTAGACGAGCAGCACCACGCCGAGGGTGACGAGACCGACCACGGGTCGGGCGAAGGTCCGGAAGAGGAAGCCCAGGCTGATGAAGGTCAGCGCGATGCCGGCCAGGGTGGCCAGGAGCGCGGCGCGGGGCGTGACCTGGCGCAGCTTCTCGGCGAAGAAGGCTCCGCCCAGCTCGATCAGGCCGCTCCCGACGCAGGCGACCAGGCCGGCCTGCCAAGCGACACGGGCGGGGTCGGCCACTCCGGCGGCCTCGGCGACGAGCTTGGCCGGCAGCATGACCAGGAAGACGTGGGCGAAGAGCGAGACGGTGTTGATGCCATAGGGCAGGGCGCAGACGTCGTCGCGGCCCTCGCGATCCCCCAGCTTCTTGGCCTGCCAGGCGTACCAGAGGTTGCCCACGAGGAGGCTGATCGCGCAGCCGGGCAGGATCTTGCCGTAGACGAGCTCCGCGTCGAAGCCCAGCACGAAGCGGCTCAGCGCGTCGATCAGCAGGAGCTGGACGAGGTTGTCGAGCGCGAGCCCGAAGAAGCCGTCGATGTCTCCGCGAACGAACCACTTCATGCCGCGTTTCTACCGCACCGCGCCTTTCGGATAGAGCGGGACAATGTTGTTTCTCCTTGCTTGCACAGGCGAGGCGCCGCCGGCACCGCAGCTGGCCTGCCCGGACCCCGACGGCCCGCCCCAGGTGAGCCTCCCGGCCGACGACGCGCCCCACGCCGAGCCCGTGGAGTGGTGGTACTGGACCGGGCACCTGATCGACGACGCCGACCGCTGGTACGGCTTCGAGCACGTGGTCTTCGTCTACAGACTGGACGGCTTCGGGGCGACGAGCGTGCACATGGCGCTCACCGACATCGCCGCGGACACCTTCGACTTCGAGGTCGCCTACGACCACGGGGCCCTGCCCGAAGACAGCACCGACGGCTTCACCCTCGAGGCCGAGGGCGCGACCGCCACCGGCGGCGGCGGCGCGGACTCGCTCGAGGGCTTCGTCGATGGCGCTTCCTGGGACCTCGACCTGGCCGGTCAGCGCGAGGTCCTGCAGCACCTGGACGGCTACCACGACTACGAGGACGGCGGCTACACCTGGTACTACTCGCGGCCCCGCATGACGGTGGCTGGCACGCTGATCGTCGGTGACGAGGACCGCACCGTCTCCGGTCAGGCCTGGTTCGA
>Ga0114933_10003289_pt1 | contig 15899 bp, 16 predicted proteins | sample 4SBtaG_FD_89691 | JGI IMG/M metagenome (GOLD analysis project Ga0114933, IMG submission 89691) | Deep subsurface microbial communities from Kolumbo volcano to uncover new lineages of life (NeLLi) - 4SBTROV12_W25 metaG | ecosystem: Environmental > Aquatic > Marine > Volcanic | place: Kolumbo... | reverse complement strand
TAAATGGGTCTGCACCACCTTCACCTTCTATCTGTACTTTTGCTTCTGCACCTGTACCAGTACCAAAGAAAGTAGCGACACCGCCTGCTGAACTTGTTATACCTACACATAGCCTTCCTGAACTATCAATTCTCATACGTTCTGTACCTGAAGTATTCATAGCTATAGCAGCATTACTTACATTACCCGCATGAAGTCTTAGAAAACCGCCTTCACTAGAAAATTCATTTCCTTTTGCCCACACATAGGCACCTCTTGAATCTGAAGCAGAACCACCACCATTAATCATTACTGACTTATTATCAGAACCATCTGAGGTATTAGCACCAATAAGTGAAGTTGTTTGATTTAGAAGTACGTTGCCTGAAGAATCAATCATCATTCTCTCATTTTGTGCGGTATAAAAATCTACAGATTGATTTGTGCCATCAAATAAAATTCCTGACCTTACTTGTCCACTTGTGCCACCTTTAAAGGAATATATAAATTTATCTTCTTTATATCTTATATTGCCAGATTCAATTTCTAAGTTTTCATCACTTGAGAGTGTTAGTGCTGTAGCATCAGCATTTGAAACTATACCTGTAACACCACCACCAGCGGCATCTTCCCATGCAATGCCACTTCCTGTAGAAGTAATTACTTGACCATCACTTCCTTGTGCTCCAGCAATTTTGAGATTATCTAAATCAATCGTGCCATCAATGAAAGCATCTTTGAACTTTTTACTACTACTACCCAAATCAACATTGTCATCAGTTACTGGTTCTAGCACTCCATCTTTTAGTACAATCTGGTCCTCTGCATTGACACGAAAAATCATGTTGTTATCTGTACCAAAATCAATATCGTTATCAGCATCTCTACCGATTACTAATGAAGCATTTAAGAGAGAGGAGATTGCTGTTTGTGAGGATGCAACCACGAAGTCTAATGTTCCATCAGAATCTTCATACGTAACAGCAATCCCAGTCTCTGTATTGGAAGAAACCATAGCCCCAACTGTGTCCTGTATGAACTCGTCAAGTGCTGTTCCGTTTACAGTGATTGCATCTGCTTCTAGTGTTCCATCTATATCTGCATTACCAGAAATATCTAGTGAAGCTCCGTCCACTTCTCCAGTGACAGTTATGCTATCTATATAAGCATCTTTGAATCTTACTGAGCTTGTACCTAAATCAACGTCACTATCTGTTTGTGGGCCAAAGACACCATCAGAAACGAAAACTTGTTCAGCGTTTGCCGCATAGAAATGTATTTCGTCTGCTGTTTCAAAATCTATTTTTGTTTCGTCATCTTCACCAATTTTGATATCTGTAGCAAGTAATGAGGTGATTCCTGTTTGGGCCGCATCTATTGAGAATGTCAAATCAAATGGGTCACCATCTGAACCAGTGCTTGTATCTGTAAAGTTTGTTGTAATTCCAGAACCAATAAACTTGATTTCTTTGTTGTTATTGATTGTGACTTCAGTTCCGTCATCATCTTCAATAATAAATTGAGACATTCCACCAGCACTTGATACTTCAGCATCAACATACGCTTTGACAGATTGCTGAGTTGGTATCAAGGTTGCTGAGTTGGAAGCCATGTTATCTTCATCAACAAATGCTGTTACTGTAATTGTTCCATCTGATAAGCTACCAAATGTCATTGTTCCAGACGCTGTAACCCCAGCAGAGCTTAGCAAACCAGTTGATGGGTTGTATGTAAACCCTGTATCAGTTTCAAGCCCCTGAGAGCCAGTAGCTCCATCTACGAAAACTGGGAATATTGTTTCGTCTGTACTGTTGTTTGCTGATATCGTTACTTCAGTTGCAAGTGCGGCAGTTCCAGTGGTATCTTGATTCAAAGTACCAATTACAAAATCAAGCGTGTTATCGCTGTCATCATATGAAACTGTAATGCCTGTTTCGGTGTTAGAAGAAACCATTGCACCGACTGTATCTGAAATCGTTTCAGCTAAAGTTACCCCATTGACTGTAATAGCATCAGCTTCAAGCGTTCCGTCAATATCCACATCTCCAGAAATGTCTAAAGATGATGCTTCTATTTCCCCACCTGTTTTGAATATAACGTTATCTGCTCCATCAACTCTGAATATAATTTGATTGTCTGTACCAAACTTTATTCTGTTATCTGCATCACGACCAACCTCTAAACTTGCATTCACTAATGAAGTAAGTGAAGTCATTGAAGCATCTAGTTCTAAATCTATTGTTCCGTCTGCATCTTGATAAGTTGCTGTAATACCAGTTTCAGTATTGCTACTGAACATTGCCCCAACTATATCTTGTATTTCTTCATCGGTTTGGTCTGCTGTCGCATTTGCTTCTATGCCATCCAGCTTTGAATGGTCTGCACTTTCAAAAGGTACGGAAGCAATTCCATTGATTGTAAGAGCATCTGTTTCTAATGTTCCATCAACATCAACATTTCCAGATATATCCAAACTTGGAGCAACGATTTCGTGTGAGAAAACGAAGTTATCATTTGAAGCATTCCAGTTAATGGTTGCATCAGTTGAAGAATTGACCGCATCTTGGATTGTTATTCCAGCCCCATCAGCCGAACCAGAAGTATCTCCAGCCCCTTTGTTCAGTGTTATGTTTTTATCTTCAACATCAAGTGTTGCTGTATTCAATGTAGTTGTAGTTCCAGATACAGTAAGGTTACCTGTTACAATTAGGTTGTTCCCAATCGTCACATCATCTGGAAGCCCAATTGTTACTGTCGCTCCTTCAGAACCACTACCAGAAACTTCAATTTCGTTAGACGTGCCAGAAATCGCTTCTACGTAGTTTCCTGTTGTATCTGTACTTAAAGCAACTGAATTAGCTTGTATTGTTGTTGAGATTGTAACGTTTCCAAGATTTGTCATTGTTGCACTACCAACAACGTCACCAGAAAGAGCAATTGTTGGGTCAGCAACATCAAAATCTAAAGTTCCATCAGAGTCCTCGTAAGATACTGATATTCCACTTTCGGTATTGCTTGAGACCATAGCTCCAACAATATCTTGGATTCGTTCTGCATTTACAGTGACAGCCCCAGAACTTACAGTGAAATCTGTACTATCAAAACTTGCAATACCTTTGTTTGATGAAGTAGCATCCTCACCAGCAATCGTTACAGAGTTTCCTGTTCCTGAAGTATCTATGCCTTCACCACCAGCAATTGTTAAAGTTTCGCTATCAAGGTCAATCGCAATCGTTCCACTGTCAGTTGTAAGGTCTAAATCTTCAGCAGTAATTTGTGTATCAACATAATCTTTTACAGCCGCTGAAGTTGGGAGAGAAGTATCGTTATCATTTGAGCCGATTCCTTCTGATTCCAAAACTATCGCTGATGCTTTGAAATTATCTACCTCTATATTTGAAAGCGTATTGTTATCAGCATTAATTGTTTTGTTTGTAAGAGTTTCAGTTGTGCCAGAAACATAGGTTGATATTCTTGAAGCGGCAAGTTGTTTCATTGTGCCACTGTCATTGACAATAAATCTATCAGCATCAACTATCACTACTGCTGATTCAGAAGTATCACCATCTATTATGTTTATTTCTGTCCCTGTACTTGTTATGACATTGCTGTCATTTATTTTTGGTGAAGTAAGAGTTTTGTTTGTAAGTGTTTGTGTTCCAGATAATGTTGCAACAGTGGAATCAATGCTTACGGTTAGTGTGTTGGAAGAACCTACTGTATCAATTCCTGTACCACCAGCAATATCTAAAGTTTCTGAATCTAAATCAATGGATAACGCTCCACCAGAATCACCTTGAAAATCTAAATCTTGAGCAGTCAGTTGAGAATCTACATATGCTTTGATTGATTGTTGTGTTACTAATCCTGTCGCACTATTTGAGGACATATCATCTTCATCAAAGATTTGAGTAACAGTTGCCCCACCAGATGTAAATTGTAGATTATAAAGTTTTGCTGTTAGTGATTGAGACCTTGTGCTTTGACTATCTTCCCACTGAGTATTTGCATGGTCATAAATTAATAATGAACCAGATGTTCCAGCAGTTGCATCCACGAATCCTCTACCAAGAATTGTATTCGGTCCAGATAAACCTTGAGTACCAACCGTTACAACAGATATTGCTGAAGAACTTGTTACAGATATAGAACTAATAGCCATTATCTTGAAACTTCTCCTCTGACCTCAAATGTGCCCTCTAAGATACGGAAAACGTTGCTAGAACCATCTACTATCTCTAAATCATAAACACCGTCTTGGACGCTTAAATTTGCAGTGTCAGAAGCTGATATTGTAAGTGTAACTGTACCAGCACTCCCACCAAGTGCTATTCCACCGTTTCCAGTTGTTAATGTTGTAATTTGTGTTGAAGAATCTACTTCTTGACGTAAATCCATTTCTCCACTGGCATATCCAGTGAGATTTACTAAAGCATCTGAACTATCTTTAAGAGTAAGAACTTTGGAGAATGTTGCTCCTTGTTCTATAACAAAATGATGAAAACCAGCACTCATAATTATCCTTATAAATTATGGTATCTACCACTTTGCGTCTGCTTTCTCTAGTTTACAGCAAGAAATAGTGTGTGGGAACTAGAGATATGAAATTTTTATTTAGAGGAGAGGGTCCCAAGTCCCCACGACACACTAACTTTTCTTTTTCGTTGATTTTTTTGGACGCCCACGTTTCACTGGAGCTTTGCCACCTTCCCACGCTTCATTTATATCTGGCGTACTTGGGTCATCTCCAACTAATTGTCCTTTTTCGTTTCTAGCCCTTACAGGTTCAGCAACTTCAACCTCAGATAATTCATCATCTTTGATTTCCATAGCCCAACCGTTCTTTACAAAAACGTTCATCAAATCTTCTTGCCAAGATTCTTTAGCTTCAACATTCTCGTTGTAAATGTACAGTTTCGTGTCTGTACCAAATTCATTTGATGCTCCAGCTTTGGGAACAATTATTTTGAATTTCCTTGCCATTGTTACTTGCCTCTTAAATAATCCTTAAAACCTTTCATTGGTTTTTTTGGTTTTGCTCCATGACCCATTTTCATAGGTTTCTTTGGTTTTTCGTTTGGTAAATGTCCACCTTTCTTTGGTTTCTTTTCACTCTCTAAATGACCACCTTTTTTCTTAGGTTTCTTTTTATCTTTGTCCATGTGATATGGCATTGTTGTTTCTCCTTAAAAGTGGAGGGCCGAAGCCCTCCGAATCATACACTACTATGATGCATGGGCTGTGAAAGCATTATCTTCAGAATGTCTTGCATTGCCTTTGATAACCATAGCGCCAAGAGGTGTACCGTTTGAGTGTGTACCAGTTTTTGCTAATACAACTCTAAGGTATCTCTTACCACCGACATATCCGACTCTGAAAATGCCACCAGCAGAATCTGGGTCACCACCAGCTGTACCATCTAACTTCAAGAATATTCCACCTGAAGAAATAGTTCCATCAATAATATCTGCTTGAACAACATCACTAAAAGATGAGTTGTCGTCAGAATGCTCTAATGAAACTTCAAAATGTACAGAACTAGAAAGTGTATCTCCTTCTGCTCCAACGTCCACCAATACAGTTGCACTTTCGTAACCTTGTAGGTCCACTCCAGTTCCATTGGCAGCCGCAGTTCTTACAGCCGCAGCTAAGCTCACGACAGGTACTATGTTATTACTTAAATCTTTCATTTAATTCACCTTCCTTAACTTGCTACTTTTTGTTTTACAATAGCTTCAGATTGAATAACCTGTCCACCAACCCTTCTTCTTGCAACATATCTAATGTTACCTGAAGTTGCTTGTGTGAATGGGTCTCTCAATACTGCCATTGCGATTCTATCTACAATCATATATCCACGATTGAAGTCACCAAATGCTATTGGGAAATTGTTTGCTCCCACACTTGGCATATCAGTTGCTTGGATATATGGGAACCCTAATATTGAATTAGGAACGCCACTTGTAAGCATCATTCCAGCTTGGAACACATATTGTCCAGCTGTATCTTTTAATTTTCTGATTTCAGCAAGTGTGCTTCTGTTGAAAACAAAAGATGCATTTCTGCTGTATTCAGATTTAATACTATGTACTAAAGAAATCAGACCATCACCAGTTAGTGCGGCTGATGCTCCACTGTTTACTTCTGACACATTTGAATTTGTCATAAATCCTTCTGGTTTTCCAACAGCATCACCAGAAACAAATGCACTTCCTTCAGCTTTTGCAAATTGCTCACTGAATTCTGATTGCATTTCTGCTTCTAGGTTGAATACTGAATCTTCCAAATCTTGCTCAGAAATATCCACCATAGCGTAATATTCGTGTGCTGGGATTTCTTCTAATCCAACTAAGTAACCTTCTGTTTCAGACCTTGTACCACTTTCAGCAACCCACTGAGCAGCGAACTGTCCAGTTCTTTTTGGGATTTGGATTGACCTTTGGCCTGTCTGTCTTACTCTAGCGATTGACCTTATAGGTGAAATCTCGGTAACAGTTTTTAGTAATTCCCTAACGTATTCTGGTGGAGCTAAGTAGCCACCTGTTGAATCGTTAGATACAGTTAATGCTTTTTTCTCTACGTCAGAAAGACCTTCAAGACCTTTCCTACAGTAGTTGTCAAAAGCCATAAGAGTTTCATCAATTTGTTTTCCTTCTATTCCAGAATTTGGACGTTTCATCAACGTTTCTAGGTTAGAAATCTGCTCCTTGATGTTCTCTTGATTCGTTTCAGCTTGAGTTATTTTTTGGTTTATCGGCTCAAATGCGTCCATCTTTGCTTCAATTTTCGCAAGTTTTTCGTTAAGTAAACCATCAACACTCTTACCTTTTTCTAGTGCATCAAGTTTCTCGTCATTAGCTTTTTTGTATTCCTCAAAAGCGTAGCCGATATCCTCAATTGCACTCTTTACTTCATTTTCCATGATAGTTAAGTTCTCCAAGAGTTAAAAATTTTTCCTAAATTTTGTACAGCTTGTACCAAGTCAGCATCTTCCTCAACCTCTCGTTGAGTAAAAGCATCATGTACGGCTTTTGCCGCCATTTTTGATTCTGAACGTGAAAGACCGAAAGCATCTCGCAATCCATTTTCCCATTCCCTTATTGAAACATCTTCGCCTTTTACTTGCCTAATCCTCGCATCTTGATTCATAGGAAAAGTGACAAGCGATATTTCCATAAGTTCCACTTCTTCAAGCACACGTTTTTTTGTGCGTTTGTCGTAGTGTGTCATTTTCGGATTCGGTTTGAATCCAATACTAAGTCCGTCAAGTGCGCCCATCTTCATCAATTCAAAAGCGTCACGCCCTGCTTGTGTTTTGAGAGCCATTCTGCCCTTAACGTATAGTCCGTGTTGGTCCTCTTTGATTGAATCAAATACACCTACAGGCATATCCGATTTATGTTGATATAAAAGTTTGACAGCTTTTGCCCCTTTTCTTCTTAATGATTTTCTGAATGCTCCATACTTGACAACATCATTTCCTAAATCAGCTTTTCCAAATACAGAAGCATAACCCTCAAAAGAACCTTCTTCTTCATCTTCATTGTCTATTGCTTTGATTTCTGTTTTGACAATCATTGGTTCTAAATCATCAAACATTTCTACTGGTTCATTTGATTCTTTAGAATCTGATTCTTTGACATCTTCCCCCATTAGCCTCACATAATCTGTATGAGTTTCACAAGGCATATAGATTTTATTACCATCTTCGTCAAGTGAGTGTGAACCCACACAACCGATTTCTTCTGCTCGTTTCAACGCTTCTTCTTCAGTCGTAAAAACGTCTTTTCTTATTTCTCGTTTGGATTCTGAGGATTCTTCCTCTTTTGATTTGTACTGACTAGAACAGACTGCCATACGTTGGTTTGGATTGTATTCATCTGTCATTGTTTTATCTCCCATACACCGTGACATGAACTGTTGCCTACTCTCGTTTGTTCTTGGTTTCGGTATAGGCATAAATCACTATATATAGTATTTTAATTTGTATCCTAGCACAAGATTATTCAGTTAATCAAACCTAAATCATCTTCATCTACGTAAACTAAGACACACCTACAGTTCACTACATTCTTTGCTCCACCTCTTGGGTCGCCTGGATGTTTCATCAAAGTTCCGTTTATTCCGAAATCTTCATCCATACCAACAACCTGTCCGTTTGCGTTTGCGTGGGATGTTCTTGTTCTTTCGTCACCAACTGCAACCCATCTTTTGAAAAGTGTTTGACCTATTTGTTCACTGATTCTTTTGTTGTAAAAATGTGATGCGTGTGATGCGGCACTATGAGTTTCTGTACGGGCTATTCGGGCAGCTCGGAAACGACTAAAATTATTAACAGTTGTTGTTATTTGTTTTGCAATCTCTGGTAAAGCTAGGTTCTGGCTTCTTAAACGTGTTACAAGACGATATATTGCATTTGATTGATTTTGTGTAAGAGTTTCAAAAATATACGTTCTACCAGCAAAATATTCCCTGTAAAGTATTTCAAATGTCATTGCTGTTCCAAAGGTTGTAAATTCTAAATCTTTGGCATCTGGGTCATAAAGCATAATGTTGTATTTGATTATGTTTTCAAAAATTCTTCTGAGGTTTTTGTCTAAGGTTTCTATTAGTTCTAAACCCAAAGTTCTCGCATTGCTAAATTGACTAAACTCCAAACCCATACCAACTTCTTCAGCAACCTTTCTTCCGTTTCTACGGAATGTTGCTAATAATTCTCTGTAAAATGCTTTCTCTAAATTATTACGTAAACGCAACTGAGTACGAATCTCAAAGTTTGTATTGAATCTTCTTTGCCTATATCTTTTTTTATTTAGATGATAGTGGATGTCCCTTTGGGAATAAGTCTGTATCATGTCTGCCACCTTGAAATCTTCCTGTCCTCAATGCCGCTAAAAAACTATTCGTTCTGGCAAAAGCCCACTGGTCTGGTCCAGTTACTCTAGGACGTACTGAAGCTGGGTTCGTATTGTAAGCTCCAACACCTCTACGGAATACTGCTTCAAGCATTCTCAATGTTGCACGTTTTTTTGGATTGTCTCCATATTTTTCGTTATGGTCATCTACTTTCTTTTGCAGTGCTTTTTTTACTTTTTGAGAAACCTGTTTTTCTTCTTTTGCATTATCAACAATATCTTCTTCTGATAACATGAGTTTCCAATATTCATCAGCATATTCTTTATCATCTGGGTCTTTTCTACCCTCTAGTTTCTTTGTCAGTTCAAGAATTACATCTTTCATACCCTGAACACCAAGTTTTGGATTGACAACGCCCCACTTCATTAGAGCCACAACTCCAGCAACGTTTGAAAGGTTTGGTTCTTTATCGCCACTTACAAATTGGTTTCCATCAACTACAGAATGTCTTGCAGCCCATGCTTCTCTTTCTTTTATCCATTTCTCTATTGCTGGTGTGCTTTCTCCACGTCTTGCACGTCCCCACAACATGAAAGCATCATTACCACGAATGTTGCCACCAGCTTTCCAGATTTGTTTTCCTACGCCAACTTCTTTGACATTTTTTGCAAACGTATAATCAAATTGTGGATATTCGCTATTTCTGAGAGTTATCTTTTTGTCGTCACCTCTGTTGGGAAAATTAGTTTTTTTTACCTCAACTGGTTCTGATTTTTCTTCGCCCATTTCAACTGTATCTTCTTCCAAAGAATCTTCATAATCTTTTCCATCTTCTTCATTGCTCAATGGTTCTGGTGAGGATTCACCACCCAGAGGGAATAGATTTGCTGAGATATATAATTCATCTCCACCATCAAGTGGTGATAACCCAAGTCTTTCTCTCGCTTCATTTCTTGTTATGATTCCTTCTCTTACAGCATTGGTCACGTTTTCATAAACCATTCTTCTTCTTTCAGTGATTGCTGGTATTTCATCAACGTTATATTCAAACTTCAAATCTTCACCAAACATAGGTACAAGCCATTCATTCAAATCAGATTGTACTTTTCTTAGGTGAGGTATGATTGTTTCTTCATAAAGGGCAAGACGAGCTTCTGCAACGTTTGAGTAAGTTTGACTGTCTGGTACGCCAACAAGCTGGGACGGAACTCCAAAACATAAAGCGATATCTGTCGCACTCATATGTTTTAAATTTATAAAATCCATGTCTTTGGGGCTCAGCCCCATCTCTTTCCAGTCAAAGTCTCCTTCTAAAAGTAGAGGACGACCTGCATTACTGGTTCCAGAAAACCGATTGTTCAAATCGGTCAATAATTGTTGTCTTTGTGATTCGGTTAGGTTTACGGAAAATCCTTGGTCATCTTTTGGTTTGAACACAACTGCCCCACTTGGTCTTGCTCCGTTGTTCAAAAGATTTACATTGTGTTTACTTGCAAGGTTATGTTGGTCAATCTCAACTGCGGCCGCACCGATAGGTGAGCAACCGTAATAATCGTCCAGAGGATTCCAAAGTTTTATGTGTTTGATTTCGCTTGAACCATTCTCTTGGTCCACTGGATATGATTCTTCTACACGACCATTTATCATGTAATCGTATCTCTCTGGAATATATTTGTTACCACCTTTAATTACAATTCTATCTGGTCTCAATAAATGTAATTCTTGTGGTGGTTGGTTCTCTGGTCCAACTTTCAAAATGTAAGAATTACCAGATAGCAAAAGGTAACTGTAAAGTGAATTGAAAAATTCTGAATATGATTGTAGTGGATTTGGACGGTTAAGAAGATTGTGTAATGGTGTATCTTCTAAAACAGTATCACCAGTTCTAACCATGAAAGGTACAGCAGAGGCCCCTTTCGCAATTTCATTTACACATCTGTAAACGATTGCATTTTCCATGTAACCTTCTTTTGCTACATCTTGATATTTGTACTGTCGGTTCATTGGTTTTACACCAAAGTAACCCATCATATTTCCAGATTGTTTTGTTTCGTTATTTCCAAAGTTGAACAAACGTTGTAAAAAGTTTTTCTTTTCTGCCATTAGCTTATTCTCCAATTCACCTGTCCACTTGACTTACTGAGTTCAGATAATCCCCAAACCAAAGCATCTAATCTATCTGGACTTGGTGTTGTCTGTCCTGTATAAGTACACATTTGCGTTTCTAGTTCAGAAAAATATCCAACATGATGTACTTTTCTTTGTTCATAGAGAGCCGATATTGGCTCTGCTCTTACAAGTTTTCCTCTGGTAGCTCTTACAGACCGATAAGGAATATTTGAATCAATACCTCTTATTAGTCTTTCCACTAAATCACCACCATTATTAACCTCTGCTACAATACGGTCAGCTTCCCAATCGTAAAAAGCATTTACAGATAGTCTAGCCCATTTATCGGAACTATGCCTACCTGATAAATCTTCTAATACATAATACATTCCTAAAGTGTCTTTGCCTACTACTAATATTCCAGTTTCATCAGAACTTGCATTAGATGTAACTGCTGGGTCTATTGCCACTATGATTTGTTGTAATTCTTTATCTGTATCTTTTGGCAATCTTGTTTCTTCAATAAGTTTCGGTGTCCACAAAGCTCCGTCTACATCATCTACAACTTCAGCATAAAGTTCTTGTCTGCCTAGCGTTGTTCCTTCATATCTTTCTTTCATAAGATTCAAAGCTGATTGAGATAAATTATCTTTGTTTTCAAAGGTAGAACCACGTGTCACAACAACGTCCTTACGGTCTAATAGATTCTTTATAATCGGTAATGGTTTTGGTGTAGTTGTAATTATGCACTGGGGATTATCGCCTAGACGCAATCCAAACATTAATTGGTCAAATGCTTCTGGATATCTCCATGCAGCAAGTTCATCACACCAAGCTCTATGAAATTGTGGTCCACGTAATCTCTCTGGATTAACTGCGGCATATCCTACAATCTTTGAGCCATTGTGCAATCTTATCTCTGCAATTGAGGAAGCATACCCATGATTTCCATATTCTGTTGCGTAAGATTCTTTGGGTAAGATTGATAACAAACCAGATTGACCACCGAAACAAACTCTACGCAAATCTCCAAACGTTGGGGCTACGACTGCCGAAACAGTGTTGGGATTCCTGAGGGCAAACAGAGCTATATCTTGTGCGCCTGTTCTTGTTTTTCCCCAACCTCTACCAGCAAGTATCAACCATATGCTGTATGGAATAGTTGGAGATATTTGTTTATCTCTAGCTTCCTTTAACCACTTAGTGTACAGGGCTATCGTCTGCTTGTCTGCGTTGCTCTGCAACCGTGTCAAGCAATTCCATAGCTTCTCGGAAGGCATCTGTGTCGCTGATTTCTGCATTTAGTTTCATATTCTCCGTACTCTCGCCAAGAGCAAGTTTGCCTAGTTTTTGTGCTGATATTGAAGCTGTTGCCAATTGTGATAGTGATTGTGGGTTCAATATTCTTTTGTCATTTGGGTCTTGTATTCTGATTTGTGTATTTTGTGAAAGAAAAACTCCTACCTCATTGAGAAGAAATTTTGCAACTCTCAAAGCATTGCTATCAAAAACTTTACTTTCTTTGACCAATTCTTTTTGACGTTCAGCATCAAGTTTTTCTAAATATTCTGTATGGAATCTTTCTTGTTGTGTTTTCCAATTCTCTTTTTGTCCATGCCTGTACAAGCTACTTTTAGCAACGTTGAATTCAACAGCAAGACTATCTAATGTTTGGTACTTTCTTTCACCTGTACCGTCATCAATTCCTTGTACAAATTTGTTACGAATTGTCTCTAAAAGTTCTTTTGAGAGCTTGTTATATTCCTTTTTTTTGTTCACTTTTTCTCACTTATTATCAGCATCTTAGGAGATTGATAACGAAAAAACAAGAAAATAGTACAAAAAGGGTTGCATTATTCTCATCTATGTTTATTATTGTAACTATGAAAGTTGAAAAATTTAATTTGAAACGTGATACCAGTAAGGTAGTTATTGACCATCTTACTTTTGCTTCAATGGTTGTTACCTTTGAAGATTTTATGAATGATGTTGATAGTTCAGAGAAAGATACTCTGGTTGCTATGAATAGATTGTTTGGTGATTCTTGGAAAGAAAACAACATCAAAGTTAGAAAGCTAGTTGCTGATACTAGAGGTTATGACCTTGATGAAATTCTTGAGTTGATGAATACCCAACCAAGAGACGTTGCTAACGAAACTGTTTGCGATATCGTTACTGCTTTTGAAGATTACAACTCTGATATGCACGGTATGTTGGGGGGTGAGTAATTATGCAAGTATTCAGAATAGAATATAAGAACGGTGAGGTGTATGAAGAATGCACCTCATGTTGTGGGGCTTGTCTCAAAGGTTTTGAGTTCGGTGTTGGTTGTAAATCTTGTGGCGATACAAACTATGAAGTTGTTGAGTTTGGTACACAAGAATTCAGAGATGCCAAACTTACACTACCCAATAAAGTGAAAGCCAACTTGGATATCTTGATTGAAAGAACTACTCAATATGATAGTTGGGTTGAATGGCACGAAGAATGGCTCAACAATAAGGACAATCATGCATAATATAGCTTTACAAAAATTGGTTAATCTATATCAACTTGTAGATGTAGATTCATTCGGTAATCCAGACGTTGAACCAAAGTTTGCTAGAGAATGGGAAGAACAAGTTACGTTACCGAATCATTTATTTGATAAGGTAAGAAAAGCAATGGAAAATCCTATGTATGATGCAGAGAGAGACAATCCCCTCGTCTCTCCTGTATTCATGCGAGGGTATCTCAAATCTCTTTCCAAAAGTATTACCCAAGCACAAAAGTTTTACATTGATGCACGTGGTAACAAAATGCTTAACAACAAAGAGATTATTGCAGTGCTTCACGATTTGGATTTCTATTGTCCATATCCAGAAACATTCCTACAACTTGAAACAGATGAATTAGTGATTCAAATATTTGCCTTGGATTTAGAGGAGATAGACCCCAATCGCAAAAATCAAGTTTACATTGATACAGAAAAAGAGGTTATAGATGGAAAGAAGATTTCTTTTGTGTTGAACATATATGACAAAGAAATTAAAAAAATTCTGCTTGATGGAAATATTTACACTTTACAATTCCAAAAAGATAACATCAGTTCATTGGTAAAAAATATGGATGGTATTGGGGCACATGGATATACGTATTGGGTTGAAGATTCCAAGTGGAAAGATATGTTGGATTTATCAACAGATTCTAACAACCAGTATGCAAATGAATCATTGAATACTTGGGCTCAGTATATTGATATGTATTGGACACTGTTTATGATTTATTTGAAATATCCACAAATCGCAAAACCAAAAAATGTCAATGGAAGAAAACCGATATGGCACGATATTGGAATGAGAAACTTCAAGAACAGTGCATACAGAGAGAAGCCACAATTTGAACACAAAGAGTTGGTCATATCAATGTATGACAATGAATACACTAGCGAATCAAATGCAACTGGTAGGTCTGGTAGCACAAGATTTCATAGTGTAAGAAAGCATCCAAGACGATTATCTAATGGTAAAATAACTTGGGTGAAGGCACACTTTAGAGGTTCAAAAGAACACGGTGTGTTATTCAAAGATTATAAAGTATCAACTATGGGAGAAAGATAATGATAGCGTATGATGATAATTATATTCTTGGTAAAAGATTTGTTTATGATAATACACAAAGTCACGAAACAAACTTTTATCATTGGTCAGTGTTGAGTGATGCAGAAGCAGAACTTGATAGTAACTTCGGTGTTGAAAAATATTCTCAAGAAGAAAAGGAAAGAATATTTGAAAGACAATGGGGTCATAAAAGGAAAAGATAAAAATGGAAAGGATAGTAAGAAAATTCTTATACAAAGTTTTTGATGCACTTTTTCAACTTTATGTTATTGTAAAGTTTGGAACAAAGGATGTTGCATTAAGTGAATTCAGTGTGTTTGATGTAAAACTTTTCAACTGGGTTATGCGACTTGGATATAAGAAATTATGGTAGATACTATCCTTTTAATAGTTGCTGGTGTTTGGTTAATCTATTGGACTTTATTTGATGATGATGAACCACCACCACCAAGTATGTGGAATTAGTTAAGAAGTGGGTAGGTGTTTCCCTACCAAGTTGAATTATCTTTCATAGCCTACTCGCTTCTTATTCATCAAAAGCACGTTTGCCATCATCTGGAACCCAACCTTTGCTGAATTCAGAATCAGAACCTTTTTCGGTCATAGGACGGTAATCATAAAGTCTATCTATTTCTTCTTGCTCCATTCCTAAGAATTCTTGTAATTCTTTATCAGACCATTTGTGTTCTTCTTTTAAATTTCTAACAATATCGGTCATTGGAATAATCATGTGATTTCCCCTTGCACGATTATGAACTATTGTTGCCGCTACTTGTTGTGCTTGATTTATTTCATCTGACATCATTACAACTGGAACAAGCCCATCAGTTATTTCTGAAATTTCTTTTTCTCCAGACACCGTCCATCTATGAAAACCATCAACTATTTCATAGTTACTTCTACACACTATTGGTTGTGTCCAGCCACATAGCTTGATTGACGTTTTAAGTAGTTCCAATTCAATTGGCGATACTTTGTTAGGGTTGTAGTCATTTGCTTTCAGCAGAGACCTTTTAACCCATTTGACGGAGTTTATTGGTTGGTTTGTTTTACCTTTTTTCATAACGTTCTTCCTCATACTTTTTTTTCATTGATTCAATAACCTTTGGGTCATTACTAAATGACGGTACTTTTCTTTCTTTGAAATCTCCTCGCATTGCTATCCTCAAAAGAAAGTTCCATGACATTCCAGTGTGATAATGTGGAGATTCTAAAATTGGGTCTTGTGTTTTTGATTTGTGCCATTTAATAAAATCTTTGACACGATTCGCAACAAGACTTCTGTATGGCTCTGGATGTTTTGTGATGTAATATTTTATGTAGTCAATCCATTCAAAATCATCTGGTTTTTGTGGT
>Ga0114933_10003283_pt1 | contig 15927 bp, 7 predicted proteins | sample 4SBtaG_FD_89691 | JGI IMG/M metagenome (GOLD analysis project Ga0114933, IMG submission 89691) | Deep subsurface microbial communities from Kolumbo volcano to uncover new lineages of life (NeLLi) - 4SBTROV12_W25 metaG | ecosystem: Environmental > Aquatic > Marine > Volcanic | place: Kolumbo... | reverse complement strand
CCTGAAAATGCAACAGACTATGAAGTTCAAGTTCCACAAGGATATGAAGAGTATTATCCAGAGGAAATGATGAGTTCATTTAAACAAACAGGACATGAGTTAGGTTTAACACCTAAACAAATGCAAGGATTAATTGAATGGCAGAAAGGTTCTGTAGATTTTCAAATTAATCAAGAGCAGATGGCTGGCGATTCAATGGGTACTAAAACTGAAGAGGATCTTAGACAAGAGTTTGGTGCTAATTACAATAAAAATATGACAGCGGCTAAAAGAGCGTTGGCAGTATATGGTAATGAAGCCCTATCAGAGAAGTTAGCAAACCCAGCCATAGGTAATGATCCAGATTTAATCCGACTACTTGCTAATGCTGGTAAGGATATTAGTGAAGATTCTGCGATAGGCACTGCTAATAACTCCCTAGTAATGAGTAAGATGGATGCTGAGATGCGAATCGATCAAATTCACGGTGATACGAAACATGCTTATTGGGATACTACTAATCCTAAACATCAAGACGCTCAAGAGGAAATGAATCAATTATTTGCAAAAGCACATCCAGAATAAAAAAGTATGGTAAGATAACACGCAAGCGGGGTAAAATCCGCTTGTAACCAGACGCTGCCCTTACGGATAACAGCAGGTTAAAGGTAGTTCTTAAACTCGTGTAGTCAGCGTAATAGACAGGACACCCGAAAGGATAATGACCGTTTTTTTGTTTAATTATAAAAGGAGGGCATTATGTCCACTCAAATTACTACTGCATTTGTCGAGCAGTATAAAAGTAATGTGTTGCACCTTGCACAACAAAAAGGTTCACGCTTACGCGACTCGGTTCGTTTCGAATCAGTAACAGGTAAAAACCACTTCTTTGAAAGAATTGGCTCAGTATCAGCACAGAAGAGAACTTCTCGTCACTCTGATACTCCTCGTATGGATACACCACACTCAAGACGTAGGGTGTCTATGGATGATTACGATTGGGCAGACCTAATCGATCAAGAGGATAAGGTTCGTATGTTAATCACTCCACAGAGCGAGTATGCAATGGCTGGTGCTAATGCAATGGGTCGCGCTATGGATACTGCAATTATTGAAGCTGCAGTTGGTAATGCCTATGGTGGTGTTGCTGGTGGTACTACTATTGCGTTACCTTCAGCTCAGAAAGTTGTTCATGGTTCAGCAGGCTTAACAGTTGCTAAACTTCTATCTGCAAAAGAAATCATTGATGGTTCTGATGTAGATGAAGAAGAAGAGCGTTTCTGTATTCTTTCTGCTAAACAAGTAACTGATTTGTTAAATACTACTGAAGTTAAATCTTCTGACTACAACACTGTTAAAGCGTTGGCACAAGGTCAATTAGATACTTTCTTAGGCTTTAAGTTTATCCGTTCAGAGCGTTTAGGTACTGATTCAAATGGTGATCGTCAGGTTACTGTTTACACTAAATCAGGTCTTGGTCTAGCAATGGGTTCAGAGATTCAAACTCGCATCAGTGAGAGAGATGATAAGAACTATGCTACTCAAGTATTTTTATCAATGACAATCGGTGCTACTCGTGTTGAAGATGAGAAAGTAGTTGAAATTGCTTGTCAAGAATAATAGGAGAATATTATGTCTAGTGTAAAAGGAAGTAATATTACTAATATGGATGCAGTTCCTGCTGTAATGGCAAGTTCTGCTCAAGTTCATGGTCGTATGCGTGTAGCGTATGATTCATACGAAGCATCATCTCTAGCAAGTGGTAGTGACATTACTGTTGCTCGCTTACCAGCAGGTGCTACAGTGTATGAAATCGTGATTGTTCATGACGCTTTAGGCGCTTCATCTACTTTATCAGTAGGTGATTCAGCTGACGCAGATCGTTACATTACTGCAACAGCATCAACTGCTGCTAACGGTAAGATCATTATGTCAGAAGATGGCGTTATTGGTGGTTTCGGTTATGAGAATAGTTCTTCAACAGATGTGTTAATCACAACTGGTGGCGCTACCACCTCTGGTACTATCAAGTCTGCTGTGTTCTACACAATCGACTAAAGTAATACAAAAAAATGAGGGTTTCCTGTAATGGGTTTCCCTCACTATATTCAGGAGAAGTGATATGGCAACAGCGGTTTCCATTTGTTCAAACGCATTAAGAAAACTTGGTGACGATCCGATCACATCCCTAACTGACGATACAGAAAGAGCAAGACTCTGTAACGCATTTTACGAACCCACAAGAGATGCAGTATTGCGTTCACATCCTTGGAATTTCGCAATAGAAAGACAAGAATTAAGTAAGTTAGTAGCTGCTCCTGCATTTGACTACGCTTATCAATTTACTCTACCAACCAGTCCTTATTGCCTTCGTGTTCTCAAAATGGAATATGACGACTATATTTTTAAGATTGAAGGTAGAAAATTATTAACTGACGAAGGAACTGCAAAGATCCTTTATATTGCACAAATAACAGATACAGCACAATTCGATCCAATATTTACAGAAGTTCTAACAGCTAGATTAGCTGCAGAATTAGCATACTCTATTACAGGTAGTAACAGCCTGTCTAAGCAGATGTGGGAATTATATGAAATCAAGATCTCTGAAGCTAGATCTATTGATGGTTTGGAGGGTTTTATTGATGGGTTAGTATCTGATACATTTACATCGTTTAGGGGTTAAATGGCCAGAGTACATCCATTTCAGTCTAACTTCACAGCAGGAGAGTTAAGTCCTCGCCTTGAAGGACAAATAGACTTTAAAAAATATTTCAACGGTTGTAGTGAATTAACCAACATGATTGTATATCCTCATGGTGGTGCTACTCGTAGAGGTGGAACTTACTTTGTATCAGAAGTAAAAGACTCTACCAAAGAAGTAAGACTAATTCCATTCGAGTTTAATGTAACTCAATCTTATGTATTAGAGTTTGGCGATCAATATATTCGCTTTTATAAGGACAACGGTCAGATTCAGTCTGGTGGTTCTGCTTATGAGATTTCTACTCCTTATCTTGAGGCGGAACTATCAGAATTACATTTTGCTCAATCAGCAGATGTTATGTATATCTGTCATAGTAGTCATGCACCAAGAAAGCTATCTCGTACAGGTCACACATCTTGGACACTAACAACACCTACGTTTCAATGGAATGCTTCATCCCCTTGGAGTAGTAGTAATGGCTATCCAAGAACAGTATCATTCTATGAGCAGAGGTTATTCTTTGCAGGTACATCAACTTATCCACAAACTATCTGGGGTTCTAAAACGGCATCATACGAGGATATTCGTACAGGTACTAATGCTGATGATGCACTTGAATATGCTATTGCTACTAACAAGGTAAACGTAATCAGATGGTTACAACCTAGTAGAGATTTAATTGTTGGCACAGGTGGTGGTGAATTTAAAGTAGGTCGCCCACAAGGTGAACCACTAACACCATCTAATGTAATGGTAACTCAACAAACCACTTATGGTAGTTGGACTATCCCACCTATCCAGATCGGTAACGCTATTCTATTCGCACAGAGAGCTAGACGAAAATTAAGAGAGTTCTCATATCAATATCAGAATGATGGTTATATAGCACCAGACATGACCTTGTTAGCAGAACATATTACAGCTGGATACTTAAAGGACATGGATTATCAGCAAGAGCCTGATTCTGTTGTATGGGCTTGTACTTCTACTGGTAGTTTATTAAGTATGACTTATGAAAGACCTGAAGATGTTGTTGCATGGGCAGAACATGAAATAGGTGGCACTGATGTTGAAGTTGAAAGTGTTGCAGTAATTACTAATGCTACACAAGACCAACTATGGGTATCTGTTAAAAGAACGGTAGATGGCTCAACAGTAAGGTATGTTGAATATTTAGACCCAGATATAAATGTTGATTCAGGTATTACAGGTACTGTATCGACCGCTACAACGTCTGTAAGCGGACTTTCTCATTTAGAAGGGGAAACGGTCAAGATTGTAATAAATGACGCTGTATTCCCAGATGCTGTGGTTGCTAGTGGTGCTATAGCTATATCTGTACCAGTAGGTTGGAGTAATGTCGCTATTCAAGTAGGATTAGGATATACATCAACATTAAAGACTATGCGTGTTGAGGCAGGTTCTCAAGCAGGTAAAGCGCAAGGATCAAAGAAAAGATGGAATGAAGTTAAAGTCAGACTACTTAATACAACAGGTGTTAAGATTAATGGCGATCAACTTCCATTTAGAACATCATCAACTCCTATGAGTTCAGGTATTGGTTTATTTACAGGAGATAAACGAGTTACTAATCTTGGATGGGATAGAGATGGTATTATTGAAATCAAACAAGAACAACCTTTACCATTAACGGTATTAGGTATTCATGGTACATTAACGGTGAGTGATTAGATATGGCAATAGCAGCAGCAGCAGTAGCAGCAGCATCAATAGCAGGCGGTGTAATAGGCGCAAGAGGTGCTATTGAATCTGGTAACGCTGCATATAAGATGGGGCAAGTTGAATATGGTGAAACCCTAAACGCTTACCACTATAAAAGAAAAGCAATGCACAGACAAGCTATTGAAGCAATCCACATGCAGGTTGCTCAATGGGGTGGGAGTGGCGCATCGGTAGGTGTTGGTTCAGCTGAATTGAATGTATTAAAGTCTATTAATGACCTACAAGAAGATACAAGAGAAAACCTAAGGACATCTCGTTCAGAGGCATGGAAGCATTGGATGGCTGGAGCGCAGCAATTAACATCTTCAAGATACCAAGCTACTGGCTCTCTATTGTCAGGTATTACTGGTGCGGCCACTGGCTACAAGACAATGAAAGGTTAAATTATGGGAATTAAGATAGCATCAAGAAAAACTGTAGGAGTAGGACAAACGACTCCTATCTCTGGAAACACTAAATGGTTAAGTGCTGCAGCTGCTGGCGGTAAAGGCGCACAAGATTTAGGCAATCAGATCGTATCTGCATCACAAAGATTAGCTTCTGCATTCTCTGACACTCTTAATAAGCAAGAAAAGACAAACGAGTTAAATAGTGCATTAGGACATTTTCGTACTTTTGAACAAGGTGGTGCAGAAGATAATGGCACATACGGAAAAAACTCTCCTTATGGATTGATTAACAGTGGATCGTATGGTGTTTATGATCCAGACACCAATATGATGTCCAATGAAGTGGACTATAAAAATATACATGGATCTGTTGGTTCTATGTACGATCAGTACAAGAAAGACCATATTGATATTGTAAAAGATGATTTTGTTAGATCAAACATGGAAAAACAATGGGCTGCATCAAGAGCCACTGCAATGGGTCATGCTTATCAGCAAGGTTTAAAATATCAACAAGCTACTAATACAACTGTTTATCTAAACGATCTAAATGATACTTTAAAAAGATTAGGTGGTGGTTCGTCAGAGCAAATAGATGAAGCTTATGCAGATGGCTTAACTATGATTGACCAATGGGGTGCTTTTCCAAATCTTAATCCAGAAGGATCTCTAACTTTTAAATCAAAATTTGAAGCGGCATATACAAAACAGAGAGCTTTTAGGGCTGTTACTTTTGACAATCTAAGTTTTGATCATCCAGAAGTAGTTGTTACAGATGATGGTAGTCCTATTACTACTACTGTAGAAAACTATGATAGGGCTATATCTTTATTAAATCATGACTGGACAGCATTAAACGATCCAAACATGACAGAAGAAAAGAAGCAACAGATCATTGATGCAGTAATGTCATTAGATAATGGCGATGTTACAAAGATAGATGGACAAAGGGCTTCCTTACTTCAAAAGTTTGAAAGAGATCGTAGCCTTCGCAACGGTGTAATTGAGAGTCAAAATAATATTATGGTGACTGGTGTTATTAGTCAATTAAATGAATTAAGAAACACTGGTACTTTAACACAAGAGAAGTTGCAAGAAATATGGCCTAATCCTAGCCAAAAAGATCAAAGCTTATATAACGTATTTTTAAATCAGACTATAGGTAAAACTAAGACTGACTTTACTGGCCCAGAGTTATTAGCGTTTAGAAGCTTGAAATTAGATATACAACAAGGCGAAAGTGAAGATCCTATTATGCAGGGTATTATTGACTTGTTTATGAGTGATCCAGAAAAAGCTAAAGTTGAGTTCATGCGTTATGTAGGAAGTAAGTTCCCTTTAATTCCTGATAAACATTGGACTCCGTTAAATACTTTCTTAAAAGAAACTAGCAAAAATTGGAAAGTTTCTAAATTAAAAGCAAATGCACTTAAACTTGCAGAAAACTCATTAATATTACAGGTTCTAAATCCTGACCAGCATAAAAAATTAGTATTAGAAAATGCCACAGCAGAAGAGTTCTGGGCATCTGTTATTGCTAATGGTGACGAAACAAGTATCACTGAAGCTAGAAATCAAGTTCAAAACTTAATGATGAACTTTGAAGAAGTTTTACAGCAGACTTTAATTGAGAAGAAGAAGTTAGATGGAACTTCATTTGAGTCTATGTTGAGTGCGCCACTATACAGGATGGATGAGAATGGGCAAAAAGTAGGAATCTCAGGATATGAAAATGCTAACTATATTGTTCACAAGCTTATTAAAGAACAACAGGGTGCAACAAGTTCAGCAACACTTTCTAATATTAAAAATAAGATAAACCAAAAAAAGATAGATGAAGCTAATGAGATTAAACAAGCTCAAAAAAGGACTGTGTATTCTAGTAATGAATTAACTAATAAGCTTACAGACTGGTCACTTAATAATGGATGGGATAAATCACTAACAGCTAATCAACTAGAGATAGCGTTTGATGATGGATCTACATTCTCAATGCCACTTCCAGAAGGTATGACTCAAGAAGATGGAGCTATGCTTTATTATTCTAAAATTGCACAAATGCAAAAGGGAGATCCTAATCTTGTTGTAAATATACCATCAGACTCTCCTATTCCACAGGGATGGCCTTCACGCTTAGAGCCTCTTGAGCATCAGAAAGCTAGACAAGCTGCATTAGCTAATGGCACTTTTGATCAATATCTACAAGCTGATAACTTAACAGATCAGATGGATAAAGATGTATTAACAATAGATAGACAGATTCAAACGCTATCCGAGGAAAAAGCCCAATTAGATGAATTTATTGCATCAGGCGATAGTAAGAATATTGAAGCTTGGCAAAATAAATCTACTGATCTAGAGATAAAAATCGGTGAATTAGAACTTAAAAGATACGATGCTCAAATAGGAATTGTTAGAAGTGAGATAGAATCAGAGAAACAAGAACTAACTGAAGTTGAACAACAAATTGAAGCTAAGGAAGCAACTATACAAAATATTGAAGAAAGTAACGCTGCAGAAGAGAAAGCAAGAATAGAAGCAGAGAACAGATCTTTAGTATTAAAAGCAATAGATACAACATCTGAAAATATGATGGAGTTTGCTTTAGGATTATCTAACTTCTTGATTGGCGACTTCTACAGTATGGGTGGAGATGCTAGAAATATTAAAAAATGGATAGTAGAGAAAGGCACTATTGTTGAATACTTAGATAGTACGACAAACATTGATTACTCATCTTATGATGCTTGGCATGAAACTGGTATTTCAGAATGGAAGGCACATCCAAAACCAACAAAAGCACTATACAAAAAGTACAAATCAGTTCATGATAAAGCAGTGAAAAGAGATGCTAAGTTATTAGAGATGCTCGAAAATGTATATAAACGAAGAGGTTTTTCTACTGATACAACAGCAGGCGATAAAGATGAAAAATCATTCTTAGGCATGGAGCATTTTGAAAATGAAACAGAAGCTAGAGAGTATCTAAGAAGCAGGGGAAATACGTCTGCTGGCGGTGTATGGTATATCGAAACAAAAGACGGAAGGATTATTAAGTGAAATCACAATATATAACTGATAGATTAACAGACGGTTATACTGCTGAACAAGCAAGGACATCATTCCTAAACAAGCGTAATGAACTTCTTGGATTGGGAAGAACAGATGCTGAGATTAACACTGAGTTAGGTGTAACTTTAAATCCTATAATGTCTTATAGTGGTGGATATAGTAGCATCGTAAGTCAAGGAGATACAGGTTATAGTCAGCCTATGGAAGTGTTAGGTGATGCTGGTAGATTTAATTGGGATAAAGAACCAGTTATGGATGGCTTTACTCAATACCCTAAGTTTGCTTTTGAAACTGAATCTGGTACAAAATATCATCAAATAGCTACAACAGTACAAGGCGGCAGATGGGAGAATATGCCTAATGCTGAAGATAAGTACAACGAATATTTACAATGGAATAAAGAAGATGTAAGTGCTGATTTATTTAATGTATGGGGTAATAAGCCTGAATTAGCAAGTGAAATTGCTCAGATAATCGATGCAGGTATGTCTTGGGATCAGGCGAAAGATCGTTTACAATTCTTTGATACTACTAGACAAAACAATCTAGATGACGGTACTAAAGATGAAGTGTTTGGTAATCCAGAGATTATGCCAGAGGGTTTTGTACGAATGCGTACAGACATTGAAAGTTGGGATATAGAGGGAGATGTTCCAGTTTATTCAATCAATCCAGAGTATCAAGTTGTTCCTGCTGAATTTGAAGAAACTACTTTAATGCGTACTAGAGAGTGGGCGAGAAAAAATCAATGGTACTGGAGTGACGAAGATCAAAGACGTAAACCACCTATTGATATGAATCCTGATGAGTATGAGTGGGATTGGTTTGATACTATTGAGCATGGTGTGCAGCAATCTGTATTTGCTATGGGTATTAAGTTTCATAGTATTGAAGATGGTGAAACTCTAACTTTGAAAGAATTACTTGGTGAATCTATTTATTTAGAAGAACAACCTATGATGAAGCAGTTGGTTTATGCTGCAGCAGGTATTGTGCCAGATTCACCTATTTTCTGGGCTGGTTGTAAAGGTGGTACTGCGGTAGGTGGAGCTGTTGGATCTGCAGTGCCAGCTGTAGGTACTGCTACTGGTGCTACAGTTGGTTGTTTTGCAGGAATGTTCGGTGTTCATGGTGCTATTCGTAGTATTTACAATGACTTATTAGAGAATGCTGTAGATGTAGAAAACGAACAAGATTTTATGAAGTATCTGACTAACGCTATTCGTGAGTTTGGTGCAGAAGCTGTTATTGGTGCTATTACTGGTACTGCTAGTGCTGCCTTCACTAAGCTGGCCATGAACTCTAAAAATCCTTTTGTTAGATCTATTATTAAAGGAACTACAGGTAAGAATGGTAAAAAATATGGAGAGAACTCTGCCAGACTTCTAACTGAAGCTATAGCAATGACAGAGGCTGCACATCTTGATCCTGTAAGGAACACATTAGATTTAACTCTGCCAGACGGTATTTTTCCTACAGCAAGTGAATTTGCACATAGTGTAGCTGTATTATCTATATTACACACTACTAATACTGGTATATCTAAAACTCTTGCACCAATCAAACTAAGACTTGGCACTACAGATTACGCAGTAAATAAAAGACTTAGAAAAATATTTGTCCAGTTTGGAATACGACCTGAAACATTTACCAGTTACTTAAAAGATAATCCAGAAATAGCTAAAGGGATTATAGAAGCTATGCGTGCTACGCCTAGAATTAAAAATGGTAAATACTTCTATGATCTACCTAAAGAGATTCAAGCATCATTACATGCTATTATTATTCAAGGGCAAAAATCTACTGCTAAACATACTACTACTGATGGGATTTATAGAGCATCTCAATATACCTATCAACATGATAGAGCGAGTGGTGGACAAAAGATTGAACTAACAACCGCTGAACATGCTACAGCTGCAGCAAAAGAAGGTACTCCAGTAGTACAAAACGTCAGAGTTACTCTTCGTAGAGCTAGAGATAAAGGCATTAATGCTTGGGAGATCGAGAAGTTTGATGGCGAGGTATCTGCAGAGGGTTTAAAACACATGATTGAGATGTTTGCTGAAAAAGGCAACGATATTTATATTGGTAAGGGTGTTGAAGTACCAACTGAATTAATCTCTATTATCGATTCTGTAATAACTAAAAGAACAGAAAAACATGATAGTGAAATTAAAGATCTGACTGATTTAGATATAGACCTATTTCAGATTGACGATATGATTAGAACTAAAGGTTTAGAAGCTGCAGAGTTGGGTGGAGGTAAAGAAGCCCAGAAGCTAGTTGTTGATTCTCTCCTAACCATGAAAGAGCTAGTTTATGGTGAGTCTATAGAAGCTGCAAGTATTAAATCTAAAGAGCTTATTGAAAAAAGAACACTTGAGCTATTACGTCAGAGTTCAGAAAAGGAATATGACAATAACGGTGGTTTTCATCTACCAGAATACTTAATAGCAACAAATCAAATAAAACTGAAAGGCCAGCATGAGTTCTCTTCTATTGAAGCAGTAAAATTACCTACAGTCGAAGAAATCAGAAAGAATAATGATGAAGGCTGGGCTATTGTTTCTCATTCATCTAGAAGATCTGATTTAACCAGTTTTGATGCTAGATCAGAGTTTTTATTACACATAGGTGATGATGCACAAGCTGCAGCTAGATTAGACAATCCATTCATTTATAGAGTTTTGTCAAAGATCAGCAATCCTTTGGTTATTAAATCAGAGCAATTAGCAAATGGTTTAGAAGATTGGCGAGGCGTTGTTTCTTACTTGCAGCGTAAAGGTGTCGATCTTATGACCAGAGATGAAGCTCAGGACATAGCTAGAAAGAGAGTAGGAAGTACAACATATCCTAATTCTAATATGGCAATGCGATCTTTCCTTATGGAGAGAGGTTATGATGCTATCTATTACAGAAATGAAGTTAAAGATGTAAAAGGTAAGAGTGAAGCTAGAGATTCAGCTGTATTATTAGATATGAGTAAGGTTAAGATTCTAGGTGTCATGAAGAAAGAATATGATGCTAATGGTAAGCTTAAACTTAATTTCACAAAAGAATTAGCTAATGCTGAAGCTTTAGACCTTGCAAGTACACAATCATTTAATCTTGGACTGGTAAGAGATGCGGAGCGTTTTAATAGAATGCTTGAACTACCTGATATTGTAGAACTAGGCAGACTAATGATGGATGGTAAGTTTGCTGTAGTTACTAATAAATTACCAGAAGGTGTTAGAGGTAGAGCTATTGTTCATGAAGGTGCTGAATTAAAAGCTGCTATTAAAATCAATGCTGAATTAGGTAAAGATACAGCACAACTAATGGCGACATTGATGCACGAAATTGGACATGTTGTTGATTACATATCTAAGGAAGGTGATCATACTATGGCCAGAGGTAATATTCTTGGTCGTATTGCTAGTCTTAAAAAACACTTTGGTAAATATTATCAAGGTACTCCAAGTGGAGAAAAGCCTTTAACTAAAAGTGAAATTAAAGATCTACAGAAAGAAGCTAGAAGATTAATCAATGAAACTGCAAAAGACCTATCCAATATAAAAGAAGTAAAGGATCTTGGTATTACTCCGCAGCAGATTAAAGACATCTTTACTGGTGTTATGAAACGTGCTGAAGTAGATCCAAAGCTGTACCTATTTATTCAGAAAGCACATAGGAAGCTAAAGAAAGAAATCACTAGATCTGCAATGAAAGGACAGATACATCCAGAAATTGTTAAGATTCTTGATGCTGGTGCTAAGACTAATGCTACACCTGATCACTTAGCTGATAAGGTTAAAGCTAAGTTTAAAGAGATGTTTGAGGCAGAGGTTACTAGAAGAAAGCTATTATCGCAAGATTTAATTCATCAAGAGTTATATGAGTTATCAAAAGAATGGCGGCCTTTTAATGAAGAAACAGCGAGTAAAGATTTTCTTGCTTATCGCAATAGTTCTAAAGAAATATTTGCAGACTTTATAAGTGCTTTAGTTGTAAATCCGTTTTTCACCAAACAAAAAGCTCCTAATGCTTATGATGGCTTTATGAGCTGGCTGCATGAAGGGCATCCTAAGTTTAGAGAAAACTGGTTTAAATTACAAGATGCTCTTAATACCCCGAATGGTAGTAGGAAAAATCTTAATTTGCGTATTCTAAATGGTATGCGTGATGGTGATTTAAAGCGTATTGAAATGATGGAGCAAGATCTAGATCCTAAAGAGGGATCTAACACTATGAAGTACAAGTTGTATGATGAATACTTTGCTATCACTAGAGATCAAAATCTATTTGAAGATAGAACTGGTAAGACATGGAGGGAGGGAGAAGATCCAACTTTATCAGTAGAGAAAATGCTCTACAACAAATCTGCCCATGAGCAATACATCTCAGACTTGCAGCTTATGGTTAGAGAGTTTGCTAAAGATATGGAGATCCCTCAATCAAATATTGAGTTGTATTTATTTTATAGACGAATTGCACTAGGTGATCGTTCTGAACTTATCAATCCTTATGGTGTGGATAGAAAGGTTGCTACAGAAGAGATGGCTGTATTAGAAGCACAACATCCAGAGTTGAGAGATGTAGCTGAACAATTCTGGATGGTTAGACAAAAGAACTTTATTAATGAAGTACAAGACTCTAATATGTTTGATCCTAAGCTAAAGCAGAAGATCATTGAGAATAAAGATTATGTTAAGTTTAATATCGTTGAACACATGGATGCTCGCTACGGTAAAGGCATGGGTGCTAAACTGATTGGTCAGATTGGTACGTTCAAAGGTGTTGAAAGCCCACTAACTGCTACTGTATTTAGTGATTTATCGATCATTGATGCTGTTGTAAAAAACAAAGCTATTGACAATACTATTAAGATGTATGAAGAGGCGTTAAAAGTAGCACCTAAGATGTTTCATTTTGAAAAGGCAGAATATGAAACAGTTATGCTTAATGGTTTTGCTGTTGAAAGACCTGTTGAGCCTCATGGTGAAAAGTACAAAGGCAAGAATCTAGAACTACTTATGGTTATGCGTGAAGGCAAGCTAAAAGGATTCTATGTTGATAAATGGGTTGCTAAAGCATTTAAAGAAAGTGCTATAGATAGATATAAATCTTGGTCATTGATTCAACACATGAACTCATACTTTAGAGAAGTTTACACTGTATCAAATCCAGGCTTTATGTTGTTTAATGCTGCTCGTGATTTCCAACGCACAGTTAAAAACCTACCTAGTCGTGGTTGGTATGATGAAGTACCTCTAGTTAAATGGGCTTCTTATCTTCCATTCTGGGCTAAGGGTGGTATTGATGGCATTCATAGATACTTCGGTATTAAAAGCCAAGTTATTGAGAATATGAGAAGTAATAGATCTCTTATTTCAGTAGCAGAGCCTTGGGGTGAACCTTCTGATGTAATGGCTATGGAAAGAAGAATAGCACAATTCAGTCAATCTAAAGCATCGTGGAACGAATACATACATCATCCTTTCAGGACAATGATTGATGGCGTTAGAATTTTTGGTCAGTTTGTTGAAACACAAAACAAGGCTGGTGGTCAGAGATATTTAGAGCGTCACTTTCCTGAGTTATCTGCAGAGAGAATCGCCCACATTGTAAGAGTACAACTAGGCTCTCCAGCTTTCCTTAGAAAAGGTGAGGCGTTTTCTGTATATAACAACTTATTCATGTTCTCTAATGCTATGAAAGAGGGTTGGAGAGGTGACTGGGAATCATTTAGAAGAGATCCTACAACTGGTAAGAAGTCATCTAAAAGATCTGCTGAGTATTTAAACTCAACATTCCAACAAGCGTTTGCGACTAAAGCTCTGATGTTCGCTATGGCTCAAGGCCTAGTAGGATTAACAGATGAAGATAAAGCTAAGAACGCAACAATCATGGGAATGGTATCTAACTATATTAAAACAAACTATATTGTTATTCCTTTAGATTTGGTTGAAGTTCAAGGGCCAGATGGAGAAAGCTGGGTACAAAAAGGTATAGTATTGACTATCCCATTAGATGAAACAGCTAGATTCATTAGTGGAAATGTATGGCAAATGCTAACTAATTCCCCTCTAGCTCATCCTGCCACAAGAACAGGTGAGTTTGGTGAGGGTCTAATGGACTATGCAGCAGGACAAACACCGTCATTCTCTCCACTATTCAAGATGCTACAGCAAGCTGGTGATTACTATATTGGTAATGGAAATCCTTATGACTATTTCAGAGAAGAGAATGTTATTAGTGAACAAGCCCAGAAAGCTGGTGGAGAAGCTAGATCAACAGAATGGCAAGATAATATCTGGAGTAGTATGGGTGGTCGTATCTTCTATAAAGACACACCAGACTGGATTAGAAATGTCATGGGGTATGAAAATAGGATTGACTTAGGAGATTTATCTAATCTTGGTAAGGAAGATGCTAACAACAAGCTATTAACATTCATTAAAGAAAATAATGATCTGCCATTTATGGAAAACATATTAGGTAGATGGTTAAGAGTAGTTGATTCTGGAGATCTTCCACATGCTTTAGGTACTGTTAAGAATGAAGCTATGTACTCTCAAGAAAACATTGACATCAACAATGCAATCGCTAAGATGCTAACTGGACATGGTGATCAAATTACTGAGCGCGAGTCTATAGCACTCCAATCCAAAAAAGGAAAAGATATTCTTAGTAGATCAAGTAACATGATGCGTAGATATGGATCAAATGCTTGGATGCACGAATTTAGATCTGCAAATGGGGATAAGAGAAAAGAGGCTGATATTTTGGCAGCAGCATTGAAGTTAAAGAATGCTACTGGAGATCTTAATGCCAAACAGTTTTTAGACACTTATTACCAGAAGGGAATAAAAGGCATGAAGAGGGATATGGGAAGAAGTGGGGCAATGCCTAATTTCCCTAATATACAATAATATATTTGTTATAATCGAAAACAATTAGAGGTTAAATATGGCAGTTTCAAGCACAACAAGTAAGGTAAGTTATTCAGCATCAGCGTCACAGACTGTATTTGCGTACACATTTAAGATATTCGCAGATGCAGATTTAAAGGTTTATGTTAATGATGTCTTAAAGACCTTAACCACAGATTACACTGTATCTGGTGCAGGTGTAACATCAGGTGGTAATGTAACCTTTGGCACAGGATTAACAGCTGCAGATTCAGTAGTTATTGAAAGAGTCTTAACCCTTACCCAAGGAACAGACTATGTAGAGAATGACCCATTCCCAGCAGAAACCCATGAAGATGCACTAGATAGATTAACCTTTGTAGCTCAACAACATCAAGATGCTTTAGATAGATCAGTTAAGTTTGCTACTACGGTAACAGATGCAGGTGATGTAGAGGTATTAGGTTCTGCTACAGCAAGGGCTAGTAAGTTATTTGCTTTTGACAGTGCAGGTGACTTGGATATTACTCAAGAGATTGGTGTTTATAAGGGAACAGATGCTACTACGACTACAGCAGCCTATATTCAACGCGATATTGTTAAATCAACTACTACTGCTCAACTAAACAATGTTTATATTTGTACTGCGGCTTCAGCTAGTGGTACTGCTTTAACTAACACTTCATACTGGGCATTGATCGTAGATGCGGTAAGTGCGGCTAGTTCAGCTACGGCAGCAGCTTCATCAGCTAGTGCGGCTTCTACTTCAGCAACTAATGCGGCAACCTCTGCAACTAATGCAGCGACATCAGAAACCAATGCAGCTACAAGTGCTACAAGTGCTTCTGGTTCGGCCACAACAGCTACAACTAAAGCAACAGCAGCAGGAACATCGGCTACAAATGCAGCAACTAGCGAGACTAACGCAGCAAGTTCAGCAACAGCGGCTGCAAGTTCAGCAACCAGTGCTAGTGGTTCAGCTTCTACAGCAACTACTCAAGCTAGTAATGCTTCAACAAGTGCTACATCAGCTAGTGGTTCTGCAAGCACAGCGACTACTCAAGCATCTAATGCGAGTACCTCAGCAAGTACAGCAACTACACAGGCATCTAATGCTTCTACTTCAGCGACTAACGCAGGT
>Ga0114933_10003282_pt1 | contig 15930 bp, 17 predicted proteins | sample 4SBtaG_FD_89691 | JGI IMG/M metagenome (GOLD analysis project Ga0114933, IMG submission 89691) | Deep subsurface microbial communities from Kolumbo volcano to uncover new lineages of life (NeLLi) - 4SBTROV12_W25 metaG | ecosystem: Environmental > Aquatic > Marine > Volcanic | place: Kolumbo... | reverse complement strand
TAGTTGAGGAGTCAGTTGAGACTGTAGCTACTGAGGAGGCTGCAGCTACTGAGGAGGCTGTAGCTACTGAGGAGGCTGTAGCTACTGAGGAGGCTGTAGCTACTGAGGAGGCTGTAACTACTGAGGAGACTGTAGCTACTGAGGAGACTGCAGCTACTGAGGAGGCTGTAACTACTGAGGAGACTGCAGCTACTGAGGAGTCTGTAGCTACTGAAACTGAGGGTGAAACAGTTTCGACATAGAAAGTTCTAGGTCAACCACCTTTAGGTGTGTTTTTTATAAAAAATTAATGGAGAAAAATTAGATTATGTCTGATATCACTGCCGCATCGGTAAAGGCGCTAAGAGATCTATCAGGGGCTGGGATGATGGACTGTAAAACGGCTTTAGTAGAAACAGAAGGAGATATGGATAGAGCAATTGATCTCCTTAGAACTAAAGGTTTATCAGCAGCCGCTAAAAAATCAGGAAGAGCTGCATCCGAGGGGTTGGTTTGTATTAAAATCGATGGAACTAAGGGAACTGTTGTTGAAATCAACTCTGAAACAGATTTTGTTGCTAGAAATGATATTTTTCAACAATTTGTAAATGAGGTAACTGTGACTGCCCATGCTCTAGGTGGTAACTTTAATTTATTAAATTCTGCAAAGTATAGTACTAGCAGTCAGTCGGTTGAAGAAGAGACTGTAAATATAGTGGCTACTATAGGAGAAAATATAAGCATTAGAAGGTGTGAAAGTCTTGAGGTAACAAAGGGTTTAATATCAGGATATATGCATAACGCTATTGTCGAAAATATGGGTAAAATAGGTGTTCTTGTTGCACTTCAATCTGAAGCTCCGATTGAGAAATTATCATCTATTGGTAAAAACTTGGCTATGCATATTTGTTCTGCTGATCCACAATCTCTAGACATAGATTCGTTAGATGCAGATGTAATTGGACGGGAAAGACAAATACTGACAGAGCAAGCGAAAGAGTCTGGTAAAAATCCCGATATCATTGATAAAATGGTAGAAGGTAGGTTACGTAAATTTTATGAAGAGAGCGTTTTGTTAGAGCAGGTTTATGTATTAGATACGGATGTTAAAGTCCGGGAGGCTATTGAAATCGCTGCTAAAGAGATAGGTTCAGATATTAATGTAACTGGTTATATTCGTTACAAAATTGGTGAAGGAATAGAACAAAAAAATGATAACTTTGCCGAAGAAGTTGAAAAAATGTCTTCTTAATGACTTTAGGTATTTATTCTTACTAGATATTAGAGAACTACGACTTTTGAATAACACTATATTTTAGATTATGTGATTAGTTGTAATCCTCGTTCACTTAGTTATAACAGTTAATATTTTTAACTCTTATTAAATAGACCTTATATCATGGAAAAGACATTTAAATACCAACGTGTCCTTTTGAAAATATCAGGTGAAGTGTTAATGGGGAATCAGGAGTTTGGTCTCGATCCCTCTACAGTCAACAGGATAGCTGAAGATGTTCGTGAGGTTTTTCAATCGGGAACTCAAATATGTTTAGTAGTGGGCGGAGGCAATATATTCAGAGGGGTTTCGGGTGCTTCAGCTGGTATGGATCGAACTAATGCTGATTTTATGGGGATGCTAGCAACTGTTATTAATTCATTAGCCTTACAAAATGCTCTTGAGAATCTATCTGTTGATACGCGTATTCAATCTGCAATACCAATGGCTTCAGTTTGTGAACCATATATTCGCAGACGAGCCATTAGACATATGGAGCGTAATAGAGTTGTAATCTTTGCTGCCGGAACTGGTAATCCATATTTTACTACAGATACTGCAGCTGCCTTAAGAGCATCCGAAATGTCGTGTGATTGTTTGCTTAAGGGAACAAAAGTTGATGGTGTTTATTCAGCAGATCCAACAATACATCCTGATGCTAAACGATATGATAAATTAAGCCATTTTGATATTTTACGTAATGATCTCCAAGTTATGGACGCTGCTGCTATTACACTTTGTCGTGAAAATAATATACCTATTATAGTCTTTTCTATACATAACCAAGGTGAAGTTAAACGAGTTATATCAGGTGACGGAAGATTTACATTAGTTGAAGGAGGGTAAAATGGTATCAGTTGATCTAGATAATATTTTACGTCGAATGAATGGTGCTATTGATTCATTAAATAAAGAATTCTCCGGTCTTAGAACGGGAAGAGCTTCTACTGCATTGGTAGAGAATATTAATGTTAATGCTTACGGTTCTAAAATGCCTTTGAACCAAGTGGGCTCAATCAGTGTACCTGAGCCTAGATTATTAACTGTTCAAGTATGGGATGGTTCACTAACTAAAGAGGCAGAAAAATCGATTAGAGAATCAGAGTTAGGATTGAATCCACAGACCGAAGGCAATTTGATTAGGATACCTGTTCCTGATCTAAGTGAAGAACGTAGGGTTGATCTAACAAAAGTGGCTGCTAAATTTGGCGAACAAGCACGGGTCGCTGTAAGAAATGTTCGTCGAGACGGAATGGATACTCTTAAAAAGAGCGAAAAAGAAGGCGATATTTCTAAGGATGAACAACACGATCTAGGCGAGGATATTCAAAGACTGACTGATGAACATATTTCAATAATTGATAAATTGCTCGTAGAAAAAGAGCAGGAGATTCTTCAGGTTTAAACTAATGGTAGTGACTGAGCTGTCGCAAAAGCATATTCCCAGGCATATTGCTATTATCATGGATGGTAATGGTAGGTGGGCACAGTTACGTGGTAAGCCTCGCACAGATGGCCATAGAAGAGGCATTGAAGCAGTCAAAGATATTGTTGATGCATCAATAGAATTTGGTGTTAACTATTTGACTTTATTTGCTTTTAGCTCTGAAAACTGGAAACGTCCATCTGTTGAGGTTGATGATTTGATGTGGCTTTTACGACGTTTTTTGCAAAGCGAAACAGAAACAATGCATAGAAAAAATGTTCGCATTAGAGTTATTGGGGATCGTTCTAATTTTTCATCAGATATAGTAAAACTTATTGAACATTCGGAAGAAAAAACATTAGGTAATGATGGTTTGTATTTAACTGCAGCTCTTAGCTATGGTGGTCGACAGGAAATAATATCAGCTGTTAAAAATCTATATAAAGATGTAATTGATGGAAAATTACTTTATGAGAACATTGATACTAAAATCTTTACAGATTATTTAGCTACATCAGATATCCCAGACCCTGATTTATTAATTAGAACTAGTGGTGAAAAAAGAATTAGTAATTTTTTACTATGGCAGATTGCATATACAGAATTGGTTTTTAGTGAAGTGCTATGGCCTGATTTCAAACGTGAGAACTTAGCTCTTGCTATAGAAGAGTATAATAGAAGAGAAAGAAGATTTGGTGAGGTAATGGTTTAATTTAAAATCATTAAAAGCACCAAAAATGATTCAATGTCAGAGTTCACTATACGTTTTATTTCTTCATTAATACTTATACCATTCGTAATAGTAATTGTGTGGGCAGGTTCTTATTGGTTTATTGGATTTGTTGCTATAATTACTATAATTGTAGGTTATGAATGGTTTAGTGTCTGTAATATTAAAGATCCTTTAGCCATGTTTTTATTTTTATTATTAGGCCCGTTTATTTCAATTTCCTTCATCACAGTAGGGTTTTACGCTGCAATAATAGTATTAATACTATTTTTAATTATTTCTACTTTAATATCAGACAAATATATAAGTAATAAAGTATGGACCTTTGTGGGTTTGTTCTATCTCGGTTTACCAACTCTATCAATTATTACTTTACGATCAGATTCACAATTTGGTTTACAAGGTGTTATGTTTCTACTTGTTATGGTATGGCTATCGGATATTGGTGGGTATATCTTTGGGCGTTTACTTGGTGGTCCCAAACTAGCTCCTGTTATAAGTCCTGGTAAAACATGGGCAGGTTCATTTGGAGCGGTATTGCTGCCTGTTGGTTTTGCTTTCATCAGTTTATTAATTTTAAAATATGAACTGCCTATGAATATAATTGTACTTGCCGTTATAATATCAATTAGCTCTCAATTAGGTGATTTATTTGAGTCCTATGTGAAGCGAATATTTAATAAAAAAGATTCTGGAAGTATTATTCCCGGACATGGTGGCTTACTTGACCGAATAGATGGTTTACTAATTGCTTCAACAGTTATGATAGTAATATTTTTCATACAAACAGGTGCTTTACTTTTATGGCCTTAATAGACCCAGTTGAAATAACTAGTTTTTCTAATGGTCCGCGAACAGTTTCGATACTTGGGTCGACTGGTTCAATAGGGCGAAGCACTGTAGATTTATTAAACCGCAATTCCGAGGATTTTAACGTAGTAGCATTAACTGCCAATACAAATGTTGAATTACTAGTTAAACAGGCGCTTCTTTTAAAACCTGATGTAGCTATTATTAGAGATACTAGTAAATATCAGATATTAAAAGATGGATTAGAAGGTTCTGGTATAGAATTAATGACTGGTGATGAATCTGTCATAGAAGCAGCCAATAGGTCCGCTGATATAGTGGTTGCAGCAATAGTAGGTGCCGCAGGACTACGGCCAACACTTTCAGCGATAAGCCAGGGTACCATTGTTGCGATAGCTAATAAAGAATGTTTAGTTTGTGCAGGCGATATAATTATTGAAGAGGCTAATAATTGTAATTCAATGATTTTACCAATTGATTCAGAACATAATGCTATTTTTCAAGTTCTTGAATCCAATAATACGGACGAGGTTGAACGTATAATACTGACAGCATCTGGTGGACCTTTCTTAAACTGGAGTAGAGCCAGAATGAGTGCTATAACGCCAGAGCAAGCTGTTTCGCACCCCAATTGGGACATGGGCCGCAAGGTATCTGTGGATTCAGCTACATTAATGAATAAGGGGTTGGAATTAATTGAAGCTGCTTATTTATTTCCAGTCTTACCAGAAAAATTAGAAGTTTTAGTTCATCCTCAATCCATAATTCATTCTATGGTTGAATATGTTGATGGTTCTGTATTAGCTCAGATGGCTTCACCAGATATGCGTACACCAATTGCCTATTCTTTGTCATGGCCAAAACGCATAAAAACGCCGACTAAGAAACTTGATTTTGCAGAAATAGGAAAGTTAACATTTGAAACCCCTGATATTAAAAGGTTTCCCGCACTGTCTTTGGCTCGAGATTCTCTTAATAAAGGTAATGGAAGCACAACGGTACTAAATGCAGCTAATGAGGTGGCAGTGCATAGTTTTCTACAAAGTTCGATTGATTTTCTTAGTATTACTAGAATTATTGAGGAGACCTTAACAAAAGTAGATGGGTATCCTATCAAATCTTTATATGATTGCGAACAATTAGATAACGAATCCAGAAGAGTTGCTCAAGCTTTAGTAAAAAAAGAACTTTAACTCTTTATTAAGATTAAATAGATTGAAAACGTATATTTATATTAGTTAACAATGGAGCCCTTATGGGTGAAATAATAGTAACACTATTTTGGTTTTTGGTTGTATTAACTCCTTTGGTTTTTGTTCATGAATTTGGTCATTATTGGGTGGCTAGGCGCAATGGCGTACGTGTTGAAGTATTCTCAGTAGGATTTGGTCCTGAGATATTTGGATGGACTGATAAGTCTAATACTCGATGGAAATTTAGCTTAATACCGTTTGGTGGCTATGTGAAAATGTTTGGTCAAAGTGATATTGATCCGAACCAAGGTAACCAAACGTTATCAGCTGATGAGATGTTAGAATCATTTGCACATAAAAGACTTGGCCAGAAAGCTGCAATTGTTGCAGCTGGCCCAATAGCAAATATTGTATTTGCTATTTTGATTTTAGCAATATCTTTCGCTACTATTGGACAGTCTTATACTCCGGCAAGAATAACAGATGTAGTAAAGGGTTCAGTTGCTGATGAAGCTGGTTTTAAGGTTAATGATGTATTTTTAGAAGTAGCAGGTAGTAGTGTAAAGCGCTTTGAAGAGGTTGCACAACTTGTTCAACTACACCCTGGTATAACAATTGATATAGTTATTGAACGCAACGGAGGTGTAATTACCGTTCCTATAACACCTGCTGAAGTTATTCAAAAAGACGATCTGGGTGATGAGATTAAAATAGGAAGAATAGGTGTACGAAGTACAGCTAGAGAGATCAAACGACATAATATTTTTGAATCTGTTTGGCAATCAATTCGAGCGACGGGACATTTAACAACTGTAATGATAACTGGTGTAAGTCAAATTGTTTCTGGTGAAAGAAGCGCCAAACAATTGGGTGGTCCAATTCGAATTGCACAAATATCTGGAAGTGCCGCTGATGCAGGATTTGCATCATTAATATTTATTACGGCTCTGCTTTCAGTAAATTTAGGTTTAATTAATTTACTGCCTATACCCTTGTTAGATGGTGGTCATTTAGTGTTTTATGCTTATGAATTTGTTTTTCGTAGGCCCCCTAATCAAAAGATTATGGATATTGGATTGAAAATTGGACTAGCTTTCGTGCTTAGCCTCATGTTATTCGCCACTTATAACGATTTAGCTCGTTTACCGTTTGTACAAAAACTAATATCTTTGGTAATTTAAACATCTCATTTAAGAAAGGCGTTTTAAAATGCGACGAAAATTAAACATGCGCGTCGTCGCAAGAATTTTAGTTGTATTATTAATTGGGAGCCTGCATACAAATATGGCTCCAGCTAATGATGAAAAAAATATCATTAGTGAAATTCGTGTTCTGGGTAACAAAAGAATAGAACGAGCCACAGTAATATCGTATTTAAAGATCAATAAAGGCGATAAATATGATTCTGATAAAATAGATGATTCATTGAAAAGCCTATTTAATACTGGTCTGTTTGCCGACGTTAATTTTAAAAGTCAAAATGATATTCTTATTATTAAGGTCGTTGAGAACCCTATTATTAACAGTATATCTTTTGAGGGTAATAAGCGTTTAACAAATGAGATACTTGTTTCTGAAATATCACTTAGGCCAAGAGTTGTATATACGCGTACAAAAGTAAAAAATGATGTTAAACGTTTACTTAATATATATAGACGATCAGGTAGATTTGGTGCAACTGTTGAACCAAAGGCAGTAAAGTTATCCGAAAATAGAGTTGATTTAATATATGAAGTTAATGAAGGCCCGCTTAATGGTATTCGTTCAATAAATTTCATAGGTAATCAAAAGTATTCAGATAGAAAATTACGGGACGTAATACAAACTGATGAGTCTACTGTATGGAATTTTTTATCTTCCGATGATAGCTATGATCCAGATAGGATTTCTTTTGATAAAGAATTGTTACGAAGATTCTATTTATCAGAGGGTTATGCAGACTTTAGAGTAGTATCAGCAATAGCCGAGTTAACAGAGGATCAAGAAGATTTTATTATAACTTTTACTATAGTAGAAGGTTCCAAATATAAATTTGGTGATGTAGATGTAAATTTACGGTTACGTAATATAAATATTGATGAACTTAGATCTTTAATAGTTAGTAAAAAAAATAAGGTGTATGATGCCAATCAAGTAGAAGAAACCATACAAGCTTTAACGGTGCATATTGGAGCACTTGGTTTTGCTTTTGTAGATATTAGACCAAGGGTAAAAAGAAATAGAGAAGAAAAAATTATTAATGTAACATATGACATAAGTGAAGGGTCGCGTGTCTATGTTGAAAGGATAAATATTAGAGGCAATCTTCGTACTTTAGATAAGGTTATTAGAAGAGAATTTACATTATCTGAGGGAGATGCGTTTAATACAGCAAAACTTAGAAAAGCTAGACAAGATCTACAAAACTTGGGTTTCTTTAGTCGCGTTGATATAATAAATGAACCGTCAATAGAATCTGACTACACAATTATCGATGTTGATGTAGAAGAGAAATCAACTGGTGAACTCTCAATTGGTGCCGGATTTTCTTCTACGGCTGGTCCTTTAGGTGATGTTTCAATCCGTGAAAGAAATTTATTAGGAAGAGGACAGGATTTAAAACTTAGCCTTTCACTTGGTACTGAAGAACAAAAAATAGATCTTAGCTTCACTGAGCCTTACTTTCTAAATAGATCTCTTGCAGCAGGATTTGATTTATTTGCACGTACAACTGATAGAACTAATGAAAGTTCATTTCAGGAAGATCAACAAGGATTTGCGCTAAGGACAGGCTACTATCTTGGTCCAAAGTTAAGGCATTCTATCCGTTACACGTTATATAACAATGATATTGCTGGTGTTGATACATCTGCCTCAAAGGTAGTTCAGTCTCAAGCAGGTAGCTTGGTAACTTCTAGCATAAAAAATGAATTATATTTTAATATGTTAAACAGAAATTATAATCCAACAGATGGGTACTTTGGTTCTTATAATGTAGAAATTGCTGGAATTGGTGGGTCGTCAAAATTTTTAAGAAATAAATTAAAAGGCGGATATTATACATCTCTATTTGATACATCTATAGTAGCAAATATATCGGCTGAAGCTGGCCATGTTTTTACATTTAATGATGATACTGTTCCATTAATGAAACGCTTTAATCTTGGAGGAGTATCACTTAGGGGGTTTGATAATGCAGGAGTTGGACCACGTGATCTTGTAACTGGAGATGCTATTGGTGGTCATCAATTTTATTCTGGTACAGCTGAATTGACATTTCCACTTGGACTACCCAAAGAAGTTGACATAAAGGGCAGCGTTTTTACTGATTTTGGCAGTGCGTGGGGTATGGATGATCCTTTTTCAGATTTAGTAGATGATGCAAATCCCAGAGCTTCATTTGGAATTGGATTTGGATGGGCATCACCCATAGGGCCTTTGCGTTTTGACTTTGCAAATGCTTTTATGAAAGAAGACTATGATAAAACACGGACATTTAATTTTAACTTTGGTACACGATTCTAGATGAAACGGTTAATTAGATATGGTTTTTAATAAAATATTAGTGGCTTGCTTTATCTTTATTTTTACAACTCTTTTGATATCCCAAGTTACAGCAAATCCTTATACTATACCTGCTCCAAAGATAGCTATTGTAGATATTCAATCAATATTAAGAGATTCGTTGTCATCTAAAGAAGCCAGAAAAAAAATGGATGCTATTGCACTCCAAGAGCAATCACTGATAGCAAGTGAAGAAAATAAATTAAGAAAAGAAGATCAAGAATTACAACAACAAAGATCTATATTAGCTCCTGATGTATATTTACAACGTCAGCAAAAACTACAAAAAGAGATTAGAAAACTTCAGAAAAGATCTCGTAATTTAAATCAAGTGCTTGATAAAAGTTTTCGAAGAACAATTAATAAGATACAAATAGTTCTTCTAGATGAACTACGTAAACTTACTCAAGAACTTAACATTAATATGATACTGCCTAGATCACAAATAGTAATAGCTGTTGATGATTTTGAAATAACAGATTTAGCTCTGCAGAGATTAAACAAGCGTCTTCCTTCAATTGATTTGAAGTTAGAAAAGAACGTAAACAACAAAAATAAAAGCAAATAAAGGTAAGGCCTAAGATGGCTGATCCAAGATTCTTTACTAATTATGGTCCATATACTATTAAGGACTTAGCAAAGATAGCGAAAGCAGAAATAGGTCTTGATTCTGATCCTGATAAACTAATTTATGACGTTTCCCCATTAGAAACATCAGATTCTAAATCTATTAGTTTTCTAGATAATTCAAAATATAATAATTTATTTAAGAATAGTAAGGCGGGAGCATGCGTAGTTTCTCCAAAAATGTCTCATATCGCACCTGCTGGTATGTCTTTACTGTTGAGCTCTAATCCATACCGCTCCTATGCATTGATAGCTAAAACGTTCTATCCGGAAAATACAAAATTTGTTACAAATATCCATAATAGTGCTTATATAGATAAATCTGTAAAAATTGGTACTGGATGTTCTGTGGGAGCTAATTCAGTAATAAAGAGAGATGTTATTTTGCAAGATAACGTTTTTATTGGTGATGGTTCAGTAATATCTAATTCAGTTACTGTTGGAAAAAGTACTAACGTAGCCAGTAATGTAACTCTAAGTCACTGTGACATTGGATCAAATTGCGTAATTCATCCTGGAGTAAGAATTGGCCAGCGCGGTTTTGGTTTTGATATGTCACCAGAAGGTCATTTGGATGTTCCTCAACTAGGAAGAGTTATTATTGGTGATCACGTCGAAATAGGTGCAAATACTTGTGTAGATAGGGGAGCTGGCCCGGATACAATAATTGGTGATGGTTGTAAAATTGATAATCTTGTACAGATTGCTCATAACGTTCAAATAGGTAGAGGATGTGTTATCGTTGCTCAATCGGGTATTGCTGGTAGTAGCCGACTAGATGATTTTGTTGTGCTAGCTGGTCAATCAGGAATAATAGGGCATATAAATATTGCTAAAGGAACACAGATTGGTGCGCGTAGTGGCGTTATGCGTGATACAAAGCCTGGGGAAAAAATTGTTGGTAATCCGGCTATTCCAATCCGTGAATTTTTTCGTCAAATAGCTACTTTATCAAAACTTACGAAAGATAATAAAATTAAATAATAACTATTTATTAATTTTCCTAATACTTTTGGAATTACCTGAATGAATATAAAAAAAGATGAATTAGAAGTTAAAAAAACTGCCCGTACAACTCTTGATGTATTAGAAATAATGGAGCTCATTCCTCATCGACCTCCATTTTTGATGATAGATAAAGTTGTTGAAATGGTTCAAAAAGAAAGTGCTGTTGGAATTAAAAATGTATCAATTGATGAGCCTTTTTTTATCGGTCACTTCCCTAAAAGGCCGGTTCTACCGGGCGTTTTAATAATTGAATCCATGGCTCAAACGGCTGGTGTTCTTGTAGTTGAGTCTCTTGGAATTGAGGCTAGAGGGAAATTAGTTTACTTTATGACTATAGAAAGCGCTCGATTTAGGAAACCAGTTTTTCCTGGTGATCAGGTTCGCCTAGAAGTGAGTGCTCTTAGAAGCCGAGGACCTGTATGGAAATTTTCAGGAAAAGCTATTGTTGAAAGTAAAATAGTAGCTGAAGCAGTTTATTCTGCTATGATTATGGATGATTAAATGAGTATCATTCATCCAACAGCTATTGTTCCTTCTCCAGAAAATATAGGAGATGATGTGCAAATTGGTCCATATTGTACAATTGGTCCTAATGTTAAAATAGAGAATTGTGTAAAATTACACTCCCATGTTGCTATAGACGGATTCACAAGTATTGGGGAAAAAACAAGTATTTATCCATTCGCTTCAGTTGGTTTTCCACCACAGGATTTGAAGTATAAAGGTGAGAAATCAAAGTTAATTATTGGTAAAAGAAATGAAATACGTGAGCATGTAACCATCAATCCGGGAACCGAAGGTGGATTAATGGAAACTCGTATTGGTAATGATTGTTTGTTTATGATTGGCTCTCACATAGCTCATGATTGTATAGTTGGAAATCATGTTATATTAGCAAATAATGCAACATTAGGTGGGCATGTTGAGGTAGGTGATTACGCAATAATAGGAGGGTTGTCTGGTGTGCATCAGTTTGTTCGTATTGGGGCGCATGCAATGGTTGGAGGTATGTCAGGTGTAGAGCAAGACCTGATTCCCTATGGATCTGCGATGGGAGAAAGAGCACGTTTAAGAGGGCTAAATTTGGTTGGTTTGCAGAGAAGAAACTTTACCCGAGATGAAATACATATATTGCGAACTGCCTATAGACTAATGTTTGCGCAAGAAGGGACATTATCTGAAAGGATAGAGGACGTTATTCAACTTTACGGAAATAGTAGTGAAGTGATGGAAATTATTAATTTTATTCGTGCAGAAAATTCCCGTGCCGTACTTCAGCCTAAATCTTTAAATGGAAACTAAACTTGCGATTATAGCGGGCGGAGGTCCACTACCTGGCTATTTAATAGAAGCATGCAAGTCATCTGGAAGAGAATACTTTGTATTAGCTTTTAAAGGGCAAGCTGAAATCGAAGTTGTCGATGATTCACCTCATTCGTGGGTTAGATTAGGTGCACTAGAAAGCTCTTTAAAATTACTACGTAAACATAAATGTAGGGAGTTAGTTTTAGCAGGTTCCATAAAACGTCCGACTCTATACCAATTACGTCCTGACTTTAAAGCCGCTAAGTTTCTTAGTAAGGGTATTCTAAATAAAGGTGATGATGGAATTTTAAAAGAAATTATAAAATATTTGGAAAACGAAGGCTTTAAAATAGTTGGGGCGGATGAAGTTGTTAAAGGTCTATGTGCAACTAGTGGCCCTATTGGAAAATTTACAACAACTGATGTTGACGAAGCTGATATAGTTATTGGTGTTAATGTCGTCCGACAAATTGGAAAGCTTGATCTAGGCCAAGCAGCTATTATACGAAATGGTAATGTTCTAGCTATAGAGGCTGCGGACGGTACTCAAGCTATGTTAAATAGATGTATTTCTTTGTCTAGGAGTTCAAAGGGTGGAGTTTTAGTTAAGTTGCCAAAACCTAATCAAGAACAAAGAGTTGATATGCCTACTATTGGTCCTAGTACTGTTAGAGCTGTATCAGATGCAGGTCTTTCAGGTATAGTTATCGCTGCCGAAAAGACAATTGTTATTGAAGCAGATAAAGTATCCAGAGCAGCTAATTCTGCTGGTATATTCGTCGTAGGAATTAATCCAGATGATTATATTGTTGGATATAATAATTTGTTAAGATGAATAATTTTTAGATCTCAGATGACAACTTTAGGTCCACAATTAAATATTTTTCTTATTGCTGGTGAGCCGTCTGGTGATTTGCTCGGTGCTCACTTAATAGAATCTCTAAATCGTATCTCACCAGAAACTATAAGTTACGCAGGAGTCGGTGGCCCATTAATGCAAAGCAGGGGTTTTAAAAGTCTTTTTGACTATCGCGAGCTTGCTGTAATGGGATTTTTAGAAGTATTACCTCATATTTATAAGTTACTTCAACGAATAAACCTAGTAAAAGAAGAAATTGAAAAAGTGAATCCAGACGTTATCATAACTATTGATTCACCTAGTTTCTGCTTTGGGGTTTTAAAAAGGCTCAGCACTCATAACAAGCCAAGAATACACTACGTTGCTCCTCAAATATGGGCATGGCGAGAAAATAGAGTATACAAATATAAGAAATATATAGACCACGTTTTGGCTTTATTTCCTTTTGAACCTCCCTATTTTAATAATGTGGGTCTTCCATGCACATTTGTAAGCCATCCGATTATAGAAAATACAGCTACTGCAGATGAGGGCAGAGGTTTTCGTACTCGCAACTCTATTGGTTTAGATGACTTAGTTGTTTGTGCTCTTCCTGGAAGTAGGCGTTCAGAGGTAAAAAAACTGATGCCAGTAATTGTGAATACGGTTAATCAATTGTCATCCACTAATAAGAAAATACATGTAATTATACCAACAGTATCTACAGTTACTAATGAAGTACGAAAACTAGCTAATTTTAAAGCAGACATCACTATAATTGAAAATAATAAAGAAAAGTATTCTGCCTTTGCAGCTAGCGACATTGCTATAGCTTCGTCAGGAACTGTTACTTTAGAACTCGCCTGTGCATTGGTGCCTAGTGTGGTAGTCTATAAGGTATCACCACTAACAGCTTTGCTAGCTAGATTTCTTGTAAAAGTTAAATATGTATCAATTGTAAACATACTTGTAGAACGTGAGATTTTTCCTGAGTTCTTACAATCAGACTGTAAAGCATCCAAAATAGTTGTGTCATTAAACAAAATGATTGAAGATAACGTTTATAGAGATAAAATTATTGATGCTGAGAAATCGTTGGTTAAATTAATAAAAATAGATAATGAATTGCCGAGCGATATGGCTTCAAAAACAGTATTGAAGATCATGCAAAATTATAAATATATAACATAGATTTATATAAATTAATTATAAATATATAAGTACTAAGAAAGTTATAGATATGACAGATGTCCTAGAAGTTTCTCCGGTAAATACTGAAGAATATCGTTTGCTTCATACTATGATTAGAGTAACTGATATTGATAAATCGATTGAATTCTATACAAATCAATTAGGCATGCATGTAATTCGTAAAAAAGAGTACGCGGATGGCAGATTTACTAATGTATTTATAGGATATGGGGATGAAAAGAATAGTACGGTGATAGAGTTAACTTATAATTGGGATCAAGAAGAAAGATATTCTCATGGAAGTGGATTTGGACATATAGCTCTTGGTGTTCCCGATATTTATTCTACTTGCGAGGAACTAAAAAAAAATAAAATAAATATTTTAAGGCTTCCAGGACCAATGAAACATGGAAATACTGTGATAGCTTTTATTGAAGATCCTGATGGTTACAAAATTGAATTAATAGAAATTTAATGGCACGGTTATGGTAGAGGCAAAAATAATTCCCGTTCATAATCTAATAGTAGATCCAAAGAAAGAAAAGCCAGATAGCGGTTCTGTATATCCATCTCCATTTGACGAGCTAGTTAGAGGCCGTCACCGACATCGTTTGTCTCCGGCTATTGGATTAACAAAGTTCGGAGTTAACCTTGTGCAACTTGAACCAGGAGCGAGATCATCTGCGAGACACTGGCATACAGAGCAAGACGAATTTGTCTTTATTGTTGAAGGTACTGCGACACTAGTAACTGATGATGGGAATGTAGAGTTAAATGAAGGTATGTCAGCAGGATTTCCAGCTGGTAATGCTAATGGACATCAGTTGTATAATCAAACTACTAGAACAGTTTGGTATTTAGAGGTTGGGGATCGTCCACAGTCAGAGAAAGTTATATATCCGGATATAGATATGGCGAACACTGTGACTAAAGGAAAACCGCATTTTACCAAAAAAAATGGCGATGAATTTAACTGAATTTTATCGTTTATATTATCCAAAGAAATAAGAACATTATCAACAAGCAAAAAATAGAAGCCATAGTGCGTATAAGACGATTAGGTGGAGACAGATTATAACCTGTTGGATTATTTACTAATGGTCCCCATCTATCAGCTATAGAAAAATCAGATAAAAATCTTTTTTGATTTAATTCTATATCTTTTTGTGTCTCGTCAATTTTTATATTATTCTTCAAATTCAATCTCGTTGATCAATTGGCACAAAGTCACGGTATTCGTGTCCTTTGTAAAGTTGTCTAGGACGACCGATTCTTTGTCCAGGATCTTCTATCATCTCTTTCCATTGTGCTATCCATCCAACTGTTCGTGATAATGTGAACATAACTGTGAACATACTAGTTGGGAATCCTATAGCGCTTAATATTATTCCTGAATAAAAATCGACGTTAGGAAATAATTTGCGTTCCACAAAATACTCATCTTCTAAAGCAATCCGCTCTAATTCCATTGCTAGTTCTAACAAGGGGCTGTCAGCAGCTCCTACTTCATCAAGAACTTCGTATGTAGATCCTTTTAAAACAGCAGCACGTGGGTCATAGTTTTTATATACACGGTGTCCAAATCCCATGAGTCTAAATGGATCATCTTTGTCTTTAGCACGTGCTATAAATTCTGGAATACGTTCTTTACTGCCTATTTCTTTTAACATATCCAAGACGGCTTCATTTGCGCCTCCGTGAGCTGGTCCCCATAGTGTAGCTATACCGGCGGCAATACAGGCGAATGGATTTGCACCAGATGATCCTGCAAGTCTTACAGTAGAAGTTGATGCATTTTGTTCATGGTCTGCATGCAGGATGAATATTTTATCCAGCGCACGTGATATTGTAGGACTTGGTTTATATTCTTCTGCAGGTACTCCAAATGTCATGTGTAAAAAATTTTCTGCATAACCCATATCATTACGTGGATAAATAAATGGTTGTCCTATCGAATATTTATAGGCCATGGCTGCCATTGTTGGCATTTTAGCGATCAGTCTA
>Ga0114933_10003281_pt1 | contig 15939 bp, 9 predicted proteins | sample 4SBtaG_FD_89691 | JGI IMG/M metagenome (GOLD analysis project Ga0114933, IMG submission 89691) | Deep subsurface microbial communities from Kolumbo volcano to uncover new lineages of life (NeLLi) - 4SBTROV12_W25 metaG | ecosystem: Environmental > Aquatic > Marine > Volcanic | place: Kolumbo... | reverse complement strand
TCGTTCGCTGTCGCGGTGACTACGTCGTCTATCGAGATGTCACGGTGCTCGTGCTCCCCGGTTCGGGGGTCCACGTGATGTTCGCTGTCGCGTGTTGGGATCCCCTGCGTCGGACCCGCCACCGCGCCGACGCCGACATCTGCAGTATGGATGGGCAATCTGGCGCTACTCCGCACACGAACCTCGTGTACTTCCTCAGCGCCTCAGGGACGTTTCGAGAAGACCTGCGCGGGCCCTACCAGGCCATGTCAGCGACACCCGCCCAGGACGAGGGCCAATGGCTCGGGGTCCCCGCTGCCTTCGCCGACCCCGCTGGTCAGTTTCTCTTCCTATACATCCCAGGCGCACGCGCTGTGGACGGAGCCCTCAACCCTGGGATGTATGCGGCAAGGATGGAGGACTTCGAGAATTCCATGCGGGACCAAGCCGTCTGGGTGGCGCCGGACACACGACTGCTGCCCTCCACCGACTTCCCCGGGCAGCTCCGAGACCCGGATGCGTTGAGCGAGGACCTTGTGGGCCCGCGGCCGGACTTCAGTACCGGGCCGTTCGACGTTCAACAGGAAAGCGACTCGCTGGGCGGGCACGAAGCGTTTCTGGACGTGTTCGTCTACCTCGGCATCGTCACCCTGAGCGGGCTGACGCCAGGACACGGCGTACTAGCCCCGATCGACGAGGAGTTCGCGTTTTGCCCCTCCGGTGAACTGTCGATGTTCTTCGCGAACCGGTCCTCCGGCAACATCGCCGGCCCCCCAGACCTGATCACAAGAGCGCTCCCCACGTCGGGCTTCGTTAACCAACTGGTCCTGGGTCGCTTCGGTCAGATACGACGCCTCCCCGATGTGTTCGCCGATTGGCTGGACGAGCAAACGCCGGGATCCATGCCCGAGGGTGCCAATCCCCTGGCCGGCAACCCTCCGCTCAAGGCCGCGCTGCTGGAGTTCGATCCGGACTGCAACATTGTGGACGTGCACGGTACAGGATCCGAGGTGAACGACCCCGAGGCCATCCTCGTCGACGGCGAAATGCTGGTCCAGTACCACGCCACCCTGGTGCCGGGTCTGGGCGAGGCCGGAGCTCTTCTGCTGGCCGAGAGCGACGAGGCGGGACCATGCTGATCGGACTGCTCTCATGCGTGAGCCCCAGCGGTGATCCGGGCCCCGACGCGGCCCGGGACTCCGTGGAGTCGCGCGGCGACAGCAGCGGATCCTATCTCGGTCTGCAGACGGCGGGCGGACCGAGGAACCCCCATCGGAGGACTTGGCTGGACGTTGAGGTGGGGTCCCAACAAGCCTGCGGCCACAATCCCGATAGATCGCTGACGTGCTGGGGCGACGGAAACAACACACCGGTCAGCGGCGTCGAGGACGTTGTCGAGTTCGGGGTCGGATCGCTGGTCACTTGCGTCACCCACGCCGAGGGCGTCCCGTGGTGCTACTACGCCAACGTGAGCCAAGGCCCGCTGTCGGTAACCGGCGCAACAGGGCTCGTGGTGGACTGGTCGGTGGGCTGCTGGTCCGACTCGGACCAAGGCGCGGGGTGCGAGTACTACTACCTCCCGCCTTCCGGAGACCTGGGCTTGGAGGACGTCCCCTCTGGCGAGTACGTCGCCATCGACGTGGACAGCTACGGGGCGTGCGGTGCGCTCGAGGGGGGTGGCCTCGAGTGCTGGGGCGACCTTGAGCTCGCCGATGCTGAACGGCCGGAAGGGGTGTTCACGGCTGTCGCGGTCGGGGATTTCCACGCCTGTGCATTGACGGACACCGGCGCGATCGAGTGCTGGGGAGGGACCGGCGACGCCGCCGAGGATCTCCTGCTCGAGCCGCCCGAGGGTGAGTTCATCGACCTCGATATGCAGGGGCGACATACCGCCTGTGCCGTCCGAGTCGATGGGACACCGATGTGCTGGGGGCCCGCTAACGAGTCCGGGACGAATGACCCGCCACAGCACATCCGACTGAAGAGCGTCAATGTCGGCGATTCCGTCTGCGGCGTGACCGTCAGCGACGAGATCACGTGTTGGGGGTACCCGTATTCGGGCGTGGTCGACGTGCCCGAGTAGCGCAGCCTCAGCGGCGGAGTGCCCCGGAGGTCGTGGGCTCCTCCACTGACGCGACACTCAGCTCCATCGGAGATGCCTCCCCCGACGCCGCAGCACGACGCCCTTGAGCTCACGCCCGGCCTGGAGCAGCCGACGCGCCTTCATCTTGTCAGGCCGCCGCTCGACAACGATCAGTTCGTCAGGCCAGGCATCGACGTCTTCCGGACCCTCCACGCTGCACGCGTTCTCGACCAGGCGCACCCGCGTCCTGTACGGCAGCTCCACAGCGCGCTCCTTGGTGATGGCGAAGTGGTCTTCCATGTGCACGACGCAGCGGCTGCCGGCGTTCGCCGCGAGCTTGCGCAGCCGGTCCCGTCGACGCTTGAGCCGACCGATGTCCTCGTCGACGAGCTCGGCCTCCTTGAGGAGCCTCCTCTGCAGCGCGCGCAAGAAGGCGATGCGCGACAGGCGCTCCGGCAGCCTCCGACGGTACTCCTCGAGCAAGCGCCGGGCGGGGCCTCGGATCCGCCCGCCGCTCCGGTAGATGGCCTCCATCAGCTCGGCGGTCAGCTCGTGAATGGTGAGGGATTCGATGGTCGTGTCTTCAGTCATGTCGTGCTCCGAGAGAACAAGAGGGGGCGGGCTCGATGGTCAGGCAGCCGTCGGCGCCTTCGGAGCCGCTCGCGAGGACCAGGTCTGGCGCCGGTCTCTTGGGGGAGACGAGCGCCACGCTGGCCGGTGCAGCGTCTCGTGCTGACCGCGCCCGCCACCGCGCACGGGAGAGCCAAGTACTCGCGGGCAGATGGATGTCCCGGCCCATAGACACGCCTGCCGCAACCATCGGCGAGCGCTCATGGCTGAGACCGCGCAACAGGCTGAGTCAGGCCCGGAAAAGTAGGGACAGTCGTGGTTCAGTGCCGAGTCCGGCACGGCCACGTCGGTATCCTTGGGCGTGAGCCAGCCGCAGCTTCCCGTCGACATTGGCCAGGGTGCGTTCAGCCGTCGCGGCTTGTGGGTCGAGATCGCCGGTACGCTCGCCTTGATCACGCTGCTGTCCATCCTGGCCAACGCGGCCTTGTTCTCGGTGCTGGCCTTCGAGCTGGAGCTGCAGCGGCGGACCGACCTGGCGGTGAGCGCCGCGCGCACGCTGAGGGGCCAGATGGAGTCCTCTCCCGACACCCGGCGGTGGCGGGAGATCGCCAAGGACTTTCGCACCGGCGGCCTCGAGATCAGCGACCTGTGGGTCGTCGAGTCCGACCTCGAGCCCTACTTCGTCCTCGAGGGTGGTCCGCCGAGCGTCGCCGACGAGGGCCTCGTCGAGGCGTTCACCAAGCGGAAGGAGCGGGTCGAGGTCGTCGGGAACGCCTTCGAGGACCGCCGCGTCGTCGTGGTCACCGAGCCCATCGTCATCGGCAAGACCACCGCCGCCCTGCGCATCGGACTCCCGCTGGCCGGGGAGGGCCCGCTGGCACCCGGGATCGGGCTGGTCCTGGGCTTCACCTTCTTCAGCTCGACCATCGTCGCGCTCTCCGGCTACGCCTTGCTGCGTCGACGGCTGTTGTCGCCGATCCACAAGCTGCAGAAGGCGACCCAGGACATCGCCGGTGGGGAGTTCGACACCGTCGTCCGCGTCGACGCGGCTCGAGAACTCAGCGAGCTGGCCGCGGCGCTGAACGTGCTGTCTGTGTCGCTGGGCTCCTACCGGACGCGAACGCGCGAACAGGTTGAGTCGCTGGAGCGAGCAAACTCCGAGCTCCAGACCGTTCAGGACCAGCTCATCCGGTCTGCCCAGCTGGCCAGCGTCGGCCGCATGGCTGCCGGCATCGCGCACGAGATCGGCAACCCGCTCGCCGCAGTGCTGGGGACGATCGAAGTCCTGAACTCGGGCCTGGAAGACCCGGAGGTCGAGCGGGATCTGCTGGAGCGCTGTCGAAAGGAGATCAACCGGATCAACCGGATCATCCGCGACCTCCTCGACTTCGCTCGCCCGGGGACCGGGGACAGGGCCGAGATGGCCATCGGCGTGAGCCTGGCCGAGGCCCTCGAGACCGTCCGGCACCAGCCCGCCTTCCGGAGCGTCGAGGTGGACCTCCGCATCGAGCCGGACCTCCCGACCGTCGAGTGCGACGTCGACAAGTTCCACCAGGTGCTCGTGAACCTCCTGCTGAACGCAGCGGACGCGATCTCGGGTTCGGGGCGGATCGAGGCCGTCGCAGAGCTGCGGAACGAGGACCTCGTCGTGCACGTCCGCGACAACGGCCCCGGCTTCGATGGCGCAGTCCTGGAGACCGTCTTCGAGCCCTTCGTGACGACCAAGGGTGCGGGCCAGGGCACCGGGCTGGGCCTGGCCATCTGCCAGTCCATCGTCACCGCGGAGGGTGGGTGGATTCGGGCGTCGAACCGGCCGGAAGGGGGCGGCTGCGTGTCCTTCGGGCTGCCGCTGGAGCGCACCTGAACCGGCTCGAGGCCTTCTTCGAGAAGCGCGGCGGCGCCTTGGCGGCGGTGGTCGCGCTGGCCGCACTCTTGCGCGTGGTGCGAGCGCTGTCCCGCTGGGACGAGATCGCGCTCGCCTACGCCGCCTACCAGCAGCCCTGGGTGGACGGAATGGGTTCGCCTTCGGCCATGATCTCGACCTTCGTCGGGCTCCACCCCCCGGCCTATTCGGCGCTCTACGCCGGGCTGGAGATCTGGGGTGCTCCCTTGGGCTGGCTGCTGTTGAGCGGGGCGCTGTCCACCGCGGCGGTCTGGCTGGTGGGAAGGGTCGGGGGCATAGGCGCAGCGCTCTACCTCTGCTTCGACCCGCTGCAGCTCGCCTACGCCGCCGAGGTCAACAACTACCCCCTGCTGGTCTTCGCCATCGCGCTCGCGCTGCACGAGCGAGCGCGCGTCGAGCGAGGCGGCAGCTGGGTCGGGCTCGCCATCGCCGGAGTCCTGGCCGGCTGGACGCACGTGCTCGGCGGCCTGGTCGTGGGCCTGTTGGTCTTGACCTTGTGGGGGAGGGACCGCCAGGCCACGCTGCGGGTGCTCGGAGTCATGGCGCTCGGTTGTCTCCCGGTGGTCGTGCGGGCGGTAGGCATGGCCGGTGGCGAGGACACCTACGGCCAGTCGGGCCTGGACGTCGCGACGATCTGGACCGGGCTGAACGAGAAGTCCGGGTGGTGGATCCTGAGCTGGGGGGTCGCCGGGCTGAGCGTCTGTCGTTGGCGACTCTCGCTGGTCCTCTGGCTGACCGCGGCGGCCATCCTCGGCGTGATGGCGGCGGGCATCTCGGCCTCGCACCAGCAGCCCTATTGGCTGGCGCTGGGGCCTCTGGCGGCGCTGGCGCCCCGTCGGACCTTCGCCGCCGCCTTCGCGCTGATCGGGGCCTGGTTCGCGGTGGCCCACACGCTGCTCCCCGCGAAGCGGCTCGCCGACAGCCTCGACCGACCGCGCGCAATCGACGCGGCTCTGGCCGGGGAGGCCGAGGCCCTGTGGTTGCTCGCGCCGGCGCTGATGCCCGACGACGACAAGACGATGGACTCGGATGTGCTCTGGCGCTTCGCCCCCTGGAAGCGCATGCGTCCCTGGCGTGGCCCGACGCCGACCTCGTTCGAGTACACCGACTACCGCTTCGGCCAGCCGCGGGTCATGGACGGTCGCATCGTGCACACCACCACGAGCCTCGAGCCCGCGGTCGTCGACCAGGTCGTCGGCTGGCACCTGGCCGAGGGACGGACGATGGCCTTTGTGCTCTACGACCATGGCCCGGCCAACGACTACCCGGGCATGCTGCGCTCGGCCTTGAAGCCCTGGAAGGCTTCGTGCATCCAGATCGGCGAGGACGTCGGCCTGGGCATCGACGAGCTCTGCGAGGTGCGCCCCTGAACCCGGTCGTCGAGCCTCTGGACCCCTGGCAGACCGCGTGGCCCGCGCTGATCGCCGCGGCGCTTCTGGTCGCCGGACTCTGGCGGCTGCGCAAGGAGATTGCACCGACCCCGTCCCTGGGCCTGGTGCTCGTCGCGGCGCTCGCGTTGCGGACCTTGTGGATGCCGATCTGGCTCCATGAGTACGACGGGCACGAAGCCGAGTACCTGGACCTGTGGATGCACACGCGGCCGCTCACGCAGGGCGGAACGATGCTGTACCCGGCGATGCAGTGGCTCTACGCCGGCCTCGGCTACGTGGCCCCGATTCCACAGGGCCCGGTCGGCGTCTCTCTGGCCGCCTCGCTCGTCAGCATCGCCGCCCTTCACGGCTTCGTCGGGCGCCTGGTCGGCCCTCGACCCGCGCTGGCTGCGGCGGGCGCGCTCGCGATCTGTGGCACCCACGCCTTCTGGTCGTCGAGCGCCTACAACGTCATGCTCCCGCACGCCTTCGCGCTGGTCTCGCTGTGGGCGCTCGCGGTGATGAAGCGCGGCGATGTCCTGGGCGCTGGCCTCGTCGCCGGGGGTGCGGCTGCGCTCGCGGTCGCGACGCGTCTGGAGAGCGCGGCGCTGGCGCCCGTGGGGGTGTTGTTGCTGATCGCCATCCGACCCAAGGCCCCGCTGCGCTGGATCCCCGGCCTCGTCGCGGGCGCCCTGCTCGCGGCCGCCGCGGTGGCGCTCGTGCTCTTGCCGGGCGGCCAGGTCGCCCCGGGAGCGGGTCAGCGCGGCCAGGCCTTCGAGATCAACCTCGGCCTGTTGGACTACTTCGCGCCCTTCGACGCGCTCTGGATGCTCCCCGTCGTGCTGGTCGCCGCCGGCTTGTCGATCCGGCAGCGGCCAGGGGTCTTCGGACCCATCGCCCTCGGCGTCGTCGGAGCCCACCTGCTCTTCGCGACCTTCGACGACTATGGCTTCCGCCACCTGCTCACGCCGCTCGCCGGTCTCTGCGCCGTCCTCGGTGTGCTCGTGAAGTGGCGCCACACCTGGCCGCTGTACGGGGTCGCGATGCTGAGCCTGGCCTGGCAGAGCCTGGACGTTCGCGAGCGGTACTACGCCTCTGAGCAGGCCTACGCCGCCACCCTCGATCCCGCTCTGCCGAGGACGACGTCGGTGGGGGACTGCGCGCTGATCAACGAGGACGGACGGGTCGTTCCCGAGGAGTCGCAGCTGTCCCACTTCAACGTGCTCGACGAGGAGGAGTACGCCAGCCTGCGCGCGCAGTACGGCTGCGTCCACTGGCTTCGCACCGTCCAGGACCACCGCTGGTCGAGCCGGTCCGTGCGAGCCCGCGCCCTCCGCCTCGAGCACCTGTACGAGCTGATCCCGCTCGCGGTCGTCGAGCGGGACAACGGCTTCGTCGGCGAGCTGGTCGAGCTCGGCGAGCGTAAGTGATGAAGCGCGGCTACGTTGATTTTGAGAGGGGTCGGGAACCCCACCGAGTGCACACACTCGGTACCGGAGAGCGATGAGCGCGGAGTTCGGTGCGATCCTCCAGATCCTTCGCGGTCTGGTTCGACGCGAGCGGCGCCTGGGTCTGGCCCTGGGCGCGCTGGGGTTCGTCGTCGCCGCGCTGTCCGTCTGGGGTCTGGCCCTCGGCCTCGCGGCGGGAGGCGTGGACCGGTACACGGCCCGGCTGGTCGTGCTCGGTGTCGCCGTGCTCGCCATGTTGGCGGTCCTGGGATTGTTCGTGCGGCGCTGGCGTCAGGCGGCAGGCCTGGTCCGACAGGCCGCGCTCGTCGAAGCGGAGCGGCCCGAGCTTCGGGGCCGCCTCTACGTCCTCCTCGACCGGCTCGAGGGCCCCCAGCCGGGGGACTCCGAGGCCTTGCTCGCGCTGGCCGCGCGTCGGGCGCAGACCGCCCTCGACGGCTTCGAGCCGGCTCGCATCCACCCTGCGCGCAGCCTCCGAGGGCCGACCGCGGGCGCGGCGCTGGTCGCCGTGGCCTTCCTCGCCCTGGCGGTCCTCGGACCCATGGGGCCGCTGCAGACCTTGCGCTGGCTGGGTGGAGAGGCGGCGGCTGTCCTCGAGGACCCGACCGTCGATCCCGAGGCCCCGGTGGAGCTGGCGCTGCTCGGGGACATCGTGCTGCGCTACCAGTACCCGGAGTACACCGGGCTGCAGCCCTTCGTCGTCGAGAACACCGGCGGGACCATCCACGGGCCGCCGGGCACGCTGGTCTTCATCACCGCCCGGACCGGTGACCGCTACGACGGGGCCTCGTTGGTCGTCGACGATCACTCGCCGATCCTGGCCGGCCTCGAGGCGGGCCGCGAGCTCTCCGCGCAGCTGGTGGTCGGTCCCCAGTCGGGCTCCTACCGCTTCCTGCTCCAACGGGGCGCGACCCGAGCCACCTCCCCCGACTTCCCGATCCGCGTCGAGCCGGACACCGCGCCGGTCGTCGACGTGCTCACCCCGAGCGACCGGATGGAGGTCTCGATGGATGACCCCATCGTGGCCGAGTGGCATGCCCGCGACGACTACGGGCTCGCCAAGGTCGAGGTCTTCGCGCGGGGGCGCGGCGTGGCGCTGGAGCCCGACTTCGACGAGCTCGCGACCGAGTGGAAGGGGGGGCTCGGCAAGACCCCTCGCGAGCTCGGCTTGCGCCCGGGCGACGAGCTGGCGTTGTACATCGTCGCCTGGGACGGCGACCCCGTCAGCGGCAACAAGGAGGGCAAGAGCCGCCCCATTCGCATCGTCGTGCTGGGCGACGACGCCGAGCGGCTGCGCTTCATCAAGTTCCGTCGGGAGCTGAGAGACGCCCTCGTCGATGTTCTCGCCGACTTCGTCACCGACCCCGAGCCCATGGCGACGACCGAGGACGAGCTGGTCGCCTGGGGCTTGACCGCGTCGAGGCGCTTCGATCCCCTCGACGACCTGGTCGAGGCCTACTGGGACGGCTTCGACGAGCGCAGCCTCGAGGGCCGCATCATCGGCGAGGTCCGGCGGGTCGGCGGGGGTCTGGTGCGCTTCGGGATGGACCTCGGCCAGGTCGCCTCCGAGGTGCCTCTGGACGACCGGGACGTCGAGATCCTCATGGAGATGGACGAGGAGCTCGTCGCGCTGCTCGAGACCTACGTCCTGATGCTCGACCGCATCGTTCAGTACCAGGCGCTGGGCGAGTTCGAGCGGCAGCTGCGGGACCTGGAGTCCGACGCACGCACCGCCGAGCTGATGGTGAAGAGCGCGCCGACGGACGAGACGCTGGAGCGCTTCGGTCGCATGGACGAGCGCGTCGCGAGCCTGCAGACGGCGGCCGAGGCCTTCGACAGCGGACGCCTGCAGAACCTCGCGGATCAGTGGGGCGGCGACCTGAACCGCCTCAGCGAGCGGACCCAGGAACACCTCGGCGCTGGCCAGCTCGACGACGCCGAGCTCAAGGCGGGGTGGTACGTCGAGGAGGTCGTGCGCTTCCGGGCCCAGGTCGACGCGATGCAGCGGGAACTCGAAGAGGCTAGCGAGGGCGAGCAGGAGGAGCTGAAGCGGCTCATCGAAGAGATCCGTCGGCTGGAGACCGAGCAGCGCGCGCTCCTCCAGCAGACGGTCGTGGCCCGCGAGACCCACGGGGTGAAGGACTCGGCGCTCGAGTCCGGCTGGAAGGAGGCCGAGCGCCTCGCCGAACGCGCCGTCGAGCGGTCGACCGTGGCCCGGAACGCCCTGGACGCGGATCCGGAGATCTGGCCTCGAGAGCAGCGCGCCGGCGCCGACGCCCAGGATCTCGCTGAGCGCGTGCTCTTCGCCGTCGAGGCTCGGGATCTGGAGTTCGCTCGCTACGACGCGGCGCGGTCCCGGTCCGAGCTCATGCGGGCGGCGAAGGAGCTCCAGTACACGGATCAGCGACGCTCGACGCGGGGTGGCGAGCCGCGAAACGCGACCCGCATCGCGGACCTGTCCGCCGCTGCGACCGCCGCGCTGGAGCTCGAGGAGGTCCTGGACGCCCTGGTCACGGACGCGAACCAGTCCGGTCCAGAGCTGCGCCGTGCCCTCGACGGCTTCCCCGCGGAGCAGGACGCGCTGGAGCTCGACACGGTGGCCATCCAGCCGAAGGCGGCCGAGCTCGCGGCGAAGCTGCCCATGGGCGCGCCTGGGCTGGACGAGTCCCTCGACGCGGCCGTGCGGGAGATGAAGCGCTCGGAGTCGGCGCTCGCGCGGGCCTGGGTCGTCGAAGCCGAAGGCGCCGAGGAGGCTGCAGTGGACCGGCTGCGCCAAGCCCTCGAGGCCCTCGAGCAGGCCGCGGCGGCGAGCCAGCAGATGAGCGATGCCATGCAGGGTCAGGGCGAGGGGGAGGACGATGGCGAGGGAGGCCCGCCGGACGAGCCTCCTCAGAACGACGATCCCTACCTGGATCTGCCGCCCGAAGAGATGACCGACGAGGAGTACCGCGAGGCCCTGATGGAGGGCATGCAGTCGCCGGTCCCCGAGGAGTACGAGGCGCTGAAGCGTCGCTACTATGAAGAGCTTGTTCGCCACTAGCTGGCTCCTTGGCGCAGCCCTCGCGGCCGACGTCGAGGACGGCTTCCTCTGCCTGCGCGAGACCAACCTCGGCTGCGCAGTCGAGGCCGTCGAGGAGCTCGAGGGGGACACCTCGGTCGAGGCCGGGCTGCTCCGCGCGCGCGTGCTCTTCCACCAGGGTCGGGCGGCCGAGGCGGCCGAGGTCATGGCCCCCTTGATCCCCCGAACGATCGAGCTCGACGTGAAGAAGCTGGCGGGCGAGATGCCCGGAGGTTCGCGGGCCTCGGACGAGACCCTCCTCACCTTTCGGGGTGAGAAGCTGAAGCTCGGCATGGAGGACGAGCACGCCTTCATGGTCGCCACCGCCGAGGTGCACGCGAAGCTGGTCGAGACCCGCGTCGGCGACGTGGTCGTCGTCCACCACCCGGGCATCGAGCGCATCCTGGTCGAGGACGCGGCGGAGTGCATCCGGCTGGCCCGGGAGCGCATCGCGCCTCGACTCGGAGGCGACGTCCCGGGGGTCGTGCGCGTGGAGATCTACCCGGACTCCGCGAGCTTCACGGCCGCCAGCGGGCTGCCTCCGGACGCCATCAAGACCACCGGCGTGGTGGCCATCCAGAAGTGGAACCGCATCGTCATGTCCTCGCCCCGCGCGCTGGGCAAGGGCTACGGCTGGCGCGACACCCTGGTCCACGAGTGGGTGCACTACGTCGTGTCCTACAACGCCAAGGACAAGGCGCCCATCTGGCTCCAGGAAGGCCTCGCCAAGTCCACCGAGATGCTCTGGCGGCAGGACGACTTCGAGCTGGAGATCCAGAAGCAGTCCCTGCTCAACGGAGCGCTCACGACCGGGGAGTGGATCACCTTCGAGCAGATGCACCCCTCGATGGCGTATCTGCCCTCGGCCGAGTCCGCTGCCCTGGCCTATGCCCAGGTCGCGACGATGATGGAGTACCTCCAGGTCTCGACCGACCGAGACGCCTTGAGCCGCGTCATCGCGCTGGTGGCCGAGGATGAGGACTCGCGCGATGCGGTGGCCGAGGTCTCCGGCCGACGCTTCAAGAAGTTCGAGGAGGACTGGAAGGAGTGGCTGGGGGATCAGGACCTCGTCGGCGAGCGCATCGCGACCATGCCGACGGTCCTGGACGCCGGCGAGGCGGCCGACTTCGACCCGGTGCTGTCGCGGCGCAAGGACCTGGCGAACCGAGCGCGGCTCGGGGACCTGATGGCCGAGCGCGAGAAGTACGACGCAGCGCTGGTCTACTACGACGAAGCGATGCCTCAGGACGAGCCGCCGAGCCCCTACCTGGCGCTCTCCAAGGCCCGGGTCTACGTCGAGCTCGGCCGTCCGGACGACGCGGTCGAGCTCTTGTTGGAGAGCCGCCGTTACTACCCGGACGTGGCCGACAACAACAAGCTGCTCGCGGAGCTGATCCGCGCTCGCGGCGACGACGCGGAGGCGCTGGAGCTCTATGCCCACGCCGCCGAGATCAACCCCTTCGACCTCGCGGTCCAGCAGGCTCTGGTCGAGCTGTATCGCGACTCTGGAGAGCGCACGCTGGCGGCCCGTCATGCCGCGAACGTCGGCGTGCTCGAGTTCAGGCACTGAGAGAGGCAAATGGATGATGTGAAGCTCCTCGAGGAGCTGTCGGACACCCGTACGAAGCTGCTGGACGAGATCTCCAAGGTCATCGTGGGCCAGCGACGGGTCGTCGAGCTGATGCTGACCGCGCTCTTCGCGCAGGGACACTGCCTGTTCATCGGCGTGCCCGGGCTCGCCAAGACCCTCCTGGTCTCGACGACCGCGCGCGCCCTGGGCCTCGAGTTCAAGCGCGTCCAGTTCACGCCGGACCTGATGCCCAGCGACATCACGGGGACCGAGGTGCTGGACGAGGACCGCTCGTCGGGTCGGCGAGAGCTACGCTTCGTCCGGGGCCCGGTCTTCACCAACATGCTGCTGGCCGACGAGATCAACCGGACGCCGCCGAAGACCCAGGCGGCCCTGCTCCAGGCGATGCAGGAGCGCGAGGTCAGCGTCGGCGGCGACACGCACACGCTGTCGCCGCCCTTCCAGGTCTTCGCGACCCAGAACCCGATCGAGCAGGAGGGGACCTACCCCTTGCCCGAGGCGCAGCTGGACCGCTTCATGATGTCGATCGAGGTCGGCTATCCCAGCCCCGACGAGGAGATCGACATCGTCCTGCGCACCACCGCCGGCCAGGACCCGGTCGTGAACCAGGTCGTCGATCGGGAGCGCCTGCTGGCGATGCAGGACGTCGTCCGACGGGTCAACGTCTCCCGCGCCCTGGTCGAGAAGGCCGTGGCCCTGGCCCGCGCGACCCGTCCGGGCCCCGAGGTGCCCGACACCACGCGGCAGTGGGTGCAGTGGGGCGCGGGGCCGCGGGCGTCGCAGTACCTGGTGGTCGGGGCCAAGGTCTGGGCGGCGCTGCACGGCAACGAGAGCGCCGACGTGCCGGACCTGGCCGCGGTGGCGCCGGCGGTGCTGGGCCACCGCGTCCTCCTCAACTTCCAGGCCGAGGCCACGGGGCTGAAGGCCGAGACGGTCGTCGAGCGCCTGATCGCCGAGGTGCTGTAGTGCCCGTCGGCAGAAGTCGCGACGCGTCTTCTCCCGGCGCCTACGGCGTGCCCCGCTGCGCGCGGGCGGGCACTACTCTCCTGCTTGGGGGGCGCTGCCCCCCGCCGCCTGCGGCGTCTCCCCCGGCGGCCCGCTCCGCGCGCCGTAGCTCCCTCCGGCCCAGCTCCGACTGCGTCGGAACTTGCCCCGGAGAGACCTAGGTGCAGGCCCTGTGGGACCCCCAAGTCCTCGCGCGGATTCGCCACCTGCAGCTCGTCGCGACCCACGTCGTCGACGGCCTGTTGCATGGGGAGCACCGCTCGCGGCGCGTGGGGAGCTCCATCGAGTTCGCGGACTACAAGGAGTACGCCGCGGGCGATGACCTGCGCGACGTCGACTGGAAGGTCCTGGCCCGGAACGACCGCCTGGTGGTCAAGCGCTACCAGGTCGAGACCGAGCTGGCCTGTACGCTGATCCTCGACGCTTCCGCGGATCTCGGCACCGCCGAGAAGTTCGACTACGCCACGAAGCTCACCGCCTCGCTGCTCTGGTTCCTTCACCGCCACCAGGAGCCTGTGGGGCTCGTGGTGATGGGGCCCGAGCTCATCCACGTCCCGCCGCGCACGGGCAAGGCCCACGTCGCGCGCCTGTTCGCGGTCCTCGCCCAGCTGAAGCCCGGCGGACGCGCCGATCTCGCCGAGGCCCTGCAGAAGGTCGCCGCGGGGATCCGCCGGCGCTCGCTCGTGGGCATCGTGAGCGACTTCGCGGAGGAGCCCTCGGAGTGGGCGAGCTCTCTGGACGCCCTCGCGCGGAGGCGGACCCAGGTCCGAGCCTTCCACGTTCTCGACCCGCGTGAGCTCGAGCTCGACTGGGAGAGCCCGGCGCTGTTCTGGGGCCCCGAGTCGCCCGAGGAGATCCTGGACCTCGACCCGGTCGGCGTGCGCCCCGAGTTCGAGCAGGTCCGCGACGACTGGCTGCTCGAGGTCCGCGAGGCGCTGCAGGCCCGCTCGGGCAGGCACTACGCCGCCCGCACCGACCAGCCGATGGCCCCTCTGCTGCGCCGCTTCATCGGGGCGCTGTCTTGAGCCTCGGCCTGCTGGCTCCCCTCGCGCTGGGCCTGTCGATCCTGGTCGCCGGTCCGATCCTGGCGCACATGGCGCGTCAGCGACCTCGGCAGAAGGTCGAGTACGGCCTGATGATCCTGCTCCGGCGATTGCTCAAGCGGACCGAGCGCAAGCGTCGGCTACGGGATCGCTTCCTGCTCCTGCTGCGGGCGCTCGCGGTCCTGCTCATTGTGCTGGCCGCCGCCCAGCCGAGGCTCTCCTGGCCGGGGGACGCGCCGGAGTTCGGTGGCACCGGAGCCGTGGTCATCGTGCTGGACGACTCGATGTCGATGGGCTTGACTCACGGCGACCGCAGCCTGATGGCCGAGGCCCGCTCGGGCGCGTCCGGCGTCGTGCGCGGCCTGCCGGAAGGCACCCTCGTGGGCCTGGTCACGCTCGGCGGGGAGGCCACGCGCCTGACGACCTCGCTGACCTCGGAGCACAACCGGGTGCTGGAGCGGATCGAGGCCACCGAGGCCGGCTACGGGCGGACCGATCTCTCCGCGGGACTCCGGCACGCGAGGGCACTGCTGGCCGGCCAGCCGGGGGAGATCCTGGTCTTCAGCGATCAGGCCGGGCCCGGCACGGTCAGCTCGGCGACGGCAGAACTCGCCACGTTGATCGGGCTGGGCCACAGCGTGATCCCGCGTCTCGTCGAGGCAGACCCTCCACAGAACGTGGCCGTAGTCGACGCGACCTACGGCGACGGGCTCGAGGGCGGCACCGTCGAGGTCCGCGTCGCCAACTTCGGCCCCGAGCCGGTCGAGCGCGCCCTGACCCTGGTGTTGCCGGACGACGAGGAGATCACGGCCTTCGTCGAGATCCCGGCCGAGGACCACGCCACCGAGCGCTTCACGATCCCCCAGACCGTGCCGGGCGGTGTGGCCTCCGTCCGCGTCCACGACGAGGGGCTGAGCCTGGACGACACGCGCTACTTCCACCTGCCGCGGGTCGGAGCGTCTCGGGTGCTCGTGATCGACGGAGACCCGGGGGTCACTCCCTTCAAGTCCGAGGTCTACTTCCTGGAGCGCGCGCTGGCGCCCTGGGGCGGCCGCCGGGGAGGGGTGGTCCCCGAGATCGCCTCGCCGGTCGGCCTGTCGAGGTTGTCCCCGGAGGTGCACCAGGTCGTCTTCCTCGCCAACGTCGCCGAGCCCAGCTTGCACGCCTCGCTGCTGCTCGACTTCGTGCGCTCCGGCGGAGCTCTGGTCCTGGGCATGGGCGAGAACATCACGCCCTCCCGCTACAACGGCTCGCTTCGAGACCTGCTGCCCACGCCGCTCCGGGAGCGGGCGGACCTCGTCGACCTGGACGCGACCAGCACCGGCACCGCGCTGGAGCTCCCCTCGGCCGAACACCCCGTCTTCCGCCCCTTCACCCGCAGCGGACTGGACAGCTTCCGCCGCATCACGGCGCGGCGGGCGATGCGGGTCGAGCCCTACGAGGAGAGCGAGGAGGTCGAGACCTTGCTCCGCTGGGAGGACGGAACGCCCGCGCTGATCAGTCGCAAGGTCGGCCAGGGCCGGGTGGTCCTGTGGACCTCGTCCTTCGACAAGGACTGGACCAACGCACCCCTCGAGGCCGTCTTCGTTCCCTTCGCGCAGCGGCTGGTCGGCTGGCTGGGTGGGGCAAGCGGTGGCGGCGCGCTTCGCTTCGAGGCCACCGTGGGGGAGCGGACGACGCTGGAGCTTCCGCTGGCGGGGCTCGAGCCCCAGGTGGTCGGCCCGGACGGAGAGCGTGTCCTGGCGGAGATCGCGCGAGGGGATCCCCTCGAGCTGCGTTTCACGCCGGCCCATCCCGGGGCCTACGCCGTGGGCATCGAGGGCGAGCCGCCCGTGGCCTGGGTGGCTGCGAACGTGCCCGCCGCCGAGTCC
>Ga0114933_10003279_pt1 | contig 15944 bp, 11 predicted proteins | sample 4SBtaG_FD_89691 | JGI IMG/M metagenome (GOLD analysis project Ga0114933, IMG submission 89691) | Deep subsurface microbial communities from Kolumbo volcano to uncover new lineages of life (NeLLi) - 4SBTROV12_W25 metaG | ecosystem: Environmental > Aquatic > Marine > Volcanic | place: Kolumbo... | reverse complement strand
GCCCGGCCCTTCCCCGAGGGCCGCGATTCCCTCTGCGACGGTGCCAAACGGGCTGAGCCGGGTTCCGTCACCGCCCATCGACCCACGGACCACGTGAACGGCGTCCGGCGGCGTGTCAGCAGGGAGGTCGCCGGTCGGGCAGGCCGCGCCCACCGGCACACACGTCGACCGACCCGGCACGCGCATCTCATCGACGGCGCAGGCATCGGCCAAGGCAGACCAAGGCTCACACGCCCCGTCGTCGCGTTCGGTCCAGCCGTCGGGACATGGCCCGGGGCTCGGCGGCGTCGGTGGCACGGGCTCGGGGATGGGGAGGCCTGCGTCGGGCTCACGGTTGGGCACGCAGGGTCCTTCGATGCCCTCGACCCGACAGGTACTCAGCCCCGGTCCCCCACCCGGGACCACGCACGCCGAGACCTCCCCTGGCACACACCCGGTGACGGCCTCGTCGCAACCGCAGGCCAAGGTCAGCGCAGCGAGCAGCCAGAGTCGGAGCGATCGTCCCACGGCCACCATCATTGCACGCTCGAGCGTGGGTCAGCGCGCGGTGCACCCTGGGGCGCGGGCTCGCGAAGACAGAAGCCCAGGCGGTCCCGTCCCAGCTCCTCTTCCGATCTTGTAGTATCGGCCCGCGTGCGGTTGGCCAGGGTAAACCATGGGGTCTTGGGCGCGAGCGTGTTGAGCGTCGCGCTTGCGCTCGCGCTGACGTCCACGGCGTGCGCGCAAGACGCCGGCGTCGAGGCCCTCGCGGAGCCAGCCGCGCTCGAGGCGGTGCCGCGACCCGCGATCGGACGCCGCATCGAGGAGACCTTTCACGATCTCCAAGACGTCACTCCCTCCCTGCGACGGCAGCCCACGGTCATCGCGATCCGAAGCGCGATGCCGGTCTTCACGCTGCGTGTCGGTCGGCTCCGCGACGACCCTTCGCTCGAGCGACTCGACACGCTGCACCCGGCCTCTCTGCACGACCTCGAGCAGGAGTGGAGCCGCGTACACACGCAGCTCACGAACTGGCAGGGCGCCCTGGAGACGCGGAGCACGCAGCTCGCCGAGGAGCGTGAGCACGTGCTCAACGCGCGACAACTCTGGCGGCTCTCCCTCGACGCGGACCGTGAGCGCCCGCTGGCGGACGCGCAGAGGGTCCGCATCGACTCGCTGCTGACCCGGATCCGGCGCATCAAACACCGCCTCGATCGCCGTGAAGAAGAGGTGATCGATCTGCAGGGGGAGCTCTCCGACGAGGGTCTGCGCATCGCGGCGGTCATCGCGCGCATTCGCTCCGCTCAGCGCCAAGCGCGCCAGCGTCGCCAGGAGCGTGACCATCGCCCCATCTGGCTCGGCTGGCAGCGGGTGGAGACGGGCGCCGAACCCACGTCGATGGCCGACGTCTCGGCCGAGCACGCGGCCTCGGTGGTGACCTTCGTTCGCACCGAGAGCACCACGCTCACCTGGCACCTCGTGGGTTTCCTGGGCCTCTTCTCGACCTTTTTCTGGCTCCGCCGGAGCGGCGGCAAGAAGCTCGCACAGGGTCGTCCCTCCGCCCATCGCGCGCTCCGAGCTCAGCCGCTCGCGGCCAGTCTGCTGCTCTCGCTCATCGTGCCGCCGCTCCTCTACGCCTACCTTCCGGCCGTGATCCAGGGCGCAATCTTGATGGTCATGGTGCCCGCCATCGTGGCCCTGAGCCCTCACCTCTTGCCGGGCGCCAGGCGCCCTCTGATGGCACTGCTCACGCTCACGGCGATCAGCGTCCCGATCAACCTCGGCTTCATGCCGGTGAGCGTTCAGCGCATCCCGGTCCTGCTCCTTCAGCTAGCCACGATCGCCTACTCGGGAGGGCTCTTCTGGGCGAAGTGGGCGGCCGTCATCCGAGCCTCCAAGCCTCGGCAGCGCCGGGTCTTCCGGCTCGTTCAGCTCTCGGTGCTGCCCCTCGGCCTCGCGGTCTACTTCAGCCTCACCGGATACACCGAGCGCGGCCAGCTCTGGACCGCCGCGACCCTGGCGGCGGTCGAACAGGCGATCGGCCTCTTCTTCGCCACCGAGCTGATGGCCGCGGCGCTCCGAGAGGGCCTGCGCGCGCCGTTGTCTTCGCGCATCTCCTTCACCGTTCGGGCGAGGCGTCGCGAGGTCGGCAAGCTCCTGATTCGGGGCAGCCGATGGGTCGCCTTTTTCATCTTCCTCTACGTCACGCTGGCCAGCTTCGACGCGCTCGACCCCACGCTCGATTGGCTGCGCATCAACCTGCGGCGCACCTTCGAGTTTGGTGAGATCGAGCTCTCGCTCGGGGACATCGCGTCCTTCCTCACCATGATCGTGGGGACCATCGCCGTCATGCGCGTCGTGCACTCGATGCTCGACCTCGAGATCCTCCCCCGCCTCTCGCTCGAGCAGGGCATCGCCTCGGCCATCTCCCTGAGCGTGAGCTACGTGCTCGTCGCGATCGGCGTGGTGCTCGCTTTCGGGAGCGCCGGCGTCGGTCCGGAGAAGCTCGCGCTCCTCGGCGGCGCGCTCGGCGTCGGCATCGGTTTCGGCCTGCAGAACGTCGTGAGCAACTTCGTCTCAGGCCTGATCTTGGTCGCCGAACGGCCGATCAAGGTCTCCGACGTCATCGAGATCGGAGAGCTCGTCGGTACCGTGCGACGGATCGGCATTCGCTCCAGCACGGTCGAATCCCTCGACGGCGCCGAGGTCATCGTGCCGAACTCGGACCTGATCTCCGGGCACTTGGTGAACTGGACCCACAGCGACGCGAGGCGCCGCCTGAAGCTGGTCGTCGGCACGGCCTACGCGCACGATCCGGTCGAGGTCACCCGGGTACTCACCAAGGTCGTGCAGTCTCAACCTGGGGTGCTCAACGAGCCGCCCGCCGATGTGCTCTGCACGGGGTTTGGCTCGAGCTCGGTCGACTTCACGGTACGCGCCTGGACGGCGGGCTACCTGGACGCGATTCAGATCAAGAGCACGCTCGCGGCCCGCGTCTACGCCGCGCTCGAGCGAGAGGGCATCGAGATGCCCTTCCCGCAGCAGGACCTGCACCTCCGGACGATCTCCGAGGAGGCGTCGCGCAGGCTGAACGGCGAGGAAGCGTAGGCAGCCGGGGACGTGCACCGATGGGTCGGTGGCCGCCCGGCAACGCCCCTCCCCTCATTCGGCGAGCGCGACGTAGATGTTCTGTACGTCGTCGTCGCCGTCCATGTTGTCGAGGAACGCCTCGACGTCGGCGCGCTTGTCTGCGTCTACCGTGACGGGGTTCTTGGCGATCCAGACGAGGGCGGACGACGCGGTCTTCCAACCTCGCTCCGTGAGGGCCTTGGTCACCGCGCCGAGCACGTTGGGTGCCGTGATGAAGGAGCTCGAGCCCTCTTCGCCGGGCTTCACGTCGTCCGCGCCGGCCTCGATCGCAGCCTCCTCGGGGTCTTCACCGCCCTCGGGCGGGTCCGCCTCGATGAGCCCGCAACGCGTGAAGTCCCACGACACGGAGCCGCTCGCGCCCTGCTGGCCTTTTCGGAAGAGCACCCGCATGTTCGACGCGGTGCGATTCTTGTTGTCGGTCAGGCACTCCACGATGACCGGGACCTGATGCGGAGCGAAGCCCTCATAGGTGACGAGCTCGAACTGAACGGGGCCGTCGAGCAGCCCGGCGCCGCGCTTGATGGCGCGCTGGAGCGTGTCGCGGGGGAGAGACTGCTTGCGAGCTGCGTCGATCGCCATGCGCAGCGCCGCGTTCATGCTCGGGTCGGCGCCAGCTCTGGCGGCCATCATGACCTCCTTGGCGAGCTTGCCAAACACCCGGCCGCGTTGATCGGCGGCGGCTTCCTTGTGCTTCTTCTTCCACTGAGCGCCCATCGCGCGACGCTAGCACGAGCGGGTTTGTGTGGCCCTCCGCGGAAGGCGGTGTGACGCCCTCCCCGGGCGGTGCTAGCAACCCGCCTCCATGGGCAAGAAGCGCAAGCGCAAGAAACGTCTGAACGCGAAGACGGCCGACCGGCACGCGCTCTATCAGAAGTCCGTGCAAGCGCCGGAGTTCGAGGTCGACTTCACGACCTGGTTCTACAAACGCCGGGTTGGCCGCAAGCCCCTCTCGCTGCGCGAGGACTTCTGCGGCACCGCGCTGCTCTGCACGAAGTGGGTACAGAGCGACAAGCGACGCACCGCCCTCGGCGTGGACATCGAGCGCTCAGTGCTCGATTGGGGCCGCGACAACCTTCTCCCCGAGCTCGATCCCGACGAAGCGGGGCGCCTGACCCTGGTCGAGGGAGACGTGAGGGACGTACATCCCGATCGTCACGATGTGATCGTCGCGCTCAACTACTCGTACTTCTGCTTCAAGACGCGCGACCTCGTGCGAGGCTACTTCGAGAAGGTTCGGGGCCACCTGACAGACGACGGGCTCTTCTTTCTCGATCTCTTCGGCGGGTGGGAATCGCAGCAGGAGCTCGTCGAGAAGCGCAAGGTCGGGAGCTTCCAGTACATCTGGGAGCAAGCCTCGTTCAACCCGATCACGGCTGACTTCCTCGCGCACATCCACTTCAAGTTCGGCAACGGCTCGAAGATGAAGCGAGCCTTCACCTACGACTGGCGCCTGTGGACGCTCCCCGAGCTCCGTGAGCTGCTCGCCGAAGCGGGGTTCACGCACGTCGAAGTGCTCTGGGAAGGTGAGGACGAGGAAGGCGACGGCACCGGGGAATTCCATCCCCAGACCCGCGTGACCAACGACCCAGGCTTCAACGCGTACCTCGTCGCGAGCGTCGGAGTGCCTCCTCGGCTCGCCGCGAAGAGAAAAAAACTCACCAGCACCGGCTAGTCGATCAGCCGGTTTTGAGGCCCAAACCACACCAATTCGCCTGCATGGCGAGTGGCACGGGGACTGCGTTGTCACACGCTAGTCACCAGATGTCTTGGTGCGGGGCTACACATGGGGCGATTTATCGCTTATGGGTAGCTCGTTCTGAGTCGATCCCTTTGGAAACGATTCGAACACACATATCCGATCTCCGACCACAAACGCTTTGCTTATCTAAGGAACCCACCGGCCGCCACCGGTGGGTTTCTGTTATTCCGTCCCTCAGATGCCCGCGTTTTGGAGTGCCGCGCTCATCCTCGTCGGAGCCCTCGTGCCCGCGGCGACGGCCCACGCGCAGCTCCCCACGCCCCCCGTGAACCCCTCGGAGAGCGAGGTGTTGGAGGCCCGGGCGGCGTTTGTGCGCGGAATGCAATTCGGCGAGGAGGGTCGCTTCGACGACGCCAGGCGTGAGTTCATACACAGCTACGCCCAGAGCGGTTCACCCGTGGCGCTCTTCAACTTGGCCAGCACGCTCCGCTCCCTCGAGCTTCCGCGGGACGCGGCGGAGGCATTCATCCGATTGCTGGCCAACCCAGACCTGGACGCCTCCGTGCGCGAGCGCGCCACGCCGATGTACGCAGATGTGGTCGCCCGTGTGACTCGACTCAGGCTCTATGGTCCGCTCGAGGGGGCCACGATTCGGATCGACGACGCGCTGCCGCGATCGCTGACCGGCCAGACCCAGACGATCGTGGTGAATCCCGGACCGCATGACCTGATCGCTGACCGGCGCGGGTCACGACCCTGGCGCTGGTCGGGCGCGGCCCGCGCTGGCGCATCGGTGGACCTGCTCGTGGAGTTCCAGGCGATCGGCGAGGACCCGACGGACGAGGCCGGCGAGGCTGGCGACGAGGGATGGGTGATCGCGGGTGTCTCGGCGGCGATCGCGGTAGCGCTGGGCGTCATCATCGGCGCGGCCGTGCTCGACGCGGAAGCCCAGCTGGGGCCGCGCACGGGGCTCGTTGTCGAGCTGCCATGAGCGCGCGACACATCGCAGCGGGGCTGGCGTGCTGCGCCGTGTTGCTCGGATCGGCCGGCTGCGCGCGGAACGCCGTGTTTGAACTCGAGCTCGATCTGCCAGCGCAGCCGGCTGGGGTCACGCCGCTCTACGCCGTCGTGCAGGTCCGCAACGACGCGGACTTCTCGGCCGATTGGTCGACCGTGGTGCCCCTCGAAGGAATCCCCTTGAATCCGAGCTGCCCGAGCTCCGCGGTCACGTGTGGGGACCGCGAGCTTTCCGGCTGTTCGGCGGTCGTGAGCGTCGTGGGCGACGGCGCCGACTTCACGCGTCGACTGAGGGTGAGGGTCAGGTTCTGCGCGTCTCCGAGCTGTGAAGGGAGCGACGACGCGACCCCACCGCAGGCCCACATCGAGGTCGAACGCGCGCTCTACCAGGGACGCTACACGCAGGGCCGCGTCTGCATCGATTCCGTCCCGCCGACCCCAACCCCTGAGGCTTCCGTCGTGGGTCGCTGCGACGTGCGCTGCCGGGACGGAGAGGCCGTCATGCACTGCCGGGCCGATGGCTCTCATTTTTGCGAAGACCCGTGACAACGCTCGCGCCGGGGTGATTTAGGATGGGGCCATGAAACGGTCCTTGCTGCTCTCGATCCTGCTCGCTCTCCCGTCGTGGGCACACGCGCAGCAGGCGCTCACGAGCACAAACACGATCAGCTACGACTTCGCCGCGTTTGACGGCGCCGGTTTCGCGCCGATGCCGACGGCCGGGCAGCTCGACTCTGACGAATGGATCGCGACCCGCGTCAACGCTCTCGATCTCGACTTCGGCGGCACGTCCGCCCACATGGACTTCGCGAACGGCACCTCGACGGGCGGAGAGATGTCGGGCGGGATTTGGGCGTTCGGGCCGGTCACGACCGCGTGCGCGAGCGCGGGGCAGACGCTCCTCGGCGTGCAGCCGTCCAACCGGACCTTCTCGCCGGGCTCCTTCCGGGTGCGGGCGACCAACGCCACGGGCGCGCCGCTGAGCGCGATCAGCCTCGCCTACACGCTGGCTTGGTTGAACGATGAGAACCGCTCCATGGTGCAGGGGGTACGCGTGCTGCAGGTCGACACTGCGGGCGCTGAGACGGGGAGCGTGGTGGTCCCGTCCCTCATGTTCGAGACCCCGGTAGCCTCTGCGCCCGGCGCCACATGGCAGGGTGAGTGCCTGAACGCGCGAGTGGATCTGTCGACGATCCCGATCGCGGACGGGGCCCATTTCGTGATCGCCTTCGACATCGACGATGGGACCGGGTCGGGGTCGCGCGATGAGCTGGGCATCACGGACGTTCGCATCGCGGCCATGCCCTTTGCGATCCCAGACGCAGGAGTGCCTGCGATGGACGCGGGCACTGCGAGCGACGCCGGCGCCGCGGGCGACGCCGGTTCGTCAGATGCGGGCGGCGCCGATGGTGGCGCGCTCGAGACCGATGGAGGCGGACCCGCCGACGCGGGCGCCTCAGCCGACGGCGGCGCAGCGCTGATGGACGCGGGGGCAGTGGACGGGGGAGCGGTGGACGGGGGCTTGGCGGCGCTCGACGGGGGCACAGGCCCAGGCGGCGACGATGGCTGCGGTTGTTCGGCGGTGGGTTCGTCGCCTCGAGCCGTACCCATCGCTGGGCTGCTCGGACTCACGTTCCTCTGGGCGACGCGAAGGCGTCGAAGCTCACTCGGGGGGTGAGGACTGGCGCTGCAAGGCCTTGGCGAGCTCCTCGATGCGCTGCCAGAGGCGAGGATCGTCCGGGCTGAGGGCGGCCAGATCTTGGTACATGCCGAGCGCGGCGCCGAGGTTGCCCTGAGCCGCGAGCGACTCGGCCTGTTGCACGGAAGGCTCGTCGAGACGACGCACCTCGGTCGGCACCTCGTCGGCCCACTGATCGGCGGCCACGGACTCGACCCCGGGCTCGAAGGTCGACGACTCCTGCACCGGCCGTAGGCCGACCCAGCTCACGTCGTCTGGCGAGTCGATCAGGCTCTCCCCCACGACGGCTCCCTGGTCGGGCGCCGGAACCCAAGACTCTTCCGTGGGCAGGACCACGTCGGCGGTGTCCAGAGGTGCGTGGATGGGATCCCCACTCCCGAGCGACGAAGCGTGGGGGATGGTGAAGTCGGTGAGCGCGGGAGCGGCGGGCGCAGGCGCAGGAGCGGCGACCGGCGCAGGCGCGGGAGCGGCGGGCACGGGCGCGGCGGGCGCGGGAGCGGCGGGCGCAGGCGCGAGAGGGGGAGTCGCTGCCGGAGGCGCAGTCGCTGCCGGAGGCGCAGCCGCTACCGGGGGCGCTGGTGCGGCGGGGGGCTGAAAGCCGAGGGGAGGCGGATGGGATCCGCGAGGCTCGATGGGAAGGGCGACCGGCGGCGCCGGGCGGTCGGTCGTCGGAGCGCTGGCGACCTGGGCAGCGACCTGCGCTGGCGACACCGGCGGTTCCGGAACCACCGCCTCACGCGTCTCGGGCACCACCGGCTGAGGTGCGGCCGGAGGCTGAAAGCCCAGCGGAGGCGGGTGGGACCCTCGGGGCCCGATCGCAAACTCTGGCTCGGGCTCGGGCTCGGGCTCGGGCTCCGGCGGGTTAAATGTCGGGGCCCTCGGCACGACCGGGCCTCTGCGATCGTCGGGAGACGAGGCTCGCGGGGGCTCCGACGCCCGGGCAGGTTCGGTGGGACCGGACGCGGCGGGTGAAACGGCGGCTTCTGTGGCAGGCGCGGGAGGGCCCGGCGGCGCAGCGGGCGGAGCCGGCGTCGGCTCTCGCGGCACGGGAACCGGAGGACCCGGCGGCGCAGCGGGCGGAGCCGGCGTTGGCTCTCGCGGAGCGGCCTCGGCCGCCGGAGGCGGCGCGGCAGGCACGGGGGGACCCGGCGGAGCCGGAACCGGAGGACCCGGCGGCGCAGCGGGCGGAGCCGGCGTCGGCTCTCGCGGAGCGACTTCGACCGCCGGAGGCGGCGGCGCGGCGGGCGGATCCTCAGCCGCCGGAGAACCGGGCGCGGCAGGCACTGGCGGACCCGGCGGCGCAGCGGGCGGGGCCGGCGTCGGCTCTCGCGGAGCGGTCGCCGGAGGCGGCGCGGCAGGCACGGGGGGACCCGGCGGCGCAGGAACCGGAGGACCCGGTGGCGCAGCGGGCGGGGCGGGCGTCGGCTCTCGCGGAGCGGCCTCGGCCACTGGCGGACCCGGCGGCGCGGGAACCGGAGGACCCGGCGGCGCGGCCGGCGGAGTCACCGGCGTGGGAGTCCCCGGCGCCGCTTCGACGGGGGAAGCGGTGACGGGAGCGAGCGGAACCGGGACCGAGGGCGTCACGGGCTCCGGAGCCGGAGCGACGGGCGTCGTGGTGCCCTTCTGGGCCACCGAGGCGTCGTCGAGATCGTCCAGAAAGCCGTCGATCTCGGCGTCCGACTTCTCGGCCTCCATCTGCTGGCGCAACTCCTCGAGGGGCAGCTCACCGAGCTTCACGACGCGGGTCGGTTCGTCGACTTCCTGAAAGTCCGGAGGAGGAGGCACCGGAGCCTCTCGGCGCTTCTGTTCGAGATCGACGAGCTGATAGTCCCCGGGCGCGAGGTTCATCGTTGGCTCGTCGAGGAACTGGTCCGGCTGAAACTCACCGGAGCGATAGGCCTGCGGCGGGATCACCTGATTCTTCGGAGCCGTCTGGTCATCGAAGCGGAACGAAGCCGAGTCGAAGTCGAGCTCCAACGCATCCACCACCAGCTCCTCGTCTCGGCTCGCGGCGAGCAAGAACTGGATGCGTGAGGCGAGCTGGCTGTAGCGCTCCTCCCCGGTCTGTTCGAACATGGCTCGGTAGATGTCCAGCGCCGGCCGGAGCCGACCCTGCGAGAGCATGACGCCCGCCTTGCTGATGTCCTCGTTGCCCTCGTCGCCGCCGAGCCAGACCTGGGCGGTCAGCAGCTCGAGCGCCTCGACCGCCTTGCCAGCCTCGTCGTGACCCGGGTCGCGCAGGTGCGCCTGACGGGCCGCGGTGAGCGTCGCCTCGAGGTCGCCGGCCTCCAAAGGTCGACTCAGCGCCTCTGCCAGCGCCTTCTTTCTCTGGTTGGGATCACCCACGTGCTGCCCCCGATGACACCGCGGATGGGATCGGTCGTCAATGGGGGCGCGCTTGACGGAGTGGATCTGGCTTGCCAAGCCACCCGCGCCCAGGTCGCATGCTCTTCAACAGCTTCGACTACATCGTCTTCCTCGTGCTCGTCTTTGGCCTCTATTGGGGGCTCGAGCCCAGCGCGAGCGTGCTCGCTCGGCGCTTCGCCGACGGGCAGCCGGGGCGCCTGCGACTCCTGAGCGCGGCCCGCACGACGCTGCTCCTGGCCGCCTCCTACCTGTTCTACATGTCGTGGAACGCGGTCTTCATCCTGTTGATCATCGCCTCCACGCTGGTCGACTACGCGGTCGGGCTCGCACTCGGGCGGACCAAGGGCGAAGGCAAACGCAAGGCACTCGTCGTGCTGAGCCTGATCGTGAACCTCGGCATGCTCGGCCTCTTCAAGTACGCCGACTTCGGGATCGTCGCGGCCGGACAGACGGCCGGGCTCTTCGGCGTCGAGTGGGAACCCGGCCTGCTCCGCCTGATCGTGCCCGTCGGCATCTCGTTCTACACGTTCCAGACCCTCAGCTACACGATCGACGTCTATCGCCGACGGATCCCCGCGCACCACAACCTGCTCGAATTCGCGATGTACGTCGCGTTCTTCCCGCAGCTCGTGGCCGGACCGATCGTGCGCGCCAAGGAGTTCCTGCACCAGTTCGCCAAGCCGCCACGGCTGAGCGCGGCGGAGGCGCAGAGCGCGATCTATCTGATCGTCCGCGGCCTGGTGAAGAAGATCGCGATCGCCGACTTCCTGGCGACCTCGCTGCTCGACCGCGTCTGGGACAACCCGAGTTCCTTCAGCTCCGGTGAGGTCTGGGTCGCCGTCTATGCCTACACCTGGCAGCTCTACGGGGACTTCTCGGGCTACACCGACATCGCCCGCGGGAGCTCTCGTCTGCTCGGCTTCGAGCTACCGAAGAACTTCGATCGACCCTTCAACACCACCGGCCCCATCGAGTTCTGGGCTCGCTGGCACATCACGCTCTCGCGCTGGGTTCAGGACTATCTCTACATCCCGCTGGGCGGCTCGAAGAAGGGCCAGGTCCGCTCCTACTTCAACCTCTGGTTATCGTTCCTGATCATCGGGGTCTGGCACGGCGCCGGTTGGACGTTTGTCATCTTCGGCCTCTGGCACGCGTTTGGCGTGACGCTCAACCGGGGCTGGCGACAGTGGCGCGCGTCTCGCGGGCTCTCGGACAAGCCCCCCAAGGGCGGCTGGAAGCGCGCCGCCCTCGTCTTCATCAGCTTGCACTTCTTCGTCGTGCACTGGCCGATGTTCCGCTCGCCGGACCTCGGCGTCATGATGGACATGTACGAGCAGATGTTCGCCGCCAACGACTGGGCGTCGCTGCGGATCGACCCGGGGGTATGGGCGGTCATCGTCGGAACCGGGGTCGTACATTTCTGTCCAAAGGCGTGGGTCGACCGCTTCGAAAACGGCGTCAAGGGGCTGCCATGGCCTCTCATGAGCCTCTTCGTGATCGCCGTCGGCGCGCTCCTGATGCACCTCGCGGCTGGACAAGCGGCGCCGTTCATCTACTTCCAGTTCTGAGTCCCGCGGCCGCTACCGCGTACGCTCTGGGAATCAAGTGGGCCTGAGAGGGAGTCTCATCGAGGTGACGGACACGGAGACAGCGGCGAGCGACCACCCCGCAGGGGTGTGGCGCGCGGCCCAGATCACGCTCCTCTGCGGGTGTTTTCTGTGGATCCCGTACGTGGTCCCGGGGCTCGAGGAGCTGCAGGTGGTCGGGCCTGATGACGGCTGGCCGCTGACCGACCTGCTGACCGCGACGCCGCGCCAGGGCGGGGCCGGGCTCGCTGGCGCGCTGCGCCAAAACACGGAGCTCCGTCAGGAGGACGACGACGCACTGCTCGAGGCGGCCCCCTTGCCTCCGCCGATCGCGCTCTCGCCCCAGACACCGGCGCCGACGCCCGAGCCCGACGGGCAGCCGAGCGAGCCGACCGCAGGCGGGCCCGCGACGCCGATCGTGCCCCCGCCCGCCCGGGTGGACCAGGCCGAGTTCGAGGGGCTCACCCGAGAGATCGAAGACCCCTCTGGCTCGATGCGTGGCTTCTACGCCCGCCTCGGCAGGGTCTCACGAGGCCACGCGGTGCTGGCGCGCATGGGCGTGTACGGGACCTCGACCAACGGGGCCGATCGCATGACCTCGCAGCTGAGGCGGTTGCTGCAGCAGAGGTTCGGGGACGGCGGCAAAGGCTGGGTGCCAGTCGCGCCGGGCTGGCGGTACCAGCGTCATCAGGATGTCGAGTGGTCGAGCGAGCACTGGCGCACCTACGTCGTCAACCGCGGCGACGCCCCCCTCGATCGCTATGGGTACGGCGGCGTGCTGGCCACCAACCGGCATCGCGGAGCGGTCTCCACCCTGGGAACGGTCGATGACGGCCCGGGCTCGTCCGTCAGTCATTTTCGGCTCTACTACCAGGCCTGGCCCGACGGCGGGCAGGTTCGTTTGCGGGTGGATCAATCGACCCCGCAGCTGCTCTCGACGCACGCGGACGCCGTCGAGGACCGTGTGCACACCATCGACGTGAGCGACGGATCGCACGAGCTCTCGATCGGCGCCGTCGGCGAAGAGGGCGAGAACACCGAGGGCAACCTGCGCCTCTATGGGGTCGCGATGGAGCGCGACGGACCTGGCGTCGTCGTCGACGGCCTCTCGCTCATCGGCGCGTTCACCCGCGTCCTGCGACTCTTCGACCGAGAACACCTCGCCACCCAGGTCCGCGCCCGCGACCCCAACCTGCTGGTCTTCTGGATGGGCGCCAACGACGCCGTCAGCCAATCGGTGGCGTTCGTCGAAGAGCGCTACACGCGCCACTACCGAGGCATCCTTCGCCGCTACCGCCAGGCCAACCCCGCGATGAGCTGCATGGTGATGTCGGTGCTCGACAAGGGGGAGCGCGTCAACGGTCGCATCCGGACCCGTCCACGGGTGCCGCGCTTGGTCGAGGTTCAGCGAGCCGTGGCGCTCGCGGAAGGCTGCGCGTTCTTCGACACGTTCGAAGCGATGGGCGGCGAAGGCACGATGGATCGCTGGTACCGAAACCGGCCGCGCTTGGTGACCGACGACCTCGGCCACCTCACCGCGTCGGGCTCGCGCATCATGGGCACCCTGGTCTATCGCGCCCTGCTCAAGGGCTACGACGACTGGATCGCAGCGGGCGCGCCGGCGCCGAGGGCTGGCGGATCGGCCGCTCCTGTCGCACCCTGAAATCGTGAAGCGCGCAGTTTGGCTCACGGGGGCGCTGATGGCCGGCGTCTGCCTCGCCTCGGCGAGCGCGCAGGGCCCGCTGACCGTGGGGGAGCCCAACGTGCGGCGCGTCGACGTGACGAACCCCGGCGCGCTCCGGCACTTTCACCGAGCGCTGGCCGCGCTCGAGCGAGACCACAGCCGCCGGGTGCGCGTGATGCACTGGGGCGACAGCAACGTCGCCGCCGACCTGTGGACCGCCGTGACCCGCGACGCCCTGCAGGCTCGGTTTGGACACGGGGGCAGCGGCTACCTTTTGCCCCGCTCGCACGGGAGCTGGCACCGAGGCCCCGTGCGACTCACCACCGACGGGGGCTGGGCGGTGCGGCGGCGCGGGTTCTCGCGCGGATTTGGTCCCCACGATGGGCTCTGGGGCATCGCGGGCGTGGCCATGGAGCCTTCCCGCCCGGGGGCAACGCTGCTCGCGGAGGTGCCGGAGGCGCCGGGCGATCGGGTCCTGGAGCTGCACATGCTCGGTCGCGCGCGCCCCGGGCGGCTCGATCTTCGGGTCGACGGCGGGCCCTGGGAGACCGTCTCGGCGAGGCGCGCCCGCACGCAACTCGTCATCCACCGTCGGGCGCTGGACGCCGGTCCTCACCGCGTCCGCATCCGCCAGGCGGGCGGCATGCCGCGCGTGCTCGGCGTCGTCGTGGAGCGAACCTCCGGCATCGTCTACGACGTGCTCGGCATCAACGGCCATCGAGCCAGCGCGGTCCTGACCTGGAACGAGGCGCTACTCGGAGCGCAGCTGGAGCGACGGTCGCCGGATCTGGTGGTCCTCAGCTACGGCGGCAACGAAGCGCTCGACCCCAACCTCTCGCTCGACGCCTACGAGACGCAGACCCGCTCTGCCATCGAGCGCATCCAGCGCCTGGCGCCTCGGGCGAGCTGCCTCCTCGTCGGTCCGCTCGCCACCTACCAGCGCTACGCGCCCCGCATGGGCGCGGTCACGGAGATCCAGCGGCGCCTGGCGCTGCAGCGAGGCTGCGGATTCTGGGACAGCTCTTTGACGTCGGGCGGGCCGGGCACGCTGAATCGCTGGGCGCGCTTTCCGGGCATGGTCGGCCGTGACCACCTGCACCTCGGTCGAGAAGGTTACGAGCGCGTCGGCCGCGGATTCGTCGCGGCTCTCCTTCGCGGCATCTGATTTCTGATCATGTAGACTCCCGCTCGGCGGGGCCGTGTCGGACACGTTTGACGAAGAAGAGAACCGTTCGACCGAGGCGGTGCCGGTCCCGTGGGGCTCGAGCGGGGGCTTCTCGCTCGACGACTTCGATCCCGAGTCCTTCGACGTCAGTGGTGCGCCGTCGGCTACGGACGCCGAAGATGCAGCCACCAAGGACGACGACCCGTTCAGCCACCTCACGACGGGCACGGAGCTCGGGGGTCGCTACAAGCTGGAGAAGATCTTGGGCCGCGGGGCGTGTGGCGTCGTCTTTCGAGCCTCACACATGGTGATCGGCAAGAAGGTCGCCGTGAAGTGCCTCTACCCCATGCTGCGCAGTCACCCCGTGCTGGTGGAGCGCTTCTTTCGAGAGGCGCGGATCGCCGCCGCGGTAGACCACCCGAACGTGATCAAGATCTTCGATGGCGGAGACGACGCAGAGACGCTCTTCCTGGCGATGGAGCTGCTGCACGGCGAAACCCTCGGCGAGCGCCTGGAGCGAGGTCGCCTAGCGCTCCAAGAGGCCCGCGAGCTCTTCCTCAAGATCGCCGAAGGCCTGGCAGCCATGCACGAGCGGGGCGTGGTGCACCGGGACCTGAAGCCCGACAACGTGTTTCTCACCGTCGGAGATGACGGACGCCCGGGCGAACCCAAGGTGCTCGACTTCGGTATCTCGAAGCTCAAAGAGCCTGGACGCAACGACCTCACCGCGCTGGGCACGATCATGGGCACGCCGTTCTACATGGCGCCCGAGCAGATGATGAACGCGAAGGGCGTCGACCGCCGCGCCGACGTTTATTCTCTCGGCGTGATGCTCTACGAGGCCCTCTCGGGACAGCTGCCCTACAACGGCGAAAACGTCGCGGACATCTTCAGCGCCGCCCGGAGCGCGAGCTGTCCGGCGCTGGGTGATCTGGCGCCACACGTGTCGCCCGAGATCACGGCGATCGTGGCCAAGGCCATGCAGGTCGAACCCGGCGGCCGACACACGAGCGTCGACGAGATGCGGGCTGCGCTCGAGGCGGCCACGTGGGGGAGCGGGCTCGACGAGAACGCGACCCTGGAGCAGCTGGCGCCGCCTGCCCGAGCCCAGCTGCCCACCCCGAAGCCTCCGCCGGTTTTCGAGGAGGCGTCGCCGTCTCAGATCGACAACTTCCAGACCCGCGTGTTGGCCCGGCCTCCGGTCGCAGAGCCCGCGCTGCCCGGCTGGGCGATCCTCGCGATGGTGGCATTGGCGCTGCTGGCGCTGGCGTCGATCGCCGTAGCCATCGTCGCCATCCTGATCTGAGCGTCACGGCGCGAAGGGGGCATTCGGGATCCGCGCCCGTAAGACGCACCGATGCTCCGACGATTCTCCAGCCCTCTGATCGTGACGTACCTGTTTCTGGCCGGATGCGGGCCAGACGCGGGCGCAGACGCGGGCGCAGAGGTCGCCGACGCCGGCTCCGTCTCGGACGCAGCTCCGGCTGAGCGCGACGCGGGCGCAGACACGGGCACGGACGCCGGCTCGGGCTCGGACGCCGGCTCGGGCTCGGACGCCGGCTCGGGCTCGGACGCGGGCTCGGACGCCGGCTCGGACG
>Ga0114933_10003275_pt1 | contig 15963 bp, 17 predicted proteins | sample 4SBtaG_FD_89691 | JGI IMG/M metagenome (GOLD analysis project Ga0114933, IMG submission 89691) | Deep subsurface microbial communities from Kolumbo volcano to uncover new lineages of life (NeLLi) - 4SBTROV12_W25 metaG | ecosystem: Environmental > Aquatic > Marine > Volcanic | place: Kolumbo... | reverse complement strand
TTATTTGATTTTTTCAATTGGGTTCCTCCCGATTTTGCAATTAATGAAAAAAAATATTTTAAGAATTGTCATACTCTTCTCTTAGTATAGAAAGTAATTTTCTGTCGACCCATTTTCCCTCTCTCCAGCAGTCCTTTCTCAGAGTCCCTTCAATTTGAAATCCGTTTTGTTCGTGTATTTTTTCAGAAGCTATATTTGGTTCTAAATAGTCAGAATTTATTTTTCTCAGTCCCATACTATCAAAACCTAATTTAAGTACTTCTTTGAGTATATTAGTTCCTAAATTTTTTCCCCATAGACTTGTTTCTCCTATTACAATAAAAAATCGAGCTATCCCTCTACTCAAGTCTGGGTCTGTAAGAGCAGTTAGCCCTACAAATTTGTTTTCACATTCTATAGCCCACCTACACCAAGAGTCTTGATGAAAAAGTCCTTCAACCTGAACGCGTGTAATAGGTTTTTGAAAAAAATCGTCAAGCCAAATCGTAACTTTAGGATTGGATAGAAAAAGAGTATATAGTTCTATATCCTCTAATCTAGTTGGCCTTAATGAGAAATCAGGCGATGTTTTTTTGCTATTCAAAAAACCCCCTTCTTTTAATATTTTTAATCTGTATGATTATAATTATAGTCTTTTAGCTAATCTTTGCAAAATCGTTGTTTTATTAAATAGGATTATTTTTTGACTTCATAATTTTATTGTTTATGATTTTTTGAAGAGTAAAGAAATATAGGTTGTGTTTTTTGTTCTATGTGTTTTTTAATTATTTGCTTGAGTAAAGAGAAATGTGTAGTTTTTGATAGGGGTATTATGAGAATTATAGTCGTTGCAATTTTTTTTGTAATTTCTTTTTCTGGATGTGCAAATATAAATTTACAAGTAAATTCTAATTATGAAACAAAGGAAGAAGAAAGGGAAAATTGTCGATTTAAAATCATAGACGTAATTTTAAAGAAAGGAGGATTCAAATCCATGCCAGAATGTCTTTAACGCTAAACGCTCAATCTTCCCCCATCTAATAAAATAATAGCTCCGTTCATGTAATCTGCTTCGTCTGAAACAATAAATGCCGCACAGTCAGCTACTTCTTCAACTGTTCCAAATCTTCCAGAAGGAATCGTTGCTAAAAGTTTTTTTTCTTTTTCTTTGTCATTTTCAACCACATTCCCAACTGTTTCACTGAGTATAGTGCCGGGTGCAAGAGCATTAACTCTAATTCCCTGAGGACCTAATTCTACAGCCATCCCTTTCGTCATAAGATGCATTGCACCTTTGGTAGAGCAGTACAGAGTGAAATTTGCGACTCCGGCTTCACCTGCAGTAGATCCAATATTTAAGATCTGTCCTTTTCCCTGTTTGAGCATTATTTTTGCAGAAAGACTAGATAGATAAAAAGCACTCATAGAATTAATTTTGAAGAGTTTTTCAATTTCATCTTTTGTGAAATCCCCCACTGCACTGAAAGATCGTAATCCTGCACAGTTGATCAATATGTCTAAACCACCTAGAAACTGTTCCGCATTTTTCAATAGAGGAGGAACTGTATCAAGATTGGATAAGTCTACGCATTCTCCTGAGGCATTTACCCCGTTTGTTTTACAATTTTCGATAGTTTCGTTTAAAGAGGCTTCATTTTTTCCTCCTGCTAAATACAGATTTGCACCATCTTTTGAAAGGCGAACTGCTATGCCTGCACCGATTCCTGTGGATGCACCAGTAATAAAAATTTTTTTATCTTTTAGCTTCATCAAGAAAACTCCTTGGAATAGTTAAAAAAAGACTCTGGTACTATATATTTTCCCAAACTGGGTCTCTTCTGTTGTTGATGTCTCCTGAAGGGTGCATTTCTAAATAATCAAAGATGTTTGCAAGTCCCCCTTTTCTTAACATGATTAATCTTTCTCCTAAGTGAGAATTGCTCTCATGTTCATTTTCGTAGAATTCAAAAACTTTTTCTTGAACCTCTTTTTTGCTCAAACCACTTTTTTTGGCATTTCTAACTTTATTGATTAAGTCATGCATTTTTTCTCTTTGTTCTGGAAATTCATCTTTTTTGCATGGTTTTCCATGTCCAGGAATATACCAATCTACGTCGAGAGCCTCAAGAATTCCAAGAGAACGGAACCAACCCCAAACATCTGCAGAGTGAAATGCAACATTATATGCGGGGGTAAGATTGTCGGCTACGAATGCGACTCTATCTTCAGGGACATGAACGATCGTTTGACCTCTAGTATGACCAGGTAAATTCATGAGATGTATCGTTTTACCTCCCATTCGAATGGTCATTCTTTCTTTGTAAGTAATGTCTGGTGGCCTGAGTTCATATCCTTTTGTGAGTGGTTCTGCATCTGGATCGTATTTCAGCATCCTTTCTATTCCCTCGCTCGCATTTGCTATGGATGTCCAGAAATCTGCATAGGTTACTTCACTGGAAATAATTTTTTCGGGTTGTAAATACCAATTTGCTGCAATGTGATCTTGATGATGTTCCATATTCACTAAATATCGAAGTGTGCCTTTAGTTTGGATAAATTCGCGCCATTCTATGGCTTCTGATGGTCTCATTGGACCATCAATCGCAATTACGCCATCATCAGTTACTATCATGCCAACTGTAGGGTAACAGTCATAAAAAAAGATATTGTCTGTAAGTTGTTCCATTTTATTCTTTCTCCATTTTTTTAAGAGAATTCTTTAAATTTAGATTTTAATTTTTCGGTTATTTCATCTGCATTTTCTGCATCGTTATGATCTTGGGCAAGGTTTCCGTCTCCAACAGGACTCTTTACCGCAAACATGACAGTTTTCTCGTCGATAATGATACCACCATGTATTGTGTTTCTTGGTATATGTACTAAATCCCCTGGTCCAATAATTCCCTCGTCTTGACCAAGAATCATGTACTGTCTTCCTTCAATAATGTATATGAACTGTTCTTCATTGGGATGAAAATGTGGTCTTGAAAGTTTTCCTTGAGGGTAGGTAACGAAACCCACTTTCATAAGATCCCCTGCAAGTCCTTTGAAAATTCCCATGGGTTGTTCCGGTACAGTAGTTTCTTCCATTTCTGATTGTTTGTAAAAAGGCATTTTATTATTCCTTGTTTGAATTGTTTTTATGTTAATTCTTTATATTTTTCCTTTAATCGAGAAATCAATTCTTCAGCATTTTTAGCCTCTTTAAAGTCTTGCGCCATATTGCCATCACCTGCTGGGCTCTTTGCTACAAACATAACAGCTTTTTCTCCTACTATAATTCCACTATGAACCGTTCCTTTGGGAGTATGTACAAGGTCTCCCTCCTCAACGAGACTTTCTTCTTCGCCGAGAATCATAAACTGACTACCTTCAATCATATATGTGAACTCTTCTTCGTTCTCATGGTAATGAGGGTTTCTTATATTTCCTTTCGTATAGGTAACGAAACCAACTTTTATGAGTTCTCCAGATAGATTTTGGAAAACGGCAGTTGGTTGTGCTGATAGTCTAATTTCTTTGATTTCTGAACGTTTATAAAAGGGCATAATATCAAATCCTTTATTTTTAGGGTCTAATTCTAAGAGAGTTCTATAAATTTTTTCTTTAGATATTCAATAGTTTCTTCAGTCTTTTCGACTGCCTGATAATCTTGTGCAAGTCCGCCGTCTCCGCAAGGACTTTTTACAACAAACATCAAAGTTTTTTCGTCAAGAATAATTCCGCAATGTACTGTATTTTTGGGTGTATGTATAAGATCTCCAGGCCCGACTATTGCTTCTTCCTTACCAAGAATCATAAACTGTCTTCCTTCGATAATATATGCAAACTGCTCTTCGTTTGGATGTAGATGTGGAATCGTAAGGTTGTTTTTGTAATAGGTTACAAACCCAACTTTCATAAGTTCCCCTGGTAAACTCTGAAAAGTTCCCATGGGTTGTTCAGGCAACGAAATCTCTTCCATTTCGGTTTGTTTGTAAAAAGGCATAGATTGTTCCTTTTGTTTTTTCGAAGTTGTTAATTCATTTTTTTTTAAATGATAAGGTGTAAAGAAACATATTCTTAACTATGATTATTTTCAAACCTCATATAAATTATTTTTTCAATTAATTACTTTGGATGGAAGAATGAGATTAAATAAATCAAAAATTAAACATGGTATAGCTATGCTACCGCCTGATCCCGCTACATATTCAAATTGGTGTGATTTGGCAGAGAAATCTGGCTTTGAAATGATCTGGATACCAGACTCTCAATCTTTGTATAGGGAACTTTATGTTTCAGCAGCTATCTGTTCTTACAGCACAAAAAATATTACTTTTGGGCCTTGTGTGACAAATCCTGTTACTAGACATCCAGCTGTTGCAGCAAGTGGTATGTCTACTTTGAATGAGTTGTCAGGAGGCAGGGCAGTTTTTGGAATTGCAACGGGAGATAGTGCTTTACTGAATCTGGGTCTAAGACCTTCACTTGTAGAGGAATTGCGAGATTATATTATTTCGTTTCGTGAACTTACAGAAAAAGGTTCTACAGTATTTGAAGGAAATTCCTCAACTCTGAGTTGGAATAAAAGGAAAGTTCCTGTCTATATGGCAGCAGAAGGGATTAAAACTTTACGACTTGCTGGAGAGGTGGCGGATGGAGTGATAATTGGAACAGGATTTATTCCTGAAATGGTTGCCGATTCACTTACTTGGATTGAGGAAGGAGCTCGTAATTCTGGCAGGAAATTAGAAGATTTGGATTTATGGTGGATTGTAAAAGTAAATGTAAACGAAGATGGTGAACAGGCCAAAAAGGAAATTCGTATGGCTTTGGCTGGAAGCGCTAATCATGCATTTCGTTTCACCAAAGAAAATAAACATATTCCGGCTGATTTTTTGAATCCTATCAAAGAATTAGAAAAAAAATATTTGCATGCAGAACATGAAATGATAGATAAACGTTCAAATGCTGACTTGGTAGATGACCTTGGTTTGCGTGAATATTTGCTGGAGCGTTTTGCGGTTGCAGGTACACCATTAGAGTGTCAGCAAAGGTTGCATGAACTTGCAGAGATGGGAGTGCAACACTTGAGAATTACTGCTCATGTTCCTGATAGACCTCTCTTTATTAAAAACTGGAGCGAAAAAGTAAGGGGTATTCCTAAAAAATAGAAATTTTTATTTGGAGATAAAGAATATGAGTTATTTTCACAGATGGGAAGATTTTCCTAGAAAAGTCAATCCTAAAAAAGGCAACTCAGGAGAGATCGTCTCTACTGAAAAGGTTTTGGTGAAGAGGGGAAGAGTAGAACCAGGAGTAAATTTTGATGGGTCTCTTCATAGACATCAAGAAGATCAATTCATGGTAATGACTTCTGGTAAATTGAAGATGAAGATAGACAAAGAAGAAGATTGGATAGAGAACGGGGGATTCTCTGTCATCCCAGGGAATGTTTGGCACGGTTTGCTGGAAGTAGGAGAGGAGGGTGCTGAATACTACGAAATTATGGGGCCTGGGAGAATGGATTATCTTATGGGATTTGTAGGTGTTGTAGGCAACGAATATAAATAAAAGTAGATTTTAATATTTCTTTATAATACTTAAACTTGCTTTTCCTTCTGCTATTTTTACATAATCTAAATCTGGACCATCTTCTTTCAACAACTTTTTCACTTCTGATTTTAAAACTTTTTGTGAAGTTTTGATACATTTTTCACCTAATTGACCAAGGCTTTGCAACTCTTGTAAAGCAGCTTCTTCATCTTCGATTACTATTTCATCAGGAGACTTCTTTAAAAAGAACATGTAGGGGCCAATCCGGGTACTCTGATTTGGCAATCTCTTGATTCCTTCTTCTAACTGTTCTTTTAAATACAGGATATGTTCTTCTACTTTTCTCCTGGCATTACGCATGTAGACGATATACGCATCTTCTTCTAGTTTACGGTCATTCATCTCATCTTCTAGTTCACAAATTTTCTGGAAAACATCAATAACCATCTGACGAATATCAATATCTTCTTTTGGTCTGGTACTTTTGAGTTTATATATAGGTTCCATAATTCTCCTATTGCAGAAGTGGGGGCGGGCAAATTAAGAAAGCAATTTTGAGAATACTTTCTATGATTTTATTCTTCGAAGTCTTAATTTCTTAGTCTCTGAAATTAATAAACTGTAGTGGTTGTTCTATTCCCTTTATTTCTTTGCAGAATGCGATGATATTTTGTAAATCGTCTCTCTTTTTTCCAGACACTCGGAGTTCATTTCCTTGTATTGCTATTTGAACTTTCGTTTTTGTCGCTTTTACTTCTTTTACAATTTGCCTGGCAGTTTCTTGATCAATTCCGTCTCGGATTGTTGCTTCCTGACGAATAGAACCACCGGAGGCGCTCTCTGGATTATTATATTTCAGCATTCTTGCATCTATTTTTCTTCTTTGAAAATAAGTAGCTATGAGTTCGATTACCTGTTTAAGCTTAAAATCGTCATCGGCATTAATTACTACAGTTTGTTCTTTCCTTTCTACGGCACATTTACTTCCTTTGAGATCGTATCTTTGCTTGATTTCTCTTGTAATTCCGTTAATAGCGTTATCTACTTCATTTAGATCTATTTGAGAGACAATATCAAAACTCGCCATTGTAACTCCTCATTTTTGAGTTGAATAAAAATGGACCTTTTTTTATACAGCAATTTGATGGAATGTAAAGTTACTATGTGTTAAATGTTGTTCCAAAAGTTTTGTAAATTTAATTTTTTGGAATTTTATGATTCGGTTTGAAAAAGTAAATAAACAATTTGGCGGGCAAATCATTTTGGAAAAAAGTGATCTTGTGATTCTGCCAAGAGAGCGAGTTGGTCTTATAGGCTCAAACGGAGTCGGAAAGACAACGGTATTCAAGATCATTGAGAGATTGGAAGGAGTAGATTCAGGTTCGATTTCTATACAAAAAGGGCTTTCCATGGGGGTTCTAAAGCAGGAATTGGAAACTTCAAACAATACGCTCTTAGAGGAAGTACTAAAGGGAAATGATAAATTAGTTGAATTGCGTGAAAAAAAAGAATCTTTATATGAAAAAATAGCACTTGTGAATGAAAAGGAAACTCAAGAAAAATTAAGTATGCAAATTGGAGAAATCGATCAATCTTTAGAACTTTTAGGAGATTTCAAAGCAGATTCTAGAGCATCTTCTATTCTGATGGGTCTTGGTTTTAATATAGATGAAATTTCACAACCTTTGACTAATTTTTCTGGTGGTTGGAAGATGAGGGTATCACTTGCTCGTATCTTGTTTTCTAATCCAGATCTGCTTCTGCTTGATGAGCCGACAAACCATTTGGATGTTGAGTCAGTCTCCTGGTTGGAAAAATTTCTTTCTCAGTTTCAGGGTGCTGTAGTTGTCATCTCTCATGATCGTCATTTTTTGAATCGTATTGCGAAAGTTATTATTGAGTTGGAAAATTACAAGTTGACTCGGTATGTAGGGGATTTTGATAGATATCTAGAGCAACGCGAGGAGAATATCGCCCATATAGAAAAACAGGCTTTGAAACAAGGACGCAGAATTGCTGAACTTGAACGTTTTATTCGTAGATTTAAGGCAAAAGCGACAAAGGCACGACAAGCAAAAAGCAGAGCAAGAGAACTCTCTAAAATAAAGCCAATTGATAGGATTTCTGTCAAAAAAGATGTTCCTGTTATTCGTCTGCCAGATCCTCCAAATTGTGCAAACGAAACTTTGATTGCAAAGAATATGTCAAAGTCATTTGATGTTAAATCAATTTTCTCAAACGTTAATAAGACTCTTTTAAGGGGAAGTAAGATAGGACTTGTCGGTCCTAATGGGTCTGGTAAAACTACTTTTTTGAAAATGGTGTCAGGAGAACTTTCTCCTAGTGAAGGAATTGTAGAAATTGGTGATAGGGTGAAAATTGGATACTTTTCTCAACATACTCTAGATGGACTAGATGAAAATTTGGAAATATTTGAATCTGCCAAACAAGTATCTCCTGAAAATATGAACAACACCTCAATTAGATCGCTTTTAGGAGGGTTCTTGTTTTCAGGTGATGAAGTGTACAAAAAGGTTTCTGTTTTGTCAGGGGGGGAAAGAGCGAGGCTTGCTCTTGCTAGGTTGTTTATGTCTGGAGCGAATCTTCTTCTTCTCGATGAGCCAACAAATCATTTAGATATGGCTTCTAGGACTGCGTTAGAGGAAGCCCTAGAGTCTTATAGTGGAACTTTTATTTTAGTTGCTCATGATAGAGACTTAATAGAATCTGTTTGTGAGGAGTTTTGGGTTTTAAGAAATCAAAAAATTGAGTCTATGTATGAAACTTTAGATAATTATCTTTTGAATATATCTAATCATAGAAACAATGCAGACTTGAATGTAACGGATACACAGGAGAAGAAAGGTAAGATATCTGATGAGATGGAAATTGTGTCAAACTTATCGAATAACAAGAAAAAAGAGATTCGAAAAAAACAAAAAGAAATTGAAAAGACTATAGAAGAATTAGAGATTGAAGATGAAAAGATTAAAGAAATTCTCTCTTCGAGTAGTATGTATGAAGAAGATAGTAAGGAAGAATTGTCCAAAGTGTTGAAGCGTCAAGAAGAAGTTTCTTTGGCTCTAAAAGATAATTTAAGGGAATGGGAGATTTTATCCGGTCAAATTGAAAATTTCTAATTCTCTTTTTCTCTTGATTTGGATAGATTGATTTGTAACTGTCTTTCTCTTGAGGAATTTTTTTGTTCTTCACTTCTACTGTCAAAACATAAAGGACAAGAAACTCCATCTTCATATTTTTCAGATTGTTTGTCTTCTTCTGTAATAGGCTGACGGCAACCATGACATAGTTCATAACTGCCATCTTGCGATTGTTCTTTGAGAGCAGTGCGTTCATCGAAGACAAAGCATTCTCCTTGCCATGTTGTCTTGTCGGTTTCTTTTCTTTGGTTTAGATAGCTTAATATTCCACCTTTTAATTGAAAAATATTCTCAAATCCCAGATCTCGCATATAGGAGGTAGCTTTTTCGCAACGGATGCCACCAGTACAGTATGTTGCAATTTTATTCTTCTTTTTGTTTGCAAGTTGTATCTCTATGAATGATTTGAATTCTGTGAAATTATCGGTTTTCGGATCTAATGCAGACTTGAATTTCCCTATTGATGTTTCGTATTTATTCCGAACATCGACGAGAATTACATCCTCTTGTTCAATAAACTTTTCCCATTTTTCAGGAGAAATGAAAGTGCCTGTATTGTTTGCAAACTCTCCCAGATTATCAAAAGTTACAATTTCTTTTTTTATTTTTACTTTTAATCGTTTGAAAGGAACCTTATCTGTTTGCGAAAGTTTTGATTCTAAAGAGTCAAATCCGATTTCATATAAAAGTTTCTCAAATTCCTCTATTGCTTCTTTTTCACCAGCAACTGTTCCATTTATGCCTTCCTTTGCTATTAATGTAGTTCCTAGCATCTGATTAGATTCGCAGAAACTCATGATATTTTTTTTAGCAGAATACAAGTCGCTAGAAATCGATTTGAATTGATAAAAACTCAGAACATGCATTTGTTATAACCTTTTAAATCTAATCTATTTTCTATAGGGTTAATTCCAATTTTGCCAACTATACGTTACATCATAAAACAATTTTTACAGTGAATCCTATATGATTGAAATATATTTCAAAGTTTTTCTAAGATAAAAAAATTCTACTATATACTATAAATTTACAAATAAAAAAATGGCGCGAAGAATCGTTATCCTTCGCGCCAAAATCTTTGATCGGTCTTTAAAAACTACTTCATTACAAAACTCCATGGCATTGTCATTTCATCATAACGCATTATGTAATCTAGAACTTTTGTATTTACACCATAAACATCATGACTCTTTGCAATAGGTTTATGCGTAGCTTTGTCGTGCATGAACCAAGTTGCAGCCTCAAGACGTTTTTGTTGCAACTTAGTGTCTGCAGTCCTTAATGCTTTGTCTATCATTTTTTCATATTCTGGGAAACAATGAGGGCTCCATTTTCCATTACAAGCCATAACTCCTCTGAAACTATTTCCTGGAACTCCTCCTTGATTTCCATAACTAGATAGGAACATCATGTTCCCTTTTCTTTTCCCCTTCTTGAATTTCTTAAAACTACCTCTCCATACCCTTTTTGTGGTAATTTCACATCTGGCGTCGACTCCAATTTTTTTCACCATACTCGCCGCCGCTTCACACATTTCCGCATCTGCAGGAATTACGTTACGTGGTGATAGAATTACCATTTTAAAACCTTTGCCATAACCAGATTCTTTTAATAGTTTTTTCGCTTTGGCTAAATTGAATGGATACCAGGATTTCATATTAGGATTATACCCAGCAGCCATTCCTTGATGGATCATTTGAAACCAAGGATCAGCGCGATTATGTAATAGAGTTTTAATGATAAGCGGGGTATTAATAGCATGATTCAAGGCTTGTCTAACTTTTACATTAGCCAGTGGACCGCCATACTGCCCCAAATAACCGTAATAATAAATACGTATACTTGGAGTTGTGAGGATTTTTAAGTTTGGTTTTGCGTTAACTTGCTTAATATACTGAGGTGGAACTCTCATTGCAAAATCAACCTCGCCAGTGGTAAGTGCTTTTACTCGAGTTGTAGCTTCTCTGATAATGCGAATTTCTAAAGTCTTTGGGCGGTTAGGGTATCTACTATTTCCCCACCACTTTGGATTTGCTTCCATTAAAAAGCTTTGGCCTTTTCTCCATTTTTTAAGTATATAGGCACCAGAACCAAAACTTTTACGTGCGATTTCGGAATATTTTTTAGTCTTAGCAACCTTACTGTCTAAGACATGTCCCCAAGTACGCATTAAGGCAGGAAGATCGTTCATGGGGCCTTTACAATGGATAATAAAAGTTCTGTCATTAATAATCTCAACATGACTGATGTCCTTGTAGTAAGATTTTACTGTACTTTTCAGTCCTTTATCTTTCCATACACGCTCCAACGACCACTTTACATCCGCAGAAGTTACAGGATTCCCAGAAGCAAACACTGCGCCCTTGCGCAGGGTAAACTTAAACGCAGATGCACTTACACGCGAAAAGCTTTCAGCTAACCAACCGTAAAGTTTTCCCGTCTTTCGATCTGCCTGTACAAGTGTATCGTAGGTCCATGGCCACATCATAGTGCCCATAAAACCAGGTGTGTAACCTGGATCCCAAGACTTTGCTTGTCCATGTACGGCAAGCCTCAAGGTTCCCTTGTATGCATGAGTACTTTGAGCGTAAAAACCCAAAAGTGTCAGCATAAGTAAAACGATCAATAGTCTGCGCATACCATTACCTCCTTTAGATAGAGAAAGGTGCTATACTATTACGTGACGTTTACTTTGAAACTTGAAAAAAAATCTCGAACTGGATCTAAGAGTCATAAAGAAACAAAGCTGTTACCTTCAAACAAATAATCTAAGTGCTTGTGGTAAAGAAATTTGATTTGTGTTTATATAAGTTATGTATTTACAACAAATTATATAGACCAGCAAAGAAAAACGCAAGAAAGAATAAATTACTTCCGTGCAGTTCTTACTAATAAATTATTAGGGGCACGTGTATGCGAAGCTATATTGTTCGAGGTCTACTGCAAAGTATAGTTGTTGTCTGGATAGTCCTTTTAATTATCTTTTTAATGCTTCACCTAACAGGAGATCCAGCGGATGTCCTAATGCCACCAGAAGCAACCAACGAAGAAGTTGATGAATTCAGAAAAGAAATGGGATTTGATAGACCTCTCCATGAACAATATTTTAGCTTCTTGTTCGGACACAAAGACAATCTTGGTGTTTTGAGGGGTGATTTTGGAAAATCATTTTACCATCAAGAACCAGCTATGGGCCTAGTAACTGAACGGATTCCTGCTACACTCATACTTGCCGTTGCTGCTTTGTTCGTTGGTCTTATAATTGCTATACCTGCAGGAATTTTATCTGCTGTTTTCCGTAAATCTTGGATCGATCACTTTAGCTCCGTGTTATCAATGGCAGGCCAATCCATACCTAATTTTTGGCTAGGCCTAATGCTTATAATCGTTTTTTCCGAAATTTTGGGATGGCTCCCTACTTCAGGATATAGAGGATTGAGCAGTATTGTATTACCTGCTTTTACTGCTGGACTTTATGCAACTGCTCGTATAATGAGAATGATGCGCTCAACCCTTCTTGAAGTGTTGTCGCAGGATTTTATTAATACTGCTCGTTCTAAGGGAATAAGAGAAGCTGTAGTTATCAGCCGTCATGCTTTAAAAAACGCATCCATTCCAGTTGTTACTATTATAGGTCTTGAACTAGGAGGTCTTCTCAGTGGCACTGTAGTAGTTGAAGTTGTTTTTGCGTGGCCTGGTGTAGGTTGGCTGGTAGTTGAAGCTATACAATCTAACGACTATCCAGTAGTTCAAGCTGCAGTTGCTCTGCTTTCATTTATGTTTGTCGGTGTGAATCTCGCTGTAGATATATTTTATGCTTGGTTAGATCCACGCATTTCTTATAGTTAGTGGAGGTTGTAAAATTGTCAACTGAAAAAACAGTGAACGAAGATATAGTTTCCGAAGTTAATGAAGATGTCATACCCGAACCTTCAGAATTCAGTTTGGCTATTCGAGAACTTTTGAAGCGACCTCCTGCTCTTTTTGGCGTTTTTTTTATTTTATTGGTAATTATTATGGCAATTTTCCCATGGCTTTTTTCTCCACATGATCCTTTAGAGCAGAGCCTGATACGCCATTTGAAACCACCCGGTTTTGTTGACGCAGATGGTAAAATTTTCTATTTAGGAACTGACCAGCTAGGTCGTGACATTTTGAGTCGCGTTATCTGGGGATCTCGTGTTTCGATTGCAGTAGGAGTTGCAGCTGTTTTTGTGAGTGGGTTCATAGGAATAACGACAGGTCTAATTGCTGGATATTATGGGGGCAAAATAGACGCTATAATAAGTAGAATTGTTGATGCGACTCTTGCTATTCCTTTTGTACTTCTGGCTATATCAATCATTGCAATCCTCGGGGCAAGTTTGCAAAATATTGTCCTTGCGATAGCACTCAGAACTTGGACTGTTTATACAAGAGTGGTAAGAGGAGAGGTTTTTTCTTTAAAAGAAACGGACATGATCACTGGGGCTAGGTCAGCAGGATGTAGGACAGTCAGAATAATGTTGGTATACCTTCTTCCAAATGTGTTTTCCTCTACATTAGTTGTGGGCACAATTTATCTTGGTCGCATGATCATTATCGAAGCTTCTTTCTCTTTTTTAGGAATGGGTGTGCCGCCACCAACTCCAACTTGGGGTGGAATGCTTGCATTTGGGCGAGGGTATTTAGATACGGCCTGGTGGTTAACTTTTTTCCCAGGAATTGTTCTTACCCTAACAGTCTTAGGCGTCAATCTTTTAGGAGATTGGCTTAGGGATGTACTTGACCCTAGAATGAAAAGATTGGATGACTAGAAAAGAATAAAAATCATACAATTTAGGTTTAGTGAATATAAAATTTCTCTTCCCTCTTATGAGAAAGGACATTTATGGCAAAGATTTTTGTACCGCAACCTATTCCTGAGGTAGCTGCCGCATCACTCGATAAGTTAGGCGAAGTAACTACATTTCCACACGTTGATCGTCAGATCTCAGAAACTGAACTGCTTGAAGCTGTGGTTGATAAAGATATTCTTTTTGGTATAGGAGAAGTACCTTTTAACGAACGAGTAATCAATGCAGCCAAAGAACTGAAATTTATCTCCGTAATGCATGGAACTGCAAAATTTATAGATTTTGCAGCAGCAACTCGTAGAAATATCCCGGTGTCAGGTCAAAAAAGTATGACCAGAAAAACGACTGCAGAATTTACTTTTGCTCTTTTAATGGCGACAGCATGGCGATTGCCTGAGGCTAATACATTTCTTCGTGAAGGACGTTGGAAACAGAACCAATCTATGGCTTTTATGGGCACACGTCTTTATGGAAAGACACTCGGAATTGTTGGGATGGGGCAAATTGGACAATTGGTTGCAAAAAAAGCTGTTGGTTGTGATATGCGAATTATCTACAACAAGCGCTCTCAATTAAGCCCAGCTGAAGAATTTGTTCTTGGCTCTGCTGAGTTTAAATCCTTAGATGATTTATTTATGGAGTCAGATTTTGTTGCATTAACGCCAGCACTAACTAATGAAACGAAAGGACTTATAGATGAAAGGTTAATATCACTTATGAAGCCTAGCGCTATCCTAATAAATACTTCACGAGGGCCTGTTATAGACGAGTGGGCTTTAGAAGAAGCGCTTAGAGAAAAACGTATTCGGGGTGCAGGATTAGATGTTTATCAGACTGAAGTCCCAGAACCAAATCCAGGGCCTATTGAAGGACTTAAGACTTTATCAAACGTTATTCTTACTCCGCACATAGGTAGTGCAGGTCGTGAGACAAGAGAGGAGATGGCCCTTAGAACGGTTATGAATATAGAGAGATTTCTTAATAATCAAAGGCCTTATGATGTTTTTAATCCAGAAATTTATGGAGAGGCTCCAATAAAAGATGAGGTTATAGGATAAATTATAATCTCTTGTTGATTTTATCTCTCTTTTGGATAAGTCTACAATAAGTATCTTAAGAGCTGGACTGGAGGATATAAATGCTTCTACTGTATTGGGAGAGGAGTACTCCCCTTAGGCAAGTCAATATATAATGTCACCGAAAACAGTAGTTGTTCCAGATGCTGCTCAAAGTTTCAAGACAATTTGACTATTGGTATCAATAGTAGTTTCTGTAACTATGTTTAATGAAAAAATACACATATCAAATAAGTAAATACTTAAAGGAACTTATTTTGAGTGAACCATTATTTAATCGTACTGTTTCAGAATTAAGTAGTCTAATCAAAGAACTTCATGTTTCTCCAGTTGAAGTATTAGATTCTTGTTTCCAGCGTATCGAAGATGTTAATGAAAGAGTCTTTGGATTTCTAACTCTCGCAAAAGATGAAGCATATAGACAGGGTAAAATAGCAGAGAAAGAAATAATGGAAAAGAGATATCTCGGTCCTCTTCATGGAATTCCATTTGGGGTAAAGGATATTATTGATACTGAAGGTGTACTTACCACCAGAGGTTCTTCTGTGTTTAAGGATAATATTCCTTCTAAAGATGCTTTTTGTGTTTCTAAATTAAAAGATGCGGGAGCAGTAATGCTTGGGAAATGTCATACCCAAGAGTTTGCTTCTGGTCCTCTTAGTTATAATCCTTATTTCGGTACTGTGAAAAACCCTTGGGATATTACTCGGACTACTGGCGGGTCTAGTTCTGGTTCTGCAGCATCAGTGTCCTCAAGGATGATTCCTTTTGCTTTGGGAACAGATACGGGCAGTTCGATTAGAGGTCCTTCAGCTCTATGTGGAATAGTTGGACTTAAACCTACACACGGAAGAGTGAGTTTGAATGGAGTTTGTCCTAATACGTTGAGTTTTGATCACGTTGGTCCAATGACTCGATCTGTTGAAGATGCAGCAATGATACTGGAGGCACTCTCTGGATATGATTCACTAGATCCATATTCGAAAATTGTGAATTCTTCTGGGATTTCTTCAGAAATGAAGGAAGGAATAGAAGGAATGAGAATTGGTCTTTGTCCAGATTTGTATAGTAATCATGAAGTGGATGATGAAATATTATCTGCGTTTGAAAAGATGGTACAATTTTTTGAAAAGAATGGAGTTATAGTCAAAGAACTTAAAATAAACTCCATGGAGAAAGTTCAAGAAATTATAGATGTGATTTTGAGTGCAGAATTTTTAGAATTTCATCTGCCAATTTTCAAGGATCATGCTGAAGGTTATGGTGAAATCGCGAAGGAAGCGGTAGAAAGCAGGATCGGTAATGTAAGTACAGAACAGTTAGTATTAGCATACAGAGAAAGAGAATTACTTAAGCGGGAAATACTTTTGATGT
>Ga0114933_10003272_pt1 | contig 15970 bp, 12 predicted proteins | sample 4SBtaG_FD_89691 | JGI IMG/M metagenome (GOLD analysis project Ga0114933, IMG submission 89691) | Deep subsurface microbial communities from Kolumbo volcano to uncover new lineages of life (NeLLi) - 4SBTROV12_W25 metaG | ecosystem: Environmental > Aquatic > Marine > Volcanic | place: Kolumbo... | reverse complement strand
CTTATCGGCATCGGGGCCACCATCTATGCCCGCTGGGATGACTGGCGGAAAGGACGGAGGTGATGGTTGCGCTGATCTCATGGTTCACCGGCAGCCGCCTTGCGCTGGCTGTCGGAAAATGGACGGCCATCGGGTTCACAATATCACTGTTCCTCCTGTCCCTGCGCCGCTCCGGAGAGCGTGCCGGGCGGCTGGTGGAACGGCTTGAAAACACGGAGAAAGCCAATGAAATCCAGCGCCGAATGCTCAAAGCCGCGGCTCGTCGTCCTCGTAATCGTAACGAGCTTGTTGAGCGCCTGCGCGATGGGGAGTTCTGAGCGGACGGTTGGGGCATGTCCACCGGTGGTGGAATATGATGACGGGTTCCAGGTAAGGGCGGCGGAAGAAGTGCAGGCGCTGCCGGAAGGGTCGGTAATCGTGGAAATGCTGAGCGATTATGCCGTCATGCGCGAGCAGGTGCGGGCGTGTGGAGCCTAGATTTTCATGTAGGTTACTTCGAAAGATTTAACCTGCCGATATTCTTGAAGCCGGTTTGTCAGGCTGAAGGCATCGTTCATTTCGAATTTCTGGAAGATATCGAGGCCTCGGTCAAGGCTGATTTTCCAGCCAGAATCCGTCACTATATGCCTAGCATGAATCGTGCCAGTGCCATCAAATTCCCAGTCAAATTTAACGCCGGCAATCGTTGCAGCCTCCTTGACTGCCGAAAGGTTTGCTTGCTGCTTGTCCAAATAAAATTCGTCAGGAGTTGTGATTAGATGGATTTCTACCTCGTTTTCGGGAGCCTTTTTTGAGGCTACCAGCTCTACCAGTTCCATGACATTTCGGACCTGGTGGAAAAGTCTGATGTACGGATCGGTGACAACAATCTTGTTCGCGCCAGAGATCCAGGGCCAAAAAAGTTTTTCGAACGTAATGCCTTTTTGGTTTTCGTGGAAAATCTTATGCCCTTCGCTTGGTGCGCTACGGGATGGCATTTCGGCTTGGATTGCCGATGGTAAAGGTTCTCCCTGGTTAACTACTTCAGGTTTGTCATCATTTGTACCAACTTCTGAAATCGGGCGTTTATGGTAGTAGGCTGGGTATTCTGTTTCCTCGAGTGTCACAACGGACACTTTTGTTCCTGCCGGGTTGGTAAACGAGAAGTCCACCTCTGGATAAGTGCTGTCGATACGCATCAGCTGGTCTTTCACCCGTTTTCGACTTTCCGCAGCAAGTTCCAGCAACCCTTTCGTTTCTTCGTCTGGGGCGATCCCTGCGGGGTATATCAGTTTCATCAACCCAGAAAATGTTTTGTTTATCCCATCGCGATCGCGGGTTGATATGTCCGGTGACAGCGTAAACTTGTCTTCGTATCGATTGGAAAAGTCTTCATTTCGCATGTAGCGTAGAATTTCGGCCAGGTAATCAACCACGAAACCATATCCGGTTGAGAACATTTCACCGCGAATGACATCGATCTCCCAACCCGGGATATAGGCGTGAAGGCGATCAATGAATGCGGAATCGTAGTACTTTTCAGGCAGCTCTTCAAAAAAGTCTGTGTTCTTCAGCATGTATGGCACAGTGTGCTGAGTATTGCCGACAAACACCATTGAAGCTTCAGCCCCAAGGGTCTCGATGCCCCGTGAGAAACTTTTGTTTGCCATATAGTTTTTCATGATGTCGACTAAAGCCTTGTCTACCCGCTTCTGCCTGCCGGCAAACTCATCGAAGGCCACGGTATCCCAGTATCCAACAAGACCAATTTTGCCGGTACTGTTGTTTACAAAAAGCTTGGCTACAGAAACTTCACCACCAGAAACTAAAATCCCATGAGGAGAAAATTCGGAAAAGATATGGGATTTACCAGTGCCTTTTGGGCCTAGTTCGATAAGGTTGTAGTTGCGCTCGGCAAAAGGGATCAGCCTCATGAGTTGCAAAAGCTTGCTCCGTCGACCGAAAACCTCGGGATCGAATCCGATGGTCTGAAAAAGAAGATCAATCCATTCGTCAGTGCTGAAATTATTCCGTGCGGCAAGATATGTATCGAAGTCGAACTTTGATAACTGGATTGGCTTCAGACTACCCAATATCCACGGAGTAACATTTTTGTCCTCGTTGTGCTCGTATTCAACATCCGCGATGCACCAAACCCCACTGACAAGGAGCTTAGGGTGCGATTTAACGGTACCAGAGTCGATCAGGACTTTCTTAATACCGAGATTTGCAAATGTGGCTTCATAGGTATCTGTTTTATCGTTGAGGCTGACGCTGATTTTGTCGATGACCTTCCATCGGCCCTTTTCGCGAATGTTCGAACGGATCAACCCGGCTTCATTCCGGTGCACATAATGCTTCCGCAGTATCTCTTTGACAGTCTCGATACCCGATTGAATTGTTTCTTCATCATCTGTCGCGCAATACTGCCCGAGCAAGAATTCAAGCACATAGGATGGAACGATCGCATTTCCTTTGACGGCTTTGACCAAGTCCTTTCGGACCACAAGACCTGCAAAATTTTCGTTAATTTTTTTGTCCAGTGCGGTCATGGGGTTAATCCTTAGAAGTCAAAGTCATTTGAAAAGCTGCGGTGCAACGTGAAGGCAAGTTTTTGGTATTCGCGATAGTGTGTCGTTTCGCCAAGCTGTTCTTCCAGCTTCAGGAATACCTCTTGGCCATCGAACGCATCAGCATTGCGGGAAAGAAGAAAACGGACAGCAGCTTCTCGTTCGCGGGCATTTTCAGAGGAAAAATCAAAAGTCAGTTCATGGCGATCCGAGATAAGCTCACCTGTTATTGAATGAATTCCTGCAATCAGGACCCTCGGCCGGAACTTGTCTGTTGCAGGCTGGGTTTGGTAGAAACGGACAGATAGCTGGCTTGTCGTAATTGTTCGGTTCGTGCTTCCGATGATTTCGACATCCACCGACGAGACATCGCTTTTACGTTTCTTGTTGATCCGGACTACGGGGATAACCATTTCTTGCAGCGATGCCCCACCGTGCACGTATCGGCTGCCGGAACCCTTTAGTCGCAACCTGTTGATTGATTTCGGAATGAGCAGTTCCAGATCACCTGCCAGCCCAACCTGCTCGGAGCCGAAATGCCGTAGCCCGCGGCCAGCTTGCAAACCATGACCCAAGACAAAACGCCGGTCCCGAAAAATGACGTTGCTGCCAGCGATTTCGGCAGACGAGAAGTCGCTCTCCTCGATTGGCCGGTGCTGATAAATGAACCCATGGTCCGCAGTCACAATAATTGCGCGTGCGTTGGCGCTTGTCAGCTTTTTCACCAGCTTTTCCAGGTCGTCCATCGTATCTTCGGCGGCCTCAAAAACCCGTTCTTCAGACGCCGGTTTGTCGCCAGTAGCATCGATCACATTGTGATAGACGTAGATAACGTCATGATCGCGAAACAACTGCTTGGCCGCATCACCACGCATGGCCATCAAGGCATCTGCTTTCAGCGCGGTCGTCCGGTCTCCATCGCGCCCAGTCGCAAGTATTTTTTTTCGGTTTTCAAGCCCCTGCGAGCTGATGCCATCCACAAACACTGTTGCGCTTTTATTGTCCGATATTTCCAAGGTGGTGTTGGGCAAAAGGGACGCCATCCCGAGCTGAGTGTAACTTGGCAGACTGCCAAGCATGGTTTCGATCCGGGCATCGAAACGGTCCATGCTCCGGACCTTGCCAAGAAATTCCTCCGCGATTTCATAACGCAGGGCATCCGAAATGATCACGCAGACCTTTTGGTCCTTGCGCCGGAATTCGGCAACATGCTTCTGATAGAAACTCCGCTGCGCAACGATCGGGTCGGCCTTCCATTCATCCGCAGCATCAACATGCACCTGCCAGGCATCATTCAGGCGCAACAGGTAGCTGTTGACATAATGGTTCTCGATCTGGGTAAACATATCCCCCATTAGCGAGGCCTGCGCAGAGTTCTGCATGTGCAGGATGAACTTGCGATAAAGCTGATCGATCCGGAACCATGATTTCGAATAGCGCTCCACCCCCTCGGCCAGACTGGTCATGCCCAGTGTCGCCTGGGCCAGTTCGTTCTGGAACTCGGCGGCACAGCGGATAGCTTCGTACAGATCGCTGTATTTCTCGTACCAGTGGCTCTGGCGGCGCTTGCGGACCCAGCCTTGCACTTCGGTGTGCCCGACGGTCTGGTTTCCGACCTCGTGCACAAGGGCGCGGATGATGGTGCGGTCGACTTCCTCGAAGTAATCCACATCGACCAGATTGCGGAAATCATGCTTGGCGAGCGCATCGCGCGGGGCGATGGCATCGGCAAACCGGCCTGACAGGGTCGCGAAGGCCTCCGCCTCGTTGCGGTTGTTTTTCCAGCGGCGGAAAAATACCGTGGCCTCGCCGGATAGTATCGGATCCCCGCCAGTGGCGGAGCGATAGCAGGATTTGAACAGGCTGATCGCGAAATCTTCCACCGCCGGCGTGTCGGAGTGATAGCCGTAAACCTGCCCCAGTTGCGCCCACAGGAAATCCGCCAGCCCGACGCGGGTGATCAGGCGGATGGCCTCGTCCTTATCGCGGGACAGATCAAACAGCAGGGCTTCCAGCACCGTATCCAGCCCACCATCGGCGCGCGCACAGATGGACAGCATAACAAGGCGCAGGGCAGCCTCATCCAGTTTTTGCGGCATCCGTGCCTTCAACGCCTCCAGACGCTTTCCCGCACGGAAAAATTCGGCGTGATCGCGCACTAGATCGTCCATGTTGGCGGGCAGGCCCAGATCGGCCAGCCAGATCGCCACCTGATCGGTGCGAAACAGATCATAGGCGAGTTCCAGATCCAGCAGCCAGTTGTCCACATCGGCAGGGCGCGGGCCGGGTTTATAGACCAGGAAGTTCTGCTTTGGCCCCTCGCGCAGCACGCGGTACTTCAGGGCGAATTCGTTGTTGGCGATAGTCAGCTTTTCCACGCCGTCCATTTCCAACGCGGCAAACGCCTCGGAAAACTCACGCGCGGGGTCATACCAGAACACCAGCCTGTGCGCCTCAAACCGTTTGGCCAACGCCTTTGAAATCCGCTCCTGCATCAACTCACACCCACGATCTTTTTCAGCGCAGACCCAAACAGCGGATAATTCACCTTCACCCCGTCATCCAGATCAATCGCCTGCTTGCGGCTGGCCAGCGGGAACAGCACGTCGCGCTCCCATGCCTCCAGCTCGGTGATTTGCTTGGAGACCGTCTCGATTTCCTTGATCGCTTTGGTGCGCTGGCTTTGGCTGGCCTCGGTCGAAATGCTTAAGCTTTCTTGCGCGCGCCTGTGCCCCTCCAGCTTCAGCTTAAACTCACGTAGGTAATCATTCAGCACCACGCTGACCGTATCCTCGCGGTAGCGATGCATATAGATCAGCGCCTGAAACGTGCCCTTGGGGCTGGCGAACATCCAGTAGATCGGGCGTTTTTTATAGCGCTTGACGTGATCGGTATAAAAATCCTTGACGAAATAGCGGCGGATGTCCTTGCCAAGGGCCTCTTCGATATAGGCGAGGTTGTCTTGCAGATTGTCCGCGCCAAAGGTCACACTCAGGAAGCGGCGGAAGCGTTCGGTGATGTCGTCGGGGAACCAGTCGCCGTCGAGGATGGGGATGACGTTGTCCTCGTCCGGTGTGAAGCTCGGGTTTGGCACGCGGGTCAGGTAATCGGCCAGAGTCTCGCCCTGATTGGCGAGGATCAGGCCGGGGGCGTCAAGGCTGTAGCGGCCGAACATGCAGCCGACGGCGTAGGACAGGAATTCGCGCATTGTGTCGGCGCGCAGTTTGTCCTCTAGATCGTCAGTGCCACGATAGCGATAGGCGGGGTTGCAGGTGAGGGTGATTTCCTCGGGCGGCACCTCGGGGGTCAGCTCATCCGCCAAGCCGTAAGCGTCGATGAAGATGCGGTTGTTCTCTTGCTCAAGTCGCTGCATCTCGTCGGTCATCTGCTGCCAGCGGGCACGCAGGCTGGCATAGGTGGCCGCCAGCGTGGGCTGGCGCGTGTCGGGGTGGAGCAGCGGCAGGGTGGTGAAATCCCAGGAGGTCTCAAAGGCGTCCCAGTCGGATTTGGCAGTCTCAATAAGGATCGAACATGTCGACCTGCGCACGTCGCCCTTCGTCAGATATGGAAGCTTCAGAAAATCGCCGCTGGTCAAACTTAGAGTTGGCGCAATCATCGGAAGAACATTTGCGAGAATTTTCGAGTTAAGAAACAGTAAGGCTCTTTCATTGGACTGCTCATCATCGAAACGCGCTGATAGCCCGACCCCATCAAACATATTCCCTGGAGGGGTTTGGCGAAATGAGTTTGCCCCGCTCGTTAACTTCGGCCATGTGATTAATTTTTTGAAATAATTGTGCTTTCCAAAGAAACCGTAGGAGTTTCCATTTTCAGTTGCATACTTTTCGATGTGCTCCCCACCACCTTGATAGTCAACGACTAGTTCAAGGTTTCCATACCACTTTCGAAACGCACCGCCCGATGCACATGGATACCAGAGGTAAGAAAGATTTGAACCGTCACCATTAAAAAGAATTTCTGATGCACTAGGTTCATGCCAATACCGCATGAAAATGTCATTATTTCCCGTCTTAATTCCAAAACTAGAGCTGCAATACTCATTTATTCTGGGTTCGTCGAAAAGAGCCAGTTGTTTGCAACTCACCCAATAAGCAATCGGGCTGCCCGGGATTTTACTGAAATCCTCGGCCGAGGCTGTGGACAGGCGCTCGTTCTGCGGTGGAAACTCTAGCGGCACGCCTTGTTCGTCGGTCTCGTAATAGCGAACACAGCAGTATTGCCCTTGAAACTCGGGCTTAGCCATTTTCTCGGCAACAAAGGCGGTGGTGCCAAAGTTGATCCCCATGCTGGTGCCGCCCTTGCCCAGATAGGGCATATGGGTCATCGACTGAATGGTGGTATTGCCCAGCAGCTTGGTGCGCAGTTTTTCGAATGACGACAGGAACATCCAGCTTTCCATGGTGACCATGGCGCTGAAACCACCTTTGCGGATCAATTCAAGCCCGCGTTCTATGAACATGGCAAACAGGTCCGATTTGCTGTCGGGATAATTCTTGCCCGCCCAAGCCTTCAGCCGCGCATTCATCCCCTTGCCGCCCATATAGGGCGGGTTGGCCACCACCACGTGGTATTTGGGCGAAAGGTAGTCGGCCATGCGCAGCACGGTTTGCACGCGGTTGTGGGTGGCGCGCAGAAACAGCTTGCCCTCAAAATCCTGCGCCTCGACCACACGGGCAACCTCGGCCACGTCTTTCAGCGCCGGTACGATCAGCGAGCCGAAATTCTTGGCCTCGGCAAATTGCTCCAGCGTCTCGCGCAATTCAGAGGTAAACAGATCGCGCCCGACCTCGGCGGTGTATTCCGCCAGCTCCTGCGCCTCAAAGCTGACATCCTGTAGCACGCAGATATTGGGCCGCACGGATTTGCGGAAAAACCGCCGTTGCTTGCCGCGCGCTTTCATGGTCAGGGCAAAGGCGGCCAGTGCCGCGGCGCGCTCGTCAATCTCGATGCCAAACAGGTTTTTGGTCAGGATCAGGGCAGGGATTTCGGACGGATCATAGCCCTCTTCCTCGTAAATCGCATGGAGCAGATCAAAGGCATAGGTCAGCATATGCCCCGAGCCACAGGCGGGATCGCAGATCTTGATTTCCTCGGGGCTGGTGACGCGCAGAAAGTCGGTTTCGGGTTCAACCGGCGCGATGTAATATTCCATCTTGTCGGTCAGGTTCGAGGCCGGATGGTTCAGCATCCAAAGCCGCCCCAGCGAGTTTTCCACCAGATAGCGCACGATCCAGTGCGGCGTGAACAACTGTGTGGCGGCGGGGATGTTTTCGGGCGTGATCTTCTTGTTCTTCTTCAGCCCGGCAAAGACCTCGTCCTTTTTCTCGGAGATATAGAACTGGTAGAGCCAGCCGATGACCTCGACATCCTCGCAGGCATCCGGCGTCATCGCCTCGCGGGTATAGGCAAGGATCGAGTTGTTGGACAGCAGGTCCTCAGGCATCAGCAGTTCGGTGTAATCCTCGATCCGCTCGAACATGAACGGCATGGATGTGTGCCAGTCGTTGCAAATGGCCACCAGCAGCGCACGGTAGGCTTCGGCCTGCGGATCAGGACTGGGCGCGCGGCCGTCCAGCAGATCGCGGATGGTCTTGGCGGTCTTTTCCGGCACGCGGTCGTCAATGATGCCGGCCTTGGCATCGGCCAGAATTTCCGGCTGAAACGCGCCCGGCAGGGGGGACACGACGCGCACCCCGTTGATATTGTTCACATCCATATAGCGCAGGGCCGAAAAGCGGTTGAACCAGATATAGGCGACACGCTCGATCACCGCATCCCGGTCAGTCGCTTTGATGGCCTTTTCCAGATCGTCCACCGCCTTGCCATGCTCGCGCCGCGCTGCACTGGCCGGATCCAGCACCGCATCCAGCCGCGCGCTGACCTGGGCGATCAGGGTGCGGCGGGCGAATTGGGCGAATTTTTTGAGTTTGGTTGTGGCCATTATTCAGCACCTTCGCTTAGACGCCGGACTGAGCCATCGCCAAATTGTCGTTTCCATTGTTCCAAATTCAAAATGATGCAGGTCGTGGCGGAATCACGGGACCAGTCGGAATGGGTCAACGGGATTGATCTGCGGAGTTCGTCTTGTTTCGCGACCAGCATTGCAGGGTCAAGAGCCTGCATCGAGAGCAGCACGATATAAACGATATTCTTGTCGGCCTTATCCTGGACAGATCGAAAAAACAGGGTGTCACGATATTTTCCGGCAAGGCTTTGAATGAGCTTGCCCGACCGTAGCTTCTCCCCAAATGCCGCGGGGTTGGTCGCAGTTGGGATGTCTGGGTCTTTGACTTCGATGAAGTGATAACGGTCATTATATTCTGCGATGAAATCGACACGCTGAACCGTGCTGCCCGCATGATAGTGGTCGTCGTCAAAATGCGTAACCGAGACGGCATCGTGAAAGTCAAATTCAAGGTCTAGTTCGGTGATGGTCGTCATGCTGGTGCACCCCCAAGGGAACGCTCAATTTCCGCATCATACAATTCGGCAACGGTATTTGAGATCGCATTCTTTCTAAGCTGCGAATACTCGTCGGTTGAAGTGACGTGCACGCCTTTCGCTGTTTCATTCTTGCCCAAGACGTGAAACCGGATGTGATCTTCTTTTCCCTTGTCCATCAGCAAATCGAACCATTTCAGCAGAACATAATCATGTGTAGCCAGGATGATTTGCTGCCCGTTTCGGGAAAGCTCCAGCAGCGCTTGAACCAGCTGTTTCATCAATTTTGGATTCAGATTGGATTCAGGCTCGTCCCATATCAGAGGGGTATCGTCGCCCGGCGCAATAACGCCATTGCAGAGCAAGCGATGGAGCATGCCAACCTTCCTGAAACCTTCTGCAGTCATATTGCTCGACAAGGCATTCCTGCCTGTTGGCGAAAAGCGCGTAACCGTGGAATCTTGGTACATCTGCCCGGCTTTGGATTGCGAACGATCAGGTTTTGCCTTTTCCACGTATTTGCCGGCTTCAAAAAGGAAACCGCCATTCTGGTCCAATTTGTACCGCCCGCCAACAAGATCGACCAATTCACGGACAACGCTGGAAAACCTCGGATCGATTTCAAGGCTTTGGCTGTTATCGTCCGCGCCCTTCTGAACAAGCTGCTTTGCCAAATCCACATAGGTGCCATCAAAAATCATTTCGATCGTGGCGAGATCGTGTTTCGAGTTGCGCAACCCGCTTACGAGCGACAGCACTTCCTTCGTTGGAATGAATACCGGCTCTGGGCCGGGTTTTGTTTGCGGAATGTCACCCTCAATTTTCAGGGACGTGGACCGATTATTAAAGTCGACCTTTACGCTGGTTTCATCGGAGCGTTTGAGAAGAATGTGCGCGCCATTATCTGCGCCATCAGCATGGAGCGCATTTAATTTGTTTCCATTCGGCATGAATAACCGCAGGAAATCATCAGCGAGATTTGTTGCGGATTTCTTCGTGGATATTCCAGTCCCATTCTGACGGGAAAGGGCATATATTGCCTTGAGCAGGTGGGTTTTCCCAGTTCCATTGTTGCCGATGATCACATTGATTCTTGGGGACAACCCAAGTTCCAGTTTTTCAAATACCGTGAAGTTTTCGATTTTAAAGGAGGCAATCATTTACGACCCCCTCCGCCTAAAATCCGCGGGCCCTGGAGCGTTGCAGAATTTACGGACGGGATAGCTTTAGTGCTTATGGAGGGCTGCCAAGCATGTTTGATGAAGCGAATGCTCATACGATGATCCTTCTTCCTGCACGAACCTCTTTGGTCAGTGTCTCGCGCAGGCTGTCAACATAGGCATCAACGTCAGTTTCGTCGGTAAGATAGGGCTTATCAAAATCTACCCTGACATTCGCGGCTTGCACATATTCCGTTTGCGGCGGGGTAACTGGTTTTTCGCCAAACCCATCTGCTTTTCCATCATTCGTGGGGCTAGGCTTTTTGGCTGTTACCCGACCGAGCAAATCCGGGTACTGGATCGACTTAAAGCTGTTAACCTTCTCCCGGATGACAGCGATCAGGCGAGCCTGATCGATAGCCGCAAGGGCGGTTGTGATTTCGGCCGAAATCGTCTGTTTTTCCTGATCCGGTAGGCCGGGAAATTCAGGTAATGCCTCCAGTTTGTCCTGCAATCCTCTGATTTCAGTGCGGACGGCCTCCTGTTCGGCGCAAATCTCGCTTTCAAGTGTGGCGCGCAGACTATCCAGCCTGTTTTTCATTTGTTTGATTACATTGCCCTTGAAGCAATTTGGATCAGCAAGGATATCCACAATCGCAGATGCATCGTCTGTGCCCAGATAACTGAAGTTGGCTTTCTGTTCCTCAAGATAGCTGCGGGCTTCGTCGTAGATTGATTTTTGCTGACCGCCCATGAACCGACGGATCGGATCCAACACTTCTTCCTTCGCATCCAGAAGGGATTCCGCATGCGCAGCCAGGTCGGTCAGATACCAATCATAGGCTTTTTCGGTCACCTGGCCGAGAAGGCCAGCCAGTGCATTCAATGCTGAAAGAAACGGGTAGTTGTTGCGTTGGACCTCGAACGTTTTCAAATCGTTCGCCAGTTTTGAAAAAGCCGCGGCAGTTTCTGTAGCCAGTGCCTTGGCGTCGGAACTCTCCGGTTGATCATCGAAAAACTCGATATAAAATTCACGCAGCTTACGCACTTGCGAAGGTGTGAATTCCACCTGTAAATCAAGAATGATATTTGACAGGCCATGCGCATTTTTCAGGCCACGTTCTAGCTCGCCTCCCTCAATAGGGGCGCCTTCAGATTTTGCCTCCAGCTTGCCACGCCCGATAAGTCCGGCGACATTGCACAGGATTGCGGCGTATGGCCACCCGTAAGGTTTGCGTTCGAAATGCTCGACAATTCCTTTGACTGTAGTTCGGACACCTGTTCTTGCATTTGACTGGGTAAAATTAAGGATTTCCTGTTCTGCCTCACCCAGGCTAGCGCCTTCCTCGGCAAACATCCCGTCATTGCCTTGGCGAAGGAATTTCCCGATCTCGCCTTCAGTGTATGAAACACCTCTGAGCATCCCGAGGTTGGTGTAGACCTTGTCCACCAACTGCTGGAATGCTCGCTCAACGCGGGCTTGGGGGTCATCGGCGCGCGCCGAAATTTCTTCTCCCCGGATGAACATACTGGCCTCGGTCAGCAGTGATTTTGCCCGCGCTATCAAATCGCGCTGCCTGACGTTGTTTTGCTCTCCTTTTTCGCGGATGATACGCTCGATGGTCGGTTGTTGTGCAACGGCCCGAGCTTGGCGAACATATTTGTCCGTTCGCTTGGACATGATCAAATCACTGACAAAACGGGCGTCTTCCTGCAGAACTATCGCCAGTTCGTCATTTGACATGGTCCTCATTTTGACCGCTTCAGGATTTCCACCGTCATCATGAAACGGTGTTACAACGTTGATCGAAAGCTCATATTCTCGGCCAATCAACCGATCATCCAGACGTCGCGAAAATGAATAATCGCTTGAAGATACTTCATGGCGAAGTTTGCGATGTTTTATGATGCTGTCAAAAATGACTGTTTCCAGCTCCTTGGACAGTTCTGCCGAGTCGACATCAATCGATTTGATTTCCTGTTCGACATCTTTTTCCTCGTCGGTCAGGAATTCAAAAAATTTTCCATTCCGCTGGATGTAGGTGTTCTGCTCAAGCAGATTTAGGGCAGCTTCCACCTTCGTCCTGTGAGCATCGAGATCGACATCAAGTCGGTCAAGCATCAAGATCGAGATGTTTCCAGTACTTGGCTTGAACGCCTTGACGTATTTTACCAAAAAGAGTGCCTTGAGAACCCTTGTCGCAAACTCGTCGCCGAGGTTTTTTTCAGCACTAAGAATGGATTGCTGCACGTTGGCCTTCAGAGCGGTCCGAATGCCCTCGAACATTTGATCGAAGGTTGCTACGCCACCAATCGGCGTTTCAGTCAAGCGAATGGCGGCTTCTCGAAACACTCCCAGCATTGACCGTTCGCCAACCGAGCTGTGCTTGCCCTCAAAGGCATTGTGTGTCGACAGGTTTTGAATCGCATCCTGAAAAAGTTCGTACTGATACGGCACAAAAGGGTAGCTATGAATAAAGTGGTCGCGATCCCGGAAGTTTCGGTAACGGCGAGACCCATCTGAAAAATCAAAAAGCGTTTTAAGATTATTGGATTCCTGGCGAAAGAGGTCAGAAAGCAACTCGATGCCATCATCGGTTTTCGTGAGGAGACGTTTCTGGATGACTTCGGCGACATCGGCACTGTTCAAGGGAATTCGATTGGCGAAGCGCGCCTGGATTTTTGAAAAATCGTTCTCCTGACGTTGCGTCATGTCCCCAATGACAGAAGACATGTCTTGCTGGGCGGTAACAATAATCCATGCCCGCCCTCGACATTTTGTGTTCAGGCTTTCCGCGATAGTTTGCAGGTTGGTCATTAACTTAACGTTATCGGCAATATATTGCCCGACTTCATCAACAAAGAAGTTCAGTCGAAAATCAGGGGATTGCCCATCAATGTAGTCGCTAACCTTTTGAGCAAAATCCTCAATCGAAGATCGAAAATCCTGACGATAGCGATTTAGAATTCCGTTGCCATCGGCTAGATCTGTGCCAGATGCTTCTGCATAGGCTTTCGATATATTTGCCCCCTCCAAAAGAGCCTGTTCTCGACCGAGTTCCCAGGGTTTGTTTCTGATGCGCTGGTAGGCATCCCGGAAATCCCCCAAGATTCCCCGGCTATCGAGGTCCCGCTCGAACTGCGCGATGTGAGGCTGCTTCCCGTAGTAACCGCACATATTATCAAAGACTTTTTGAAAAACAGAAAGTAGAGCATCTACCTGGGTTTTGGAAATGACGTCTGCCTGTTGGTCGATATTGAATAATATGCTTTTCGAAGGGATCGAGACAGCCCGACCAAGGTCGGCCGCAAGAATTTCGTTTTCGACACATTTTCCCTTGAAAAGTTCATGGGCCGGAATGCCATCGACCTCGCGGTTTTCGAGCAAAATCGCCAACATCTTGAGAAGGTGCGATTTACCTGATCCAAAGAGACCGGAAACCCAGACGCCATTTGCGGTTTCATAGTTGTTATAAGCCTCCAGAAACCGCTCCAGTTGCTTTTCGATCTCATTGGTAATCACATATTCTTCAAGTTCCAGACGAAGACTGGTCTCATCATCGGCCTTGATGACGCCCTCGATCGCTCGGTCAACGGGCTTTGCAAAAATATCGCGAAGTTTGGTTTTCATGGTCATTATGCCCTGTAATCTAGAATATTGAAGGCGCGGTAGTATTTGTCGTTATGTGCAAAGCCGAACAGATCAAGTGACGCGCCAGTGGCCAAATTGTGGGTATAGCTTCCAGGGAAAAACATAATCGTTGGCTTCTCCTTTGCAGTACTTTGCAGGTTGTTCAGGACATTATGTGAGCGAATGTAAGGAAAAACCTCGCCTATTCCTGTCAGGAACAGCACATCATAATCCGCGTCAGAGAGGATGCGGCCGATTGCAGGGACAAGGTGGGTTTCCGGATCCAGAACGTTCTGGAGAAGTTCTTTTAGTTCGTCTTTTGAAACGTCTGGCTCGGATACAATAATGTCATCCCAAATGCCGCGATCCTTCAATAATGAAATTCCGAGGTCATAAAGGTTGATTTCGAGCACACCAACATCTCGCGCGCTTAGTTTTCTTACCAGAGTTTCTTTCATGGGTTCGATGTCGATTGCATTGATGGCAGGGTATGGGAAAATGAAAAATGGAACCTCGTTCCCCAAACCATTCATCTGCAGAAAACGCTGACTGGAGATTGCAGCAAACAGATTGTCGAAGTTCTGCTTTGTGTCCTGATATGACCATGCTTCAATGTGCTTAGACATAGCGGGTGCCTCCCGGGAAATATGAAAGCTCGCGAGCGTCATGCCTGCTTATCAAGTCGACAAAGCGCGTGGATAGCATGGCACCAAGGATTCGGTCATCTTTGGAAATTATGTCGGCTTCACGCATAATCCGAAACAATACCGCCCGAAGTTTTGCTTGCGTAGACGCAGACAGATTGTTGAGCTTGTCCGACCATTCCGCTTTGCGGTAGAAAAAACTGTCGAAATCGTCGTAGGTAAGTTGGCTTTGAAGAGACAAGTGTTTTTCGCATACGACCTCTACGGCGAATTCCCGAATAAACCTGTAGGCACGACAGGCCGCAAGCCAGAGAAGGGCAGATTGCTCACTTCTTTGGCCATCTTTTAGAAGATCCAACTCCGTGTCCGAGAGGCGCTTCAATCGATTGACAATTTCCCGAATGGATCTGCGCGCCGAACTCAATTTTCGAACAGGAAATGCCCCTCGCTCCATTGCGATTGCTGCCGTTGCGTCCCAGTTTTCGCCTGCAGAGTGCAGTTTTGCTATCGCGATGCTCTCGTTAATAAACAGCCCACCAGTGCCAAAGGACATCAAATAGGGCTGGTCTGCAGCTTCAATCATTGTATCGCGCCTCCAGCAACGTCGGGAGGGGATGACTTGCGTTGCTCGGTTGTGCCAAGCAACACAATCTGCTGATCCTGCGGTGCGCGGGCTGCTGGGTCGGTATCCAACCCCAGACGCTTGAGGGTATAGTAGAGCAGCGCTTTGCGGGTTTTGATCTCCGCCTTGCAATCATGCATGCCGTAATCCAGCGAGATGACGTCTTTCTGGGTCTGAGAAAGCTCGGGGTGCGGCCCTATTTCTAGGGTAACGTAAGCGTTCCAGTCTGCATCGGATGTGGCATCACAGATGGCCTGGCGATGCGCGCCGGTTTCCAGCATGCGCGACAACAGGAAATCCTTGAAGGATTGGCTCTCCTCGCACCAGGCGCGGGCGTGCCAACGGAAACCGTCAAAGGCGATGGCGTGCGGTGCAATCCATCGCCATTTCGGCTCCGGTTGCGATAGCGACTGGTATTTGACCTTGATCTCTTCCTTGTGGCGGATGGCCGAAATCACCTCGCGCAGCGTGGCCGGATTCACCCCGCGAACAGGCGTGGGTGTTGCGTCAAAATCTGGCAACGCACCGACCCAAGCGTCGGTCGTTTCGATCACACCATCAGCAATCGATCGCAACTGCGAAAGATAGCCGGTTGCACTCGGCTTCAGAAATTTGGGGCGGAAAGCGTCGGTGCGCACATAGGTTCGCGCGCTTTTGTCATAGGCAAGGTTATCGGGTGCCATGCCGATATAGCGATTGATGTCGGTGGACGACTGGTTCACCGAAACACCAAAGGTATCAACTATATCGCCTCGATTCACGCGACCCTCCCAATACAAGCGAAACTCGATAAACTCGAGGCGTCGCTCAACACTCCAACGAAGTTCCGGCTGCTTCCCGGCCATGGACTTCTCCCTGTTGCTTGCGAAACATCTTACTTGTTCCGTCAAGTTTCTTGTCAG
>Ga0114933_10003271_pt1 | contig 15975 bp, 13 predicted proteins | sample 4SBtaG_FD_89691 | JGI IMG/M metagenome (GOLD analysis project Ga0114933, IMG submission 89691) | Deep subsurface microbial communities from Kolumbo volcano to uncover new lineages of life (NeLLi) - 4SBTROV12_W25 metaG | ecosystem: Environmental > Aquatic > Marine > Volcanic | place: Kolumbo... | reverse complement strand
TTAATGAATTTTTTTTCAAAGGCGATAGTAGCCTACATGTCTAACCAAACAGCTAATAGAAATTCAATTGAGTCTATCTTCATACAGATGCTACAGGAGAGTCCAATTGATCGGAGGGAGTTAGCCGTTAGACTTATTAACTTTTATGATGAGGTAGCGGCCGCTCAAAAGGATTTATCGGGGAGCAATAATCTCAATGCGCAATTGATTGTAGAATCGTTGATATGGCGCGGGAGCATGCTCAATCTGCGTTAGTAATTTTTAAGAATAAAACTATTAACCATCAATTAGCTAACAACTCTTCCACATATTCAGCGATTGCTAGACTTGCTGTAAGTGCTGGGGATTCCATTCCGAATAACTGAACAAGGCCATCGATATTGTGTGACTCCGGGCCTTGTATGCAGAAGTCTGCCGCCTTTTCTCCTAGTCCGTTAATCTTTGGGCGTATTCCCGAATATGCTGGAGATAATTTTTCCTTATCAACATCGGGGAAATATGCGCGTATCGAGGAGGCAAATAACTCACGCTTAAATTCATCAATCGAATAATCAAGAATATCCACGTATTCTGTATCAGGACCAAACCGTAATTGTCCACTCACATCTGTTGTTGAATGGATTCCTAATCCAGTATGATTCCGTTCAGGCAAAGGATAAATTAAATGCTTGAAAGGATTTTTCCCTGCATACGAGAAGTAATCACCTTTGCATGGATGTAATGTGGGAATTCTTTGAGTCTTTAATTCTCTAATACTCTTTGAGATATTTTGCGCGTTTAATCCCGCAGAGTTTATAAACTTATCGCATATGAACTCATAACTGGTGGGTTTATCGCCCGAATGTTCCTTAATTTCAGTTTCTATCTTGAATCCTTTTGCAGTAATGTGTACCTGCTTGAGATTAGTTCTCGGAGCAAAGATCACTCCATTTTCCTCTGCAAGAGTAAGAAGCTTTTGCATATAACGATGACTGTCTAATATTCCCGTAGAGGGGGAGAAAAGAGCTGAATTTGCAAAAAGCGCGGGTTCTACTTTTCTAAGGTTTTGCTTTGTTAAATAGCTTAAATCGTTTACACCATTAATTGCGGCGGTTTCCTTCAGTCTTGCTAGACGATCGTCTTCTCCCTTCTGGGCGACTATAAGCTTGCCGATTCGCTTAAATGGAAGCTTATATTTCTCTAAAAACTCGTAAAGTAAGAGTTTCCCACGAACACAGAGACGAGCCTTTAAGCTATTGTGCTTGTAGTAAATACCGGCGTGGATTACTTCACTATTCCTGCTACTAGTAATGGTTCCAAAGCTATCCTCTGAATCTATTAAAACGATAGCTGCATTGTTGTGCCTTAGTGATAATTGGTAAGCAATCGAAAGTCCAACTACGCCAGCTCCGGTGATGCAAATATGAAATTTATCCATGAGGTAAAATAGTTAGGTATCAGTACTCAGATTATGTGTCTAAAAGTTAAATTGATTCTTGGAGCTATGATTTTAGGTTCCTTTGGTACTTGATGAAGCCAATCCTGTTGAAATTTGTCAGTCATTATGAGGACGCTACCGTGGCTGAGATTAAAGTTGAATCGTCTTTTATCTGATTTATCTTTTGGCTTTATTTTAAATTTTCGTTCAGCGCCAAAAGAGACAGAAACAATCACAGGATCGCTCCCTAGCTCTTTTTCATCATCTGCATGCCAGGAAACGCTGTCATTGCCATCTCTGTAGTAGTTAATTAGAACAGAGTTCAGCTTTACGCTATTCAACTTCTGAACTGAATCTCTAATTTTTAAGACATCTGGAGACCACTTATAATGGGTGAGGTTTAGGCCAGAATAGGCATAAATAGCGCCTGGATCGCCCATCCAACATTGCAATCTAGGGATTAAAATCCTCTTACCAGCTATTTGAATAGAGTCTTGACTCCACGGTAGGGAGTCTATGAGGGCCGTTAGATAGTGATTGGCTTCGTGGACACCGAAAAACTCTAAATACTCTTGAATAGCTCCATTACCAAAAGAATGAACTCTTGGTCGGCTTGAAGAATTATTTGATCTGAAAAGTTCTTTTTGCAATATCTCTGCTGTAGAGGAATACGAATTATAAGATGTTAATTCATAATTGGTTTGATTTGAACAACAGTACTTGTTTACTCAGCCGTAAGGTCTGCAGATAGCATTCTCTTTGTAATAATGATTTCAAGGGTATAAACCGTAGGTATTAAGCTTGTGAGAATAAGAACTTCCTAGATACCATCACTATTTCCGGTAATAAAGATTACCGGAAATAAGGAAGGTGTTGAATCTACTCCCCTTGCATATACAATAAAGTTCGGGGCTGTAGCCCTTAAACCAACATAACTATAGAAAAGGAAATAGATATGAGTATTACAGATTTAATGGGTCTGAAGTCCGAACAATTTTCATTTGAGGGTAAGTTAACTTCGGTTATTTTGTCTGATTCAGGCGGTACTCTAACTGGCAAAGGTGATGCGACTCGATATGGGACCGTCTTTATAACCTACCACTTAACGGTAAACCCCAATGTACCAGGGCAAGGCACTATGACTGGGACGGGAACAGGCATAGATGATGAGGGCAACTTAGTGACAGCCTCATTGAATGGTGTCTTTGACAGGAGCGGACATGAATTTAAGATCTATTGCGTAGATGATCTTACTGATGGAGCAATAAACTTGGCAGTAGTGTCTATAAACTTGAAAACCGACGATTTTAGGGTTGATTGGTCTGAGATCGATCGATAGGCGATAGAGTGGCTGGGCAGGTGGCTGCGCCACCTACCCGGCCCCTCAATTCAATCCGCAACAAAAAGAGAAAACAAATTAGTTTTATCAGCTATTTGCTTGAAATTATTCTGGTTTACTTCATTAAGTTTATAAAATTCAGCTCTCAGCTGGTCTAGACATTTTGCATGATATGGGAAGGGTGCCTGCTCCCAATCTCGACCATCAATTACAGTACGAAGCATGCTCTGCCCTGATTTAATGCACTCTTCATTGGCTAACATATATGGTGTGTAGACATTTCCTATTTCACTCAAAAGTTCACTCATAGGCTCTGTCACACTCCCCTCTACTTCTAACCAATCTCCCTCAAGAAGCTCAAAACCTGATAAGTCTTCCAGCACCTCTGTCCAAGCATAAATTCTTGGGGCTGTTTCAATTATTAGCTTCTGGGGAGTGGGGTCAAACAGCGCGAGGCAGGTAAGTTGGCCAAAAACTGCAAAGTCGCAACTAGAAGGTCGGCTACCTAAGATAAATTCATTATTACTCAATATGTTATTTAATCTTTCTAGAAATCGAATGAAACTAGCTTCAATAGTATTTTGAGTAATCTCATTTGAACCAACATATTTCAACCTTCCAATCTGATGCTCTGCTATTTCTCGAGACTTCTCAGCTAATATCTTGTCGCTCGCTGTCGTATTATTCCAGCGGGGCAACATCTCCCCTGCCTTCTTTATATCTGATTCATAGCTCCATCTATAGTGGAACATGGACTTGGTAAGCCATTCATCTGCAAAATCCTCAATTATCGAGTTTATTAAAGAAAGTATCGGGTTCGATGGAATTACAGAACGTTGAGTGAAATTCGCGTCGATTTCGCGGATTATAGGGGTAGAATCGCAAACAGCGATTTCATCACCCTCCTCCGTCGTTGCGTAAAATGTTGGCAACAACCTTACCCTGGGTTCTGGCCTCTGCCTGTACCTTTCCGGCTCTGGGTTCACTCGGTTTCTACCACCGGGGAGCAGCCTGTAAGCAATTCGCTTGTAACGCAACAGCGCCAGCATTTTTCGCGTGTAGGGTGATCCCGGAGCCCCCATGAGCTCAATTGGTTCGTTAAATCGACTCATCTTATTACTCCAAGCTAATTCAGTCATAATTTGAGCTAGTAGCGCTGCGGGCTAGAAGAGCAAGCCCCGATTGCAGAATAGCAGAGATTGTTGAAGTTGTTTTCAAACAATTCAATTCGGCAAGTTTTTATGCAGTAAAGTTGGGGGCCAGTAATCCGACAACCTATACAACTAATTAGTAACTCTATAATATAATTAGTATAACTTAGTCATTATAAACAATAGCATATGTAACAATTTTAATGAAAAACGTTAAAAGTCCAAAACCTTTCTTCGATACCATGGAGGAAATGCCCAACCCTTTCAAGAGCCCTGTTCTTGATATAGATAGTATAACGACAGCTGAACCAAAGGGCGCATTGAGTGATTACCAGCATGCGAGTGAGTTCATATACAGCTACCGCGGCAGTCCTGACACGTTCGCTACTTATCGACGTGAAATTGAGCATTTCCTTCATTGGTCTTGGTTAATAGCCGAGAAATCAATAAAAGACCTGTTACGCCAGGACCTTGAGGCTTATGTGGAGTTCACCAAGAGCCCACCACCGGCCTGGATTGGGAAGAAAAATGTAGCTAGGTTCGTCAACCGATTAGGAGAGCGATCGCCAAACGCTGCGTGGAGGCCCTACGTGTCATCGAGCGGCGAATATGCCCCGTCTCAGGCTGCAATCCAATCTTTATTTTCTGTCTTAAGTAGTTTTTATAACTTCTTGATTCAAGAGAGTTATGTGTCAGCTAACCCAGTATCGCAAATGCGCCAGAAAAGTAAATATCTTCGTAAGCATCAATCACAAGGAAAAATAAGAAGACTCTCGCCGTTGCAGTGGGATTATGTCATTGAGACGGCTGATTTACTCGCGAAGGATGATCCTAAGACCCATGAACGAACATTATTTGTGCTGACGGCCCTTTTCGGTATGTATCTAAGGATCTCGGAGCTTGTAGAGACACCTCGCTGGCAGCCTCAGATGGGCCATTTTCAGATGGACCAAGAGGAAAACTGGTGGTTCGTAACCGTAGGTAAAGGTAATAAGGAGAGAGAAGTGTCTGTGTCTGATGCAATGCTGCATGCACTTAAGCGATATCGAGGTTCAAGAGGGTTGCCACCCCTGCCTTCACCTGGAGAATCCACTCCCCTAATACACAAGACTCGTGGTAAGGGGGGAATCACCAGTACTCGTCAAATAAGGGGTATTGTTCAGCATTGTTTTACTCGAGCGGCTCAGAAAATGAAAGATGAGGGCTTTTCAGAGGACGCAGACCGTTTAGAAGCCGCAACAGTCCATTGGTTGCGACATACTGGGATTTCGGAGGACGTTAAAATTCGACCAAGGGAACATGTCAGAGATGATGCTGGACACGGGTCTAGCGCAATAACTGATCGATATATAGATGTAGAGCGTGCTGAGAGGCATGCCACCGCAAAATTGAAAACTGTCCGCTAAAAACATTCGTTACTAACTCTAAATAGTGCAGAAAATTACTTCTCTCGACGGTGGAATTAGAATAGTCTCTGTGTACGATATTGCCCGTGTATAACAAAGTTATTTGCTGTTTAAAGCTACTAATAATTTGAGATAAATATGCCAACGCTTACAGAATTCCGTAAACATCTAAATAAATTAGCAGTCTCCTTTCTGAGCCTCATTTGGGTCTCGGCTGGGATGGCTCAGGAAGATCCAATTCACCTGAGTGATACGCTTGACGTTCAGGCCTTGTATGAACCAATTCCTAGTCTTGAAATTCATGGTGAGACTGCCGTGAGCTTGCTGGAGGAGTTGCAAACGAAGCATTATCGTTCCGTAGAGGTGGATGATAATTTTTCCTCCGCTATCTTTGATTCCCTAATAGACACTTTAGATGGCTCACACATTTATTTCCTGCGTTCTGATATTGATGAACTCAGCCAGTATCGATATACCTTAGACGATTCTCTGAAATCTGGGAGTGTCGAGCCAGGGTTTGATGTTTATAACACTTACTATAAGCGAGTGCTCGAACGTCTTATCTATGCGATCAATAGAATTGAAAACGATATACCTGACATGAATTTTGATATCGATGAATATATCCAATTAGACAGAGAAGACGCTCCCTATGCAGATAGTATTGCCGAATTGGATGAGATCTGGCGCCTTCGTATTAAGAATAGTGTCTTAAGCCTCCGGTTGACCGGGGATGAAGACGAAGAGATAAAAGACAAACTCTCCAAGAGATATAGAAATCAGCTTTCACAGGTGTTGAAGACAAATGAGAGAGATATCTTCCAAACATTCCTCTCTACGGTAGCAAAAACCGTAGATCCTCACACGGCTTATTTTTCTCCGAGAGATTCTGAAAATTTTAATATGGGTCTATCACTTTCGTTGCAAGGCATCGGTGCGCAGCTGACGACAGAAGATGAGTACACAAAGATAGTCGAGTTAATTAAAGGCGGTCCTGCCGAGAGAGGTGAGGAGTTAAAGCAAGGTGATCGTATTATAGGAATTGGCCAAGGCGTTGATGGCGAAATTCAAGATGTTGTTGGAATGCGTCTTGATGATGTTGTCGCTCAGATTCGCGGAGAGAAAGGTACGGTAGTGAGGCTAAGTGTTATCCCCACGGATGCCGTTAGCGAATCAAGCGCGCAGACGATCAGTATTACTAGAGATACTGTTAAACTTGAAGACCAATCCGCGAAGAAAGAAATTATAGAGCTCAGCTATAACGAAAGAGATTATAAGATCGGCGTTATTGATCTACCCACCTTCTATTTTGATTTTGAAGCTGCATCAAGAGGTGAGGAAGATTTCAAGAGCTCGACAAGGGATGTAAGGGTGCTGCTAGAAGAACTTAAAGACGAAGGTGTTGATGGCGTAGTTGTTGATCTTCGGAATAATGGTGGTGGCAGTTTAGGAGAGGCGAACCAGCTTGTTGGACTCTTCATCGAGACCGGTGCAACAGTTCAGATAAGATACTCCGGCATAAGAAATGGGTTTACGAGGCCCTTCGGGGACAACGATCCTGAGGTTTCCTATACAGGGCCTCTAGCCGTTCTAGTTAACAGGACCAGCGCTTCCGCGTCAGAAATATTTGCGGGTGCGATACAGGACTACCAAAGAGGTCTTGTAGTGGGTAGTCAGACATTTGGAAAAGGCACCGTTCAAGAGATCATTCCGATGGATTATGGGCAGGTCAAACTCACTCGCTCAAAGTTTTATCGCATATCAGGAGAAAGTACGCAGCATAGAGGAGTGATACCGGATATCACATTCCCTGATTTTTATGATGCTTACGATGACATTGGTGAGAGCAGTCTGGATGGCGCCCTACCCTGGGATACCGTTAGACCTGTTGAATACCGGGCTTATCACCCTATTCAAGCGGCCGTACCAGAACTAAGATCACTCCATGAGGAGAGAGCTAAGACATCACCTGATTTCAACTATCTTCTTGGACAGATTGAGCGCACGAGGGAGCTTAGAGAGCGTGAGGAAATTTCATTAAATGAAGAGGTGGTTAAGCAGGAACGTGAAGACGCTCGCAAAGAGGAGTTCGAGGCCGAAAATATGAGGCGTGCTCTTAAGGGTTTGCCTCTCGAGGAGTGGGTAGAAGACGAGGATATAGATGAGGATTCGTCTGATTCATTAGCCTCTTCAGATAGCGAAATTGTAGAACCCGAAGAGAATGAAGAAGAAACTGAATTGGACGAGGATGACCCCCTCATTCTCGAAAGCGGGCGAATCTTAGCCGACTACATTAACCTCAACGGACGACGAGTTAGCTCGGTTAATAACTAGTGGGCTTAAAAAAAGGCCCTCGGAGAGGGCCTAATAAGGGAATGGCTTTAGCAGTTTACAATCAACCATTGGTTGATCTGGTAAGTATATAAGCATTGAATACTAGCCTTTGTGTTGCGTCGGAGAGGCAAACTGCCGTTCAATTGTGTCAGAAATATGATGACTGAGAGCCAGCCAGTTAGATCTTTCGAGCAACGAATTCCCCGCAAGTTATTCCTACTCGGCCTTTTTACCATCTTAGTTAGTCTTAAAAAGAGTTATTGGCCTCGCTCCTCGAGAGCCTGAATCCTCTCTTGAAGCTCTCGAATTTCTTCCGGAGCTTGATCAAAGTACGCCGAGAACCTATCCCACATTGTGGGCGGAGCCAAACTCATAAACGTTAAAAAAGCGAATGCCTCAATAATGTGCCAATTCCTCTTGGTAAAGTCTAGCTCAAGAAAGTTACGTTCCACCCTAAGTGCGCTCACCATTGATAATATGAATATATTCACCGCATAGAACATACTTAGAAATCCAATTTCGGTTGTGACGGATACACTTTCGATCGAGCTCTGAGACGTGTAATAGAAAGCTATTGCGCCGAATATCGCGGACATAAGCACTACACTCATTACAGAATCTAGTAAGAGTTTAGAGTTGGACATGACATGTCGTGGATACTCAGAGAATTTCCAGTCCTTAGACTTGCGATCAAAGATCACGTAAAGGGATAGCGCGATACTTAAACCTGAGAGTACGCCTAGCCATGCTGGCGCACTCCAAAAGGCTCCAAAAGAAATACTTAAATCGGAACGGAGTATAACCGCATAGATGTTTATCACATTGAATGTAACCAACAGTAGAAAGCAGATGACTACATCAAGGTTTGACAAGGTCCGTGTCTCGTAGAATTTTTGACGTTCGTCGATGAAGTAACCACAGGCACTAAGAAAACAACCTACAAGGAATATTGTATAGAACTCACTGATAGTGGAAGTCATCTCTAATGCATTTCCATCCATAGTAGCTAGCAGACTCACCATTTCGGCAAAAGTTTTAAGAATTGCAACTGGGAGTGAAAAAATTAATAACAGATAACCAAAGTTAATGAGAGTCTTGTGCGAAATGTAGGCAGAGAAACCAATAATAAAAACTGCCATGAAAGCTACACCGCCGAAATCAACGTGATAGAGTTCAGAATCTGCCCTTAGAAGATTATTAGGTCCAAGACTTGATGTGAGGAATACATAAAAGCCAGTTAAAGAGACTACCAGGAGAAAAAGCGCGCGCTTCTTTTGTAATAGAGAAGAAATAACTCGGCTAACGATTTCCATACAAGAATCTCAAGGTTTAAAAATCGACGTCAATCATCAACAGAATAGTTCGTGCCGGAGTGGGATTCTGTGTCCAAACGCAGTTCACCTACACTCCTGATTTTAGGACCATCGAGTTCGAAAACAACTTCGGTTTTCCACGCATGCTCTCCAGGCACTCTCTCCCATTCCCCTGCTCCACGACCGAGTATATAAGACCCATCTCTCGCAAACGCGTGACCAATTCTTATCAGTTTGCCAGCATCTACATCACTCTTTAGGTCGTAAAAGATTGCGGTGTCATAGACTAGTCCGAAACCGGCAGCATTACCCCGGCAGTTAAAGTGAGTAAGAGTATTTCCATCTTTATCTTCGGAGTAAGTTGTTGAAACGTGCCTTAATTCAAACGTATCTAATACTTCTGCCATAAACTTTCAATCCTTCATAGATGTCATACAAATGCTCACGTCGGTGACAAAACTAGGTCCCTGAATATTTCTATATAATAATCTTACCGACGTTCTAAGATAGAGGCATCCACTAGGCGGGAGAAGTTCTCGCGAAAACCGCCACCACTAGATGGTGATACCTGTGCCATTATGACAATTATGGTGTTCTGCTTCGGATCTATAAAATAGCGCGTACCAGCGGACCCATCCCACCAGATAGTTCCTTCTGTTACCGGAAAATCATAAGTATCGGGATCAAGTACTAAGTTAAAGCCTCCCCATGTCCAACCTGATCCGCGCCAGTATCCCCTATCGCCTATAGGCATAGCTGTTTCTGGGACTGCATTTTTGTAGATCATCTCAGCTGTTTCTTTTTTGAGTATGCGTTGACCTTCGAATACACCAAGGTCCAGAATCATTTGAGAAAAATTCAGATAATCTTTTACAGAGGATAGCAGCCCGACACCCCCCTCGATCAGTCCCGGACGTTCTGTAAATGGCACAGTCTCAATTTCATGTGGCGTAAGTTTTCCGTCTACGGGGCGATACACCGTCGCCAACCGATCTTGATCGGCCCCTGAAGCCCAAAACATTGTGCTATCCATTCCTAACTTTGAGAATAGTTCTTCTTTTAAAAACTCCTCTAACCGTTTTCCTGACCAAACCTCAATTAGCTTTCCCAGGATGGTGGCATGAATGCCGTAACGAAATTCTGTTCCGGGATTATGAAATAATGGTATACCTGCCGCGTTAGAAACCATTTGATCCAGCGAGATACTTTTATCTCTCACCTTATTCTCCCTATACAGTCGAGAACCGCGTCCACCTAGACCTGATGTGTGGGTGATCAAGTGCTGAATAGTTATATCTCCAACACGAGGTTTAACTTCGGAGATATTAAGGCTATCCGAGTTAAGCAAGACGGTCTGATCTTTAAATTCTGGCAAATAGCGTTGGACAGGGTCATTCATTTCAAATTTACCCTGATCATAAAGAATAAGTGCTGCTATCGTAGTTATTTGTCGCGTCATGGAATACGTGCGGAACAATGCATCCGTCCGCATAGGCTTGTCGAGTGCAATATCCATTAAACCCAGAGACTCAAAGTAAATGAGCTTTCCATCTCGGGAAACAGCCGCAGTGACGCCTGCAATATCGCCCTCATCGATGTGTTGTTGCAATCGTTGTGTTGCTCTACTTAGATATATTGACGACATTCCAACTTCAGAGGGGGAAGATTTTTCCATCTGCGGATAAATAGACATCGATAAAAAGGCGAGAGATACTAAGGAAATGATTCGAAATCGGATTGATAGCATATCTTTAGTTCGACTCCTTTACATTTTTAGCCCAGCTTTCCACTCTGGCATGTAACATTGGTAAAGGGAGAGCACCAGCACCCAAGACAAGATCATGAAAAGCCCTTATATCAAACTGTTCACCTAGTATTGTCTCTGCATTTGATCTAGCTTGCTGAATGTTCATCATCCCTATTTTATATGCCGTAGCCTGACCAGGGCTGGCAAAATAACGCTGTATTTCAGACTTAACGGTGGCCTCTGAACTATCTGAGTTTTCAAGGAAATAGTTTACGGCCTCCTCTTCACTCCAACCCTTCGAATGAATCCCGGTATCTACCACTAAGCGAATTGCTCGCCAGATTTCACCGCCAAGGCGGCCAAAGTCTGACATGGGATCCTCAAAGCCTCCCATTTCCTTTGCCAACCACTCAGCATAGAGACCCCAGCCCTCGATATAAGCTGTACTGAAATATTGAGTTCGAAATCTTGGAACATCGGTTAATTCCTGCTGAATAGAAATTTGCATATGATGGCCAGGGTTACCCTCATGATAAAGAACGTCTTCTACTTGATGCTTTGGTAGGGAACTCATGTCGCTCATGTGTGAGTAGTAAACCCCGGAACGAGAACCGTCTGGAGTCCCTGGGCGGTAATGCTGAGCCGCACCGTCTTGTTCGCGAAAGGACTCAACACGCCTGATCTCTAATGATGCTTTTGGGAGACGCCCGAAAAAAAGTGGGAGCTTTTCATTGATAATGTTTAGGTATGAATAATTATCATCCAGATAACTCTGACGTCCCTCATCTGTAGCATCGTAATAATTATTTGGATCATCGCGCACAAAGGTAAACAAGTCTTGTAGCGTTCCTTCAAATCCCATCCGTTCTTTCAACGCTTCCATTTCGGATCGCAGGCGAGCTACCTCTTCAAGGCCTATGGCATGTATCTCATCGGCGCTGAGATCTAAAGTGGTCATCAGGCTGAGGCGGTAATTATAATACGCATCTCCGTCTGGCAGTGCCCAAACTCCTCTGGGATCAGAATCAGCGTTGTTCCTGTCTGCCATAAGCCAGGCTTTTACGGCTTGGTAAGCCTGCAGTACCTCCTCCGTAAGTACTTCCCTAGCATCACTTTCAAGTCGTTCCGCCGCTTCAGGGTCGATAAGCCCATTTGCTTCTAAAGAGTCTATTTTTTCTCGAGTATCAATCCATAGAGGAGAATTTGGAGAGGTATCGGTAGCATTAAATGGTGCGCCCTCGATGATTCGATCAATTTCAGCAATGGCGAAATCATAGGCAAAACCCGGGGGTCTTTTTCCTTCGTTGGCGTTTTGTTGTGCTTTAAGCAATACCTCATTAAGCACTCGATCAATCTCTCTGAGTCTTGCTATATAGGCCTCCATATCTTCAAGTGTTTCTACCGAATGCAGATTGATTAAAAAATTAGGTAACCGAGCATGAATCCCTCCCCTCCCAAACAAATACTGATGATTCCTGAAGGGAATACCCTCCTCCGCGACCGTTAGGGAGTCCTTCCACATATCCCATGAAAGCTTTCCTTCATCCGATAAGGTTTGATAATTGAACTCGCTTTCCATCTCGGCCACCGACTCGCGTAACCAACCTATTTCGGCGTCCTGAGCAGCTAGTGTGTAATCATCTAGCCTGTTGTAATCGGTTTTGAGGCCCAGTGAAGTCTGAGTTTGCGGACTAAAACGTAGTTGCTCTTCCCACTCTTCATCGAGCCAATCGTTGAATCTTTGGGTTTCATCAACTAACCCATTTAAGCCTGAAACTGCTGCCGGCTCGGGTGATACTTCCAAGGATACGGGTTCTGGGGAGCAAGATAGTAAAAGAGCAGATATGAATATAGTCGTCAGACGCAGGTTAAACACTTAACTGTCCTTTCTATGTGCGTGGTTTCGGGCTTTCTTAGATGTTAATTTAGATGATTATGAAGCCAATAACGAGATTTCTCTGCGGAATCCACTACATCTAGTATTAATTCTAACTTAAAAGCTCATGATATTGTATTTAATTGTATAATTTTCATATAATTAAAAAGATAATGTGAAATAATTCTAATATAAACCCCCTAAATAGCCGATATTTAACAGGTTCTCATATATTCGGTTGAAAAGAGATGTTTTTGGATTCTATATTAATAATCATTGCTTGTTCGAGCTGGCTCTATTTTGTCTATACAAACGAAGCCTCAATGTCTAGGTTACCTGTGGCCTGGATAATCATCGTCCTCTGCCTGGGCAGCAGCCTTAGCATCCTAGATGCTATGCAGGTATAACCCTTAAAGAACTCTCAGGGCTGCCAAGCATCCCGCGTTGCAGCAGAGCGCAGGATCCGGCGGTTCTCTGGTGTGTCCGGTGGTTCTGACTCACCAAATATTGCTCTGATCCAATGACCATCAGTTGGATTAGGAAATATTACGTACTTGCTACCAAAGTCACTACGCTTTTCATTCACTAGACTTTCACGTTGCTCTATATCTGTTAGATAGAAATCCCTTGAGAAGTCATTGAGATTATCACCCAGCATTGCTACTACGTTGTATTCTTCCATAATAGCTTTCTGCACCTCCTCCTTATTTGACGTTTCGCGAAGCACAGTAAGGTGCTCACGGTCTACCATCGGGAATCCAGCCGAGATCAGGTTACGCTCTGCTAATTCAAACGTGGCTTCTCCTTGATCGCGGTTCGTGACGTAAAAAACTTCAACATTGTTGGCTTCACAATAGTTGAGAAACTCTGCAGATCCTGGACTAGGGATAAAACTATTTTCAGCAACCCAACGATCCCAGCTATCGTCATTAAAAAAATCCTCTCCATTTGCGATTAAATAGCCCCAATAATCGTTCGCGAGCAATAAGGTCTCATCTATATCCGATATAATGGCAAGAGGCTTGCCACCCTCGTTCCCAGTAAGAGCAGACTCTATGCGAAGTCGGGCTATATTGAATCCTTGATGGTAAAGCGCCCGGTGCTCCGCTGCCGTTTGCTTCCAAGCGACGGAGTAAGAGAGGTTGTTTTGCTGTGCCACTAGGTCACTTGTTATGGTCGTAATGAGAACAAATATTAGTTTCATTAAGTGGTTTTTTTGCATATCTTTACCTGCGTATTCTAGTTTCCAAAGCATGTTTAAGAGCTAACATATTTAACTAATAACAATATACAACACAACTATGACTTATATTAATCTCAAAAACTTTCTGAAACTTTTTATCACGGCTTCCTGTTTTTTATTTGCAAACCTATCTACTGCGCAGACTTTTCGAATTTTAGTAACAAATGATGACGGTATTGAATCGCCGCTCTTAATTTCTTTAGCTCAGGCCTTAAATGAGCTTTCTAATATTGAGGTTGTAGTGTCTGCTCCTAGTGAGAATCAATCGGGAAGCAGTCACTCTAGTATTGGTGGTCCGCTAACTGTGAGGCAAACAAAGATAGAAGGTGTAACAGAAGCATATTCTGTAAGCGGCAGACCCGCGGATGCGGTTCGTTTTGGTTTGAGCCAATTAGGTAAAGGTCAAGATTTTGATTTAGTTGTCTCTGGAATCAATCGAGGAGCGAATGTGGGGGACGTTTCCCATCTTTCGGGAACAGTCGGAGCTGCTATGGAGGCAGTGTTCCAAGGTGTGCCTGCTATAGCAGTGTCCCAGGAGATTAACGGCGTCGATACCGTTAGTTCCACGCAATTTGTAACCGAGCTGGTAGAGCGCTATATGGCAGATCAAATACAAGAAGGAACAATTATCTCAGTTAATATACCTGCAGGTGAGCATAAAGGTATCGCAATACGTCCAATGGGCGACTCTTATTTAGACACTACTAACTATGAGTTAATAAGTACAAGCGACAGCGGGCAAATCTATAAGCGTAATATTGCTTTGCAAGTCAGTGAGAACGATGAAACGGATACTTTTGCATATCAAAACGGATATATTACGGTCACGCCTTTAAAGTTTGATTGGACTTCATATGAGTCTTTGGAGCAGATTCGAGGATGGAATTTAGAGTTAAGTAATTGAATACAGCCCTATTCTCATATGCTGGATAACTTAATTTTCAATGACAATACAGTTTCGTTTTCGATCTAACAAATAATGGCGGAGGAGGTCGGATTCGAACCGACGGAGGACTTTCACCCTCGCTGGTTTTCAAGACCAGTGCATTAAACCGCTCTGCCACCCCTCCGGAAGGCCCGAATCTTACACAAAAACTGACTTGATTAAAACAAGAGACTCATGCGAAAAACCCTTTTATTTGTGAACTAAAAGCATTGATTTTGCTCATTTACGGAGTATTATCGGGCCATCGAGTCCGCATTTTGATGTAGATCCAATTATTGAATAAATCTAGCTAAGCGCCCGAAGTCGTATAAAGTGAGGCGATGCCTGGTCGTTAATTATAGTTAATAATAATCTTTGAGTTTAATGTACTAACTAATATTGCTTTACTGGAGTTTTCGATGAATGAAATTGACGTGAAAATTGCTCAAACAAGAGAAGCCGTTATTGGGGTAAATAAGGTTCTGAAGAATACCTATTTGTTACTCGGAGTGACGCTTGCTTTCAGTGCCTTTACGGCGTTTCTGAGTTTTGATGCCCCAGCATTAAATCCCTGGATTTTTCTTATTGGCGCTTATGGGTTCTTATTCGCCACTCATGCGTTAGCCAACAGCGCATGGGGTCTACTCACCACCTTTGGTTTCACCGGGTTTATAGGATATGGGGTTGGACCCTTGATTGGCTTCTTGTTATCAAGCCAGTCTGGCAGTGAGATGGTCTTAACTGCGCTAGGTGGAACTGCGTTTATATTTTTTGGCTTATCTGGATGGGTCTTAGCTTCTCAAAAGGATTTTTCGTTTTTAAGAGGGTTTATAGCGGCAGGCTGCTTGGTGTTAATTGCTGCAATTATCATCAGCTTAATCTGGCCAATGCCGGCGCTTCAGCTTGCTATGTCAGTTGCATTCATGCTTTTTTCAAGCGCTATAATTCTCTACCAAACCAGTGAAATAATTCATGGTGGGGAGCGCAATTACATATTAGCGACGATTACACTTTACGTTTCGATCTATAATATTTTTATGAGCTTGCTGCATCTCCTGATGGCGTTCTCTGGTGATGATTAGACACAGGTTTTAACTTTTATAACGAGCCCCAGTCTGCCTGGGGCTTTTTATTAGAATATTAATAAAAATTCATCGTGAAATTTTCAGTAGTAGTATATGGGGCACCCTACTCTAATGAGGCCTCGGCAAGTGCCTTAAACTT
>Ga0114933_10003267_pt1 | contig 15984 bp, 12 predicted proteins | sample 4SBtaG_FD_89691 | JGI IMG/M metagenome (GOLD analysis project Ga0114933, IMG submission 89691) | Deep subsurface microbial communities from Kolumbo volcano to uncover new lineages of life (NeLLi) - 4SBTROV12_W25 metaG | ecosystem: Environmental > Aquatic > Marine > Volcanic | place: Kolumbo... | reverse complement strand
TGTTCACAGCAATTGGTACTCATTGCCAAAAAAACTCGATAGCACCAAATCTGGTGACTACGATGCAGACGATTCGGGAATTCCTCTCGTGGCGGCTTGATGGAAATAAAAAAACACACCAGACACCGATTACCGATGACTGGCGTGCTGAATTATTAGGTGGCTTGCTTGAGGATGTCCTGGAAGGAAGGCTTGTCGCTCACGTGTCCAACCCCACATCGGATCAACCGCTAACCTTCATTCCCCACTCAGCGACTCATCCTGACCAAGACGAGAGTTGATAGACTACGAGCACGCCCCATGTGTAATATGCCCGTCAGTACTCCCCGTATCTCGTTTTGGCTCCGGCCTCGCAAGTGACTAGTGCCTTACTGACTCCTCCAGTTCTGCTCGTACAAGCGTTTACCTAATCTCTCATTTCATTAGACGCAGTGCGTGAGTACGCGCTTTGTATCGCCATTGCAACGTGCTATTCACCTTCACCGGTCGGCGCCGTAAGGATTACCGGATCCTCGTCGCCATCGGAAAGAAACACCGTCATTTCTTCCTGAACGAGTTTGGTTTCTGGACTTGCACATTGCACTACTGCACGGAACTTGTGACGACCGGCTGTATCTGCTTTAGCGAAGACCTTTAACTTGATCGATTCACCTGGGCCAATACTACCGATTGGGTCAAAGATTGCCTGACCTGGAATCAGTTCACTTCGCTTACCTTCTGTCTTCACTGGCTCAATACCAAAGCCAAATTGTCCAACGACCTGCACGTCAGTCGCTGCTTTGGTGCCGCGGTTAACGATTTCAATTTCGTAGATGGCGAGATTGCCCAATTCGACCGGACCTGGTGAATCGTTTACAAGCAGTTTCAAGTCAGCGATACCGCGAACATTGGTGACCAGACTTGTACTGCGAGGCTCGGCCGAATCACCTTCGATGCGAACGTGTACCGGATTCTCGCCGTCGCGTGCAAGTACGCATTCGAATTCAAAAGCTCTGGTTGCACCTGCGGCGACCTTGCCGATATTCCAGGACATGTTCCTTCGCTCACCCTTGGTGGCCACTCCGTCCTTCATAAATGATGCACCGAGTGGCAGTGTTGCCGTTACCACGACATCCCTGGCTGCGGTATCACCTGTGTTGGAAGTCTCAATTCTGTAAATGGTTGGCGTTCCTGCATAACGTTTTTCAGGACCTTCCAATGCAATGTTCAGCTCAGCACGCTTAACATCGACGATCAGATCTTTGGAAACGGGCTTCAGATTATCGGCCGAGGCAAGCGTCCTGATTTGCATTGTGCCAGCTTGCTCTGCACTAAGTTCAAGTTCGATAAGTTTGCTGCGACCAGCTTCGATATCGCCAATAACCTGTCCGTCTTCGATTCCAGGCTGTAAGACTAACTTCACGTTGCGTGCAATCGTGTTGCCACTGTTGGTCAGACGTACGGTTACGACTTCTGTATCGCCAAATTCCATTTCTGACGGGCCATCTATGGCTAACTCCAAATGCGGCTCGACGACCTGAACATCCGTTGATACGGGAACCGGTGCAATCGTCCACTGGGCATTAAAAGCGAATTGCTTGCTCCTGGTCGGGATCAGCTTAAGATCCCAGGTCGCCTGTGATCTAAGCGCCAGATTTGAAACAGTCCACTGCACATCCTTCAAGCCATCACCAACATCGAGCGTTTCGGTTTCACCCGTTTCTGATGCCGCGGATGAAATCGTAACCCACTCTGGTAATTGAATCGTTACAAACACGTTTTTCGCAATGATATCACCACGGTTTGTCATCGTGATTCGATATTCTGCCACTTCATTAATCCGGATTTCCGACGGACCGTGAGTGGTTACGGATATTTGGGGCGCGTGACTTGTGTTTGATGAATTTAAATCCCGTGGAGCTGCAATCGCTTCACTGTCCACAGACAACTCAATTGATGTGGTCGGCGCCGGGGGTACAAATGTGTTTTGTACTGCGTTGTCCACTGGTGCTTCATTTGAGAACTCATAGACGTTGCCGCTGCCAACCGTTACCTCTTCTGATGCCACCTGATCCGACGGTGAAATCGCATCGAATTGCGATGCCGCAGTCGGTTCGCTGAGGCCTAAGCCCAATACGTCTTTTTCGGTCTCGGTCGTAGACTCGATAGGCTTAAAATCTTCTTCCAATACAAAACCATCGGTCTCTACCTCAGTCGGAAGCTCTTCAGTAATGATGTCTGTTGGCTGCGCAAGTGGCGGCGCTGATTCAAACTGAAAATCATTTGACGTGGCACCCTGCAAGACTGCATCTGGGGAAATGGTCTCTTCAACAAGTGCATCAGGGACGAAATCACTTGGAGATTCCTGTCCAAAAACCCAGGCGGCAACGAACCACCCGGAAATAATCATTGTAATAGCGATCGATATCTTGCGTGACATGATCAAAACACCTCATGGTGGGGAATGGGGGTTTGGTAATCTCGGTCACAATCGTCCCGGAATGCTGGAAACACAAAAAATTCTTGTGATTTTCGCAAAAAAAGCAATTCTCTCTTCAGAATGCTGCAGAGCAAAAATGGCGGACTCAGCACGGCGGATCGCTTTGAAGCAGAGGAGTTTTACCTTGACCTTCACCCGGTAAAGCACCCACTCAATTTGCCATACCTCAGAGATTACGCACTAACTCAGAATGATCGACTCAATGAATCCAGCAGTACTGAATAATTGCGAGGGAACATTACCCACTAATTGCAGGCAATTCGGGAACATCTTAGCGTCAGCTCCTGCAACGAATGACAATGACGGGAGTCCTGAAAAACTCCATGGTGAATTAAACCTAGGGTCTCCTGTTGATTCCCTCCCCGGAGCGGCGCCGGTGGTGGCCGGGACAAGCAGCGGGCCATTTTCCGTCAGGAATTCACTAAGAATTCGCTTCACTTGCGACTGAAAGTTACGTGCTTGCTGATAACTTGATTCGGTCAATGCAAGTCCTTCTTCGATCAACGCCCGAAAGTGAAAAGAATACCGCGACGGATCTATGGCAAAATCTCGCTTGTGTACCCGAGATGCCTCAACAGCCATAATTCGACGGTGCATCAAGAGAATGTCCTCAAAGTCCACAGGTAAATCAATTGATTCAACTTGTGTTCCACGATCTGACAGAGATGCGGTTAGTGAGTCGTAAACATCTAACATTGGCTGTTCGCATTTTTGAGTGAAAAAGTCGCCGGTAACCGTAAGCATGTCGGGAGGCACAATAGCCGGAATCCCATCACTGCTTACTTTGTTACCAAGCATCGCTTGCCACCCGATCCAACAGTCCGAAGTTCGTTTCGCGATAGGTCCTGGATGATCAAGGCTTTCACTTAACGGGATAACGCCGTTGGTTGAAACCGTTCCAAACTGCGGTTTAAAACCAGCCACACCACAGTAACTTGCAGGCCTGTTTATGGATCCGCCTGTTTGAGTACCAACGGCCATAAAACACATACCAGCGGCAACACTCGCAGCACTACCGCTACTGCTACCGCCGGGTGTTCGGCTCGGGTCGAGTGGATTAAAGGTCGGTGATGGATCGAATCCTGCAAATTCCGTCGTAACGGTCTTGCCGATCACAATCGCACCGGCTTCTTTTAAATTCGCAACCAACGGTGCATCTTCTGCTACCGGATTCTCACCGTACCAATCCGTGCCTCCGCGAGTTCTAACACCCGCTATGTCCACGATATCCTTGATACCAATCGGGATACCATGCAATAAACCTCGGTCGTGATTATCGTCCAGTTCAGCTTGCAATCTTTGAGCGTCCTCACGAGCACGTGAGGGCCACACCTCGACAAATGCCTTGAGATCGGCATCACGAGCATCTATTTGTTCAAGGCATGCTTCAAGGACTTGTGTTACCGTAAGGCTACCGCTTCGTATACGGTTAGATATTTCGAGGATCGATTGGTCGCACAATGACATTGAAAATCCTGTTACCCTTTACCCGTGTACCTTGCTGACTAGCTGACTAGCTGACTCGTTTCTGCTTATGATTTCCTAAACGGTATTAGACCCGACTCGACTCTCAATACAAATCTCACATAGAACAGGCTCGAGCAGGTGATTCCGTCACAAAGGTTCACTTGTACAAGTCGCGATTAGAAGTCATCATTGCTGTATCCGTAATCCTCACCCAACGCGGTGAGCTTATCAACTCTACCAGAATCACGATAAGAGACGAATAAAGCACGAGGCTATGAGCACAGCAACTCCTGTTGAATTAAATGCAGCACAATCCAATCAGGACTGGCAGCAGTTGGCAACACGCGTTTTATCTGAAGATCACAAAGTAACACGAGATGAAGCTTTGGCGATCCTTCGAAGCAGTGATGATGAGATCCTGGATCTCATGTCTGCCACGTATCGATTGAGGCAAAAGTACTTTGGAAAAACCGTTCAGCTGTATTTCTTGATGAATGCAAAGAGCGGACTATGCCCGGAAGACTGCACTTACTGCAGCCAATCCAAAATCTCAGATGCCGAGATTCCCAAATACAACATCCTGAGTAGAGACAAATTGCTTGACGGCGCTCGACTCGCAGCCGAACAAGGTGCAAAGACATACTGCATCGTCATTTCAGCTCGCGCTCCGAGCGAACGCGAAATCAACGCTGTGGAGACGATCGTGCCGGAAATTAAACAACAGTACGATCTTGATATCTGTGCATGCCTGGGCTTGCTGGATGATGATCAGGCACAACGCCTAAGAGCGGCTGGCGTTAATCGTGTTAATCACAACCTAAACACCAGCGAATCGCATTATTCAGAGATTTGCACGACTCATACGTACCAGGATCGTGTCGAAACGCTCCAGGCCGTAAGCCGAGCAGGCATGGAAATGTGCAGTGGCGGAATCATTGGTATGGGTGAGGCGGATGAAGACGTCGTCGACATGGCCATTTCCCTGAGGGAATTAGGCGTTCACTCAGTGCCACTGAACTTCCTCAATCCCATTGATGGCACGCCCTTAGCCGGAACAGATGACCTAACGCCGATGTATTGCCTGAAAGCTCTGGCGATGTATCGTTTTGTAAATCCCAAAACCGAGTTACGAATCGCTGGTGGTCGGGAGATTCACCTTGGCAATCTCCAATCGCTGGCGCTCTATGCTGCAAACAGCGTCTTCGTAGGTGATTATTTGACCACACAGGGGCAGGCTCCTGAGGAAGACTACCGCATGGTCGAAGAACTTGGTTTTGAAGTCACCACGAATGTGGAGCGTGTGGAGTAGAAGTCAACCGCCCTAAGTCAGGCGTCGTAACACCTGACTTAGGACTTCAGACTTATTACTTACGGAGTCACTTTTACCAGGCTGCCTGAGGCGCCTTCGCCACTTCCGATGATAGTGACATAGACGTTGCCGTCTGCATCGGTAACAAGCGCCGTTGGTTTATCAAGCGTTGCGACACGCTCAACCTTAACCGGCTTGTTCTTATTCTTTGATGCGATTATGCGGAACAGGCCACCGTCAGTGATCTTTCCCCAGTTGAAGTCGGTGACATAGAGATTCTTTTTCCCAGCGTATGCAACACCAGTAATATCGCTCAATCCCGTTTCATAGTTGGCCAGAACCTGACCGTTCTTTGCATCGTAAAATGTCAGCAGTGCATCACCTGGTACGGTGATCTCGCCCATTTGCCCAACAACAATGCTGCCATCCGGAGCCATGGTGATTCCAACGGGTGCATCAACTTCCGTTGCTTCCTTGGTTGCAATAGCACGCTGAAATGGCCCCACCTTGGTGCCAGTCACAACAGCGCGTCCAATCCAACCCTTGGTGTCATCACCATTGGTCGTAACGAAAATACTCGATCCATCGTACGCCAGGCCATAGAAGTTTCCTTCGCCGGCAAGATCTTCCGTTTTCTCAAGCTTGAAGCTAGCTGCCATTTGGTCTGCTTTGATTGCAGCTTCACCAGCCTTTGGCAGGTTATAGACTCGCAGTAAATCTTCGTTGTCAGGAAAGCCACCGCCACCAACAACTAAAACGTCTTCATCGATAAACAGCAATCCTAAAGGTCCAATCGCATACTTTGGACCCTTACCATATGAGTCAACCGGAAAATCCGTAATGACAGCTTCGGCTTTACCATCAACGATACGCACGACGCGGCCAGCACCGCTGTCAGCAACAAAGATGGTACCGGTGCCTGGTTGAATGGCCACGCCACACGGATTGGTTAGGCCACCAGCGACTGTATCCACAGTCGCTTCGGCCATGACACTTGAACTGCTAGCCATTACTAGCATGATTGCGAAGGACAGAATGCGTTTCATCTTTGATGTTACTCCTGAAAAGGATCGAAAGTCTTTGGTTTTAGTTAGTCGCTAGCTGTGCATGTAAAACGGACGTGCAAACTACGGCAGTACCGGCGGATCAACGTGCGGATAATCTTCGCTTGAGAGACCTTCTTTCATGAAGTTCACGACGTCCTGAATATCCTGTTCATTCAATTTTAGCGGGAAAATATCTTCACTAAGCTGAGGGCTCTTAACGCCACCCTTGTTGTAGAACTTAACGACTTCCTCAAGTGTAGCAATGGATCCGTCATGCATATATGGAGCCGTTTTTGCGATTTCACGCAATGTTGGTGTCTTAAAGGCACCTTTATCACCAAGTTGGTTCGTTACAGCAAATCTCCCCACATCTGACGGCTCGGCATTTTCTTCGGCATAGCCGACACCGATATTGTGAAACGCGCCATCCGTAAAGCTTTCACCTTTATGACACGCAGCACACTTGGCCTTATTAAAGAAAAGATCCATACCACGTGCTGCCGATTCACTAAGTGCACTTTCATTGCCGGCTTTGAACTGGTCGTACGGGGCGTTGCCGGAAACCACGGTTCGTTCAAAAGCGGCGATGGCCTTAGCAATACCATCAGCAGTCACGCTTGATCTAAAGACTTTTTTGAACTGTTTCTTGTATCCTGGAATCGCTGCGAGTTTTTCAACTGCCTTTTCAATCGGCAGATCCATTTCAATCGGGTTGGCGATTGGGCCAAGCGCTTGACCTTCGAGAGCTTCAGCACGTCCATCCCAAAACTGCAAATGGACGTAGCCGGAATTAATGATAGTCGGAGCACTGCGGCCACCCATTTGGCCCCGTACACCGGTTGCGAATTTATCACCGTTTGACCAACCCTTATTTGGATCATGGCAAGATGCACAACTGACTGTATCGTCCACGGAAAGTCGTTTGTCAAAGAACAGTTGTTTTCCAAGCTCAATCTTGGCTTTGGTTTGCGGATTATCCGCAGGAATCTTCATCGCCTTTAGGCCTAAGGGCAATTCAGAGCCTTTCTTTTCCTTACCGGTTGCATCCAGTCCAATCGCTAGACATGCAACAGTGGCTACCGTGGCCAATAAACTTAAGCGTGAAACAAATCGTCTCATAGGTAGGGTTTCCTCTTAATCGCCTCAAACAACAAACGGACAGCACAAGGGAAGGCGGGATGCTGTGGATGAAGGCAGTATCAAATGATGTGATGGACGGTGGATGTGATGAACGGTATTTTCGCGCACGAATCGGCACGCGTCAAGTTTCCAAGCAATCAACTTTGTAACACTTGCAACTCAAGCAGAATTTAAGACGCGGCAATCTTGCCGTTTGCTTGCTCAAACTCAGTGATCTTATTCTCGTGTTCTAAGGTCAATGCGATATCATCAAGGCCGTTGAGCATACAATGACGGCGGAATCCATCGACTTCAAATGCCACGCTCAAGCCGGATTCATCGGAAATTGTCTGAGACTCCAGGTCTACTGTTAGTTGATAGCCTTCTCGATCAGCTCTGGAAAACAGGTCATCAATGACCGATTCATCCAATGCAATTGGCAACACCCCGTTCTTGAAACAGTTGTTGTAAAAAATATCTGCAAAGGACGGAGCCAGTACACAGCGGAATCCAAAATCTTCCAGTGCCCAAACCGCATGTTCGCGACTTGAACCGGATCCAAAGTTACGCCGTGTGACCAGAACGGATGCACCTGCCACGGCTGGCTGATTCAATTCAAATTGCGGGTTATCTGTGCCGTCGTCATTGAAACGCCAATCGTAAAACAAAAACTGGCCGAAACCGCTGCGTTCGATTCGTTTCAGGAATTGTTTTGGGATAATTTGATCTGTGTCCACGTTGGCACGATCCATCGTTGCGACGATTCCCTGATGTACGGTAAATGCTTGCATGGCTACTTCTCCGAATCCGGAGTTTTCCTCAATTGTCTAGGCGTTATAGTCCCAACGTCGAATGTCCACGAACCGACCTGCGATGGCAGCAGCAGCCGCCATGGCTGGAGAAACCAGGTGAGTACGACCACCTTTTCCCTGGCGACCTTCAAAATTGCGATTGCTTGTTGAAGCGCATCGTTGGCCCGGCTCAAGTTTGTCAGGATTCATCGCAAGGCACATACTGCAACCTGCCTCGCGCCATTCAAACCCGGCTTCTTCAAAGACACGATCCAGTCCCTCTGACTCCGCTTGATGTTTTACCAGTCCGCTACCAGGCACAACCATCGCACTGACAGAGCCTGATACCTGATGCCCTTTGGCAACCGCTGCAGCCGCCCGCAAATCCTCAATTCGCGAATTGGTGCAGGATCCAATAAACACACGATCAACATCAAAATCAGAAAGTGATTTACCAGCTTCAAGCCCCATATATTCCAACGCAAGCTCAGTGCTTTTTTGCTCCGTGGAATCGCTAAAGTCCGTCGGTGACGGAATCGGATCGGTTACGGCAATCACCTGACCGGGGTTTGTGCCCCAGGTCACTTGTGGCGTGATGTCACTACCTTGGTAATTACGCACAACGTCGTATTCAGCGCCCGGATCACTCGGCAACAACGCCCATTGTTTAACGGCTGCATCGTAATCTTCAGGTGCATGGTCACGGCCACGCAAGTAATCAAAGGTGATTTGATCCGGTGCAATCATGCCAGCACGGGCACCCGCTTCAATGGTCATATTGCACACCGTCATGCGTTCTTCCATCGAGAGATTGCGAATGACTTCGCCCGTATACTCGATGCAATATCCTGTGCCACCGGATGTGGTTAAATCACCAATCAAATACAAAATCAGGTCCTTGGCTGTTACTCCGTCAGCCAGTTGACCATCAATATTTAATTGCATTGTCTTTGGTTTGTATTGCAACAGCGTCTGGGTGGCGAGCACATGCTCAACTTCGCTCGTACCAATGCCAAAAGCGAGCGCACCAAATGCACCGTGCGTCGCGGTGTGACTGTCACCGCAGACAATGGTCATACCTGGCTGGGTATACCCCATCTCGGGGCCAATTACGTGTACGACGCCCTGATTTACACTGTCAAGGTCGTATAGTTTTACGCCAAATTCACTACAGTTTTCTCGTAATGTCTCGACTTGCTGTCGCGAGATCGGATCAGCAATTGGCAATCCCCGGTCCGTGGTTGGCACATTATGATCCGGAGTAGCAATGGTCCGTTCAGGTCGCCGCACCGGTCTGCCCGCAATGCGTAATCCCTCAAATGCCTGAGCACTGGTTACTTCGTGTACCAACTGCAGGTCGATATAGATGATGGCTTGCTTGCCCTCTTCCTGTTGAACCACATGGTCGTCCCAGATCTTTTCAAACATGGTACGCGGCTTAGATATGTATTCACTCATGACTAACCCAAAAAATAGTTCCTAACGATGTGCAGCACTGCGAGTGATCAATGGCTGCATGTGATTTTGCTCGCAACTACTCAGTATAACGCCGCAACCTTGTATTCGGCAGGGGCAAAGAAAGTCGTCGCAATCAGCCCATTTTAACACGCACGCATCCATTAACCGGTAAGTAATATGGACATTACAGCGAGCACATTGCACCGACCAATATAAAAGAACCTTATCACCTCCAATGACTCAACAGTCCAATCAGACCCACGTTGCATTACTCGAAAAGATTCGCAATAAGACTGCGACCATCGGCGTGGTTGGCCTCGGTTACGTGGGACTACCTCTAATTCGAGCCTTTGTCGAAACAGGTTTTAAAACGATCGGGTTTGATGTTGACGACAATAAAGTCCAGCAACTTCAAAATGGTCAGAGTTATATCAAACACATCGATTCAGAGTGGATCGCATCACTAATCGAAAATGGACAATTTGATCCTACGTCAGACATGCAGCGGTTGGCTGAGCCTGATGCGATCCTGATTTGTGTGCCCACTCCATTGAGCCCTAGTCGCGACCCGGACTTGAAATATGTGGAAGGAACCGCACGCGAGATCTCCATGAATCTTCGTACCGGGCAACTCGTTGTCCTCGAAAGCACAACATATCCCGGTACAACACGTGATGTCCTTTGCCCGATTCTTAGTGAATCAGGTTTAGCTGTGGGGCAGGATTTCTTTGTTGCATACAGCCCGGAACGAGAAGATCCGGGGAATCAGGATTTCTCGGCAAGCCGGATTCCAAAAGTTGTCGGTGGTATGGACTCCAATTCACTTGAACTGGCAGAGGCCATGTACGCTCATGCTGTAGTGGAGACGGTGCCGGTTTCAACGTGCGAAATTGCAGAAGCATGCAAGATTCTTGAAAACACCTATCGCAGCGTAAACATCGCGATGGTAAATGAATTGAAAATCCTGTTTGACCACATCGATATTGATATTTGGGAAACAATCAACGCTGCTAAAACCAAACCTTTTGGCTTTCAGGCGTTCTATCCCGGTCCGGGGCTCGGTGGCCACTGCATACCGATTGACCCGTTTTATCTGAGTTGGGTTGCTCGCTTAAATGGCCAATCGACGCGATTCATTGAACTCGCCGGTGAAATCAATTCATCGATGCCTGAATTCGTTGTGCATAAAGTAGCGGAAGCACTAAATGAGTCTGGCAAGCCTATCAAGAATAGCAAGATCGGAATCTTCGGCGTTGCCTACAAACGTGACGTCGATGACCCGCGCGAAAGCCCTGCATTTCGTTTGATGGAATTATTAAATGACAGAGGTGCTACGCTCAGTTATCACGATCCGTTTATTCCATCCCTTCCGAAAATGAGATCGTACGATGTTCCTGCTCTGGAAAGCAATGAACTCTCAGAAGCCTATCTGAATTCTCTTGATTGCCTGCTAATTTGTACCGATCACAGCCATGTAGACTGGCAATTTGTCGTGGATCATTCGAACATCGTGGTTGATACCCGAAACGCATGCTCCGGCACAACAGACAACGACAACAAAGTCTTCCCCGCTTAGCAATTCGTCGGCGACATCATGCAGCCGCTATGAAAAGAACGCTTTAAATCGACTGTCGATATCCGGAATCCTGGCCCGCATGTCGGATGACAGTGCCGGCATAGCCAATGGCGAGTCAAGCTTTTGAATGTAACGCTTGAATTCCCGTTGAATCAGAACCGGGCCATGCATTCCAAAATGACTCCATGCCCAACTCATAGCATATTCATGCCACGACATGCGAAGGCTGTTCCTGCGACGTTCAAGGGATTCCAGTCGACATTGTGCCGGAAGCACATTCGAGGATGCCATCAATTGCACGTGCTTACGATACTCCGGGTGTAACAAAGAAGACGGACTGTATTTTACCTGCACAACACCACTTGCTGATCTGGTAACCTGCAGCAATTCACTGCACTCTGCTAGTCCTTCATCGATCCAAAGCGGAACGCGGCTACTTCGAAATGTGGAATGCAGCAAAGCGTGGCACAATTCGTGTTGTAAGTCCTGCTGTGCAAATTGAGTGACATACACGGCAATGCGTTGACGGTCTCGTGACTGAATGAATGTCGATCTTCTCGGTTCATCACCGCTCACGAATTGTCTAACAAATCTCAAATACCGTTGCTGTGACTTAAATAGATGCACATCCAGTTCACTTGTTGCAAACTGCACCGTGGTATGACGGCTCAAATACTGCATTACAACGTCACATGTTGCATGCACGGGAAGGGACATGGCCTCATTCGAATCGGTAAATACCTGGATATTTAATTTCGACGCCGATTGAAACCCTGTACTTTCAGCCGGAGTCAGCCAACTTCCGGTTGTGGCCAGCGTGAATTGCAGCATCGTCCGGCGTGATAGCCGGAATGAGTTGCAGATTGTTTTTGAGTCAGAATTCATAACAGGCTTGTAAAATTGCGTGCCATCGCCACTTTATGGAGGCATATGTAAATACAAGATTGGTGCGTATATAGCAAGACAGACAATCCGCTGATTGACCATATCAAAACCCGTGTGTATCGTGAACAGGTGATTATTTAGGCCGGTTATTCTGACTTTGTTGTTCGCGAAACCAGTCAACATAACTGATTCAAACATTAAGGGCAGATACGAGTGAGCTACGCAGAGATTGGCCCGATATCCGTATTCCTACCTGAGCGCAAGGAGTCAATCGATGACCTCCGAGAGGAGTTTCCTAACTGGAGCATCGATCTGATTTACGAAAAGACCGGCATTCACACTCGTCATATTGCGGCAAAGGACGAGTACGCATCTGATTTGGGTGTACAGGCGGCTGAGAAACTCTTTGCAGAGCATGATATTGATCCTCAGTCAGTCGACTTTCTCCTGTTTTGCACACAAACACCTGACTACCCGCTGCCCACCACAGCCTGCATCATGCAACAACGACTGGGGTTAAGGACTGGCTGCGGTGCTCTTGATTTCAATCTTGGCTGTTCGGCCTATGCATATGGACTGGGGCTGGCTGATGGCCTAATCCAATCCGGCGTCGCAAAACGCATCTTGTTTATCACTGGCGAAACATATTCCAAGTACATTGACGCTGCCGACAGAAGCCTGAGAACCATTTTCGGCGACGGAGCGACCGCAACCTTAATTGACGCCAAACCGCAGCAGAGTATCAAGGGTCTCAAGTTTGGCACTGACGGTGACGGTGCAAACATGTTGTTGCTCACACGAAGCGGTGCACGAGAGTGTATCCCTCCACGCGGACGTCACCGCTGGAAAAGCGATCTTTATATGGACGGCCCTGGGCTCATCAGTTTTACGATGGATGCAATCCCACAGTTGGTAGACCAGATTCTCGAAAGCGCCGATGTACAAAAAGATGAACTTGATCTGTTCCTTCTCCATCAAGCAACTCGAAAAATGCTTGACGAGCTGAGAAAGAGGCTCCATGTCGATGAATCTCAGGTTCCGGTGGAAATGGAGCTGGTTGGGAACACCGTTTCCTCAACGATCCCAATCCTTATCGAACAAATGCGAAGAGAAGGGCGAATTAATCCGGAATCACAACACATGATTGTTGGTTTTGGTGTTGGCCTGTCCTGGGCAGGTTGTGTGTGGCAAGACACTTGGAGTAGATAACCCAATGTCACTTAAAGGCCATTTTCTACTCGCGCCACCGATGCTTCCGGATGTAAATTTCTATCGTTCCATCGTGTTTATGATGCAACACGATGATGAAGGAGCTATTGGCCTGATCCTCAATCGACCGACTGATTCACGCCTCAATGACACCTTGGATTTCTGCGAAGGCAATGCATCCACAGAAGATCAGGTGATTCACGTTGGTGGGCCTGTTGACGGGCCTCTGATGACGCTGCATACCATCATCGAATATGCCGAGCAGGAAGCCATGCCCGGCGTGTACGTGTCATCCCAAAAACATAACATCCAAAATATACTCACTTCGGGTTGTTCACCTCACAGAGTGTTTTCTGGGTATTCCGGTTGGACCGCAGGTCAACTTGAAGATGAATTGGAACGCGGTGGTTGGATCACTTGCGAAGCGACAAGCGAGGAAGTCTTCAGCAACGACAACGACATCTGGAAGTCCATCGCACAAAAAGTCGGACATGAAGTGATTCAAGATTCCGTCAAACCCGGCGGGCTTGGCGTTGATCCGATCACGAACTAGTCTTTGGTTCTTAACCCACCTAAATGGCGCGTCACATGAGCTTTGAATCTGAATGGTGGAAGTCATGGGATGGACAACCGTTGTCCGTTGATTCTTTTGATCGAGTGATAGCGATCGGGGATGTACATGGTTGTGCTGCAGCTCTGTCTACACTGATAGATTCCATTCAGCCGGTGCATCAGGATCTCATTGTCATGCTCGGTGACTACATCGATCGCGGTCCTGACTCAAAAGGTGTCATCGATCAGGTACTCAGCCTGACGACACGCTGTCATGTCATGCCACTAATTGGTAACCACGAAACCATGCTATTACAGGGTCTGGATGAGCTAGTGTTTCGGGACTTTTGGCTTAGTTTCGGCGGCAAGGAAACACTTGCAAGTTACGGTGGAGAAATCGAACAGATTCCTCCCGAACATATCGACTTCATGCGCAGCTGTCACAAGTTCTTTGAAACGGATACGACGGCATTTATTCACGCGAATTACCAGCCGAATGCACCATTTGCCAATCAGGATGAGCAAGTAGCGTTTTGGCTACACCTAAGCGAATATGTGCCGGCAGCACACGTGTCCGGTAAACGAGTTATTGTCGGTCATACACCACAGAAGTCCGGTGAAATCCTGGACATGGGCCATTTGGTCGGAATCGATACGCATTGCTTCGGAAACGGATATCTCACCGCCATGGATATCAGCTCCAATCAAGTCTGGCAGGCTGATAAAACCGGTGAATTGAGAGTCAACTAAACACCACTTTCTGATTCATTCGGCAGATTCAATAGAAACATACTCAAGGACAATACTATGTCGTATCTGAAAGTGCTGTTGAGCGTATTCACAATTGGATTGCTACTTGCCAATGTGCCCGCTTGCCATGCGGCTGAAAAGCCTAATGTGATCTTGATCTACACCGATGATCAGGGAAGTGTCGATGTGAATTGCTACGGTGCAAAAGATCTCATCACTCCACACCTCGACAAACTCGCAGAGTCCGGCACTCGGTTCACTCAGTTTTATTCTGCTGCACCTGTTTGTTCCCCCTCCCGTGCTGCAGTCATCACCGGTCGGTACCCCCAGCGTGCCGGACTGGCCGGTAACGCAAGCTCCAAACCTGGCGGTTCTGGAATGCCGACTGATGAAATCACCATGGCAGAGATGTTCAAATCAGCCGGCTACAAAACTGCCCACATTGGGAAGTGGCATCTCGGGTATACACCGGACCAGATGCCTAACGCACAAGGATTTGACTATTCCTTTGGTCACATGGGCGGCTGCATCGACAACTACTCGCACTTCTTTTACTGGAATGGACCCAATCGACACGACCTGTTCCAAAACGGCAAAGAAGTCTGGCGAGACGGTGAGTTTTTCCCTGACTTAATGGTCTCTGAAGCAAAACACTTCATGGAGAAAAATAAGCAAGCACCGTTTTTTATGTACTGGGCCATTAACGTGCCACATTATCCGCTTCAGGGTACGGATAAATGGCGCAAGAAATATGAACATCTGGATTCTCCGCGGGATATGTATGCCGCATTCATTTCAACTATGGACGAAATGATCGGTGAAGTGGTCGACTGCGTGGATGAACTCGGTATTCGAGATAACACCATAATCGTGTTTCAATCAGATCACGGACATTCACATGAAGAACGGACCTTTGGCGGTGGTGGCAGCTCAGGGCCGTATCGTGGCGCCAAGTTCAGTCTTTTTGAAGGCGGCATTCGTGTTCCTGCCATTATCAGTTGGCCTGGCAAGGTACCGGCCAATCAAGTCCGTACACAATTTGCAACGGCCGTTGATTGGTTACCAACCGTAGCGAGCATGGCAGACATTGAACTACCCGCAAAACGAACACTAGACGGCCATGACCTGACTGCTGTCGTTTGCGACAACGCAGACGCACCGGTAGACACCTTTCATTGGCAATCGGGCAGGGGACTTGGTGGGAAGCCGCAGTGGGCAGTGCGACACGGTCACTGGAAACTGATTGGTAACCCAAAGGACACCAGCAACAAAGCACCGATTACCGCAAAAGATGCGATGTTCCTCGTCGACTTAAGCCAAGACATATCTGAAATGAAAAATGT
>Ga0114933_10003266_pt1 | contig 15989 bp, 16 predicted proteins | sample 4SBtaG_FD_89691 | JGI IMG/M metagenome (GOLD analysis project Ga0114933, IMG submission 89691) | Deep subsurface microbial communities from Kolumbo volcano to uncover new lineages of life (NeLLi) - 4SBTROV12_W25 metaG | ecosystem: Environmental > Aquatic > Marine > Volcanic | place: Kolumbo... | reverse complement strand
GTAATGGCGGATTTTCCTTTATCTACCCAGTCGGACTTTCCTCGCGAGAGGAGCCACATGAGCCCGCCGTAGACCATCATGAGCAAAAATACGGATCCGCTGACTGCAAGTAGGAAGACGGAGATGTTTACCCCGACCTGGATAATATCATTTAGTTCGCAATCTCCTTTGTCGCGGCAGTCGCAGGGAGAGGTGCTGCTTTCACAGATATTTGCGAAGATGATTCCCTGACTTTGAATGTCTTTGTACTGCGCTGCTACGGTGAGGCTCTCTGCAGTTTCCGTGCTACTTGAATCGCTGTTTGCAAGCACGGTTATCGGACCCATGGCGATCGGCCCGATGATGAGGAGAGTGAGAATGGAGGCGAGGAAGCGCATATGACCGATTAAAATGTTTGAGAAACTTTAGAAGCAGCGAGGTCGATCGCGTCGTCTCCTTCGTACGCGCCACTAAGAATGTTGTCTATAAGATCTTCAAGTGCATCTTCCGCGGCCGCGGCGTTTGTTCCTTTGTACCAACTTGCCGCCGTGAGTACTTGTTCTGCGAACGGTCCAATAAGTTCGTCGTCGAGTTGTGAACTGATTAGGCTACGAAGGGCGGTCGGTTTGTCTGTGTAGTTGAGGTACAACCCGACGTTGTCTGCGTCCGAAGCGAAGATGAGGAAGTCCCATGCCCAGTCGTCATGTTCGGTGTCCTGCGCCACAACTTCTACCCAGTAGTTGGCGTAGTTTACTACCTGGCCACCGGAAATCTGCGGAGCGCCGGTAATGCCGAAGTTGAGTTTTGGCGAAGTGGTTCTAATGAGTGGCGTGTGGTAGCTGTAGCCAAAGAAGAACGCCGTTTCACCGTTCACAAACGCCTCGAACGATCCGTCGAATGTTTCGTCCCAGGTGTAGACCGTTTTTGTTGGGCTGGAAAAATCTGTATAAAACTCCACTGCATCGAGTCCTGGGAACACGCCTTCTGGCGCATCGTCCGGAATCGTGTGAAAAGCAATGCGTCCCCGAGAATCTGTCATTTGCGTACCATTTTGCATCATGAGGAGAGAAAGGATGTCGGTTGAGCGCTCCACGTTTTCACTTGTTCCAAGAGCGCCTCCGGATTGCGTTATGTTTCCTTCGTCGTCTATAGCTGTGAGAAGTTCAACCTGGTTTTGAAAGTCGCTCCAAGTGGTTGGAGGGCTCGCGATACCGGCAGCGTTCAGGAGGTCTTTGTTGTAAAAGAGTCCAAGCGTATCCATAGAGAGAGGTAGGCCGAAGATTCGATTTTCCGTTCCGGTGCTCGCTGCGTATTCAAGAAGAACGTCTTCTGCGACCTGCTCGACGAATTCATTCTTAAGGGTTCTTTCCGTCATGGAAGTCTTTGTTTTAGAAACGGTTACCACTTCCTGGCGGAGTGATCCCTGCACTTCCTGCTCCGTGACGGTGATCGTCTCCGGCATTGGCATGATAAGGTCCGTGTATCCATTCAGCCAAGTATTGTGGATGGTGAATATATCCGGCCCGCGATTTTCTGCAAACGCACGAATAAGTTCGTCTTCGTATTCGTCGAACCGAAGTTTCGTGTAATTAATTTTTACATTTGAATGACTGGAGCGGTAATCGTCGATAATGTCATCAAAGCTGTCTTCACCGTCGAATACGCGCCAATATTCGAGAGTTACCTTTTCGCTAGTTGTTGTCGTGCTTCCGCCACCATCGGAGCAACCTGCTCCAACAAGAAGAAAAGCACAAACAAGCAAACTTATTCGCAAGGTGTTCTTCATAGGGGGAGATTTTTTAGGTAGCGACGAAGTTGGCTCCGTACTTCCTTATGCTTAAGCCCGAGTTCGATTTGTGCGCGCAAGAATCCAAATTTATTTCCACAGTCGTATCTGTTACCGCTAAACTTACATCCGTACATCGCTTTTTTATTTTTGAGGTGCGTAATGAATGCATCCGCCAAGCGAATTTCGCCATCCTTGCCAGGTTTCTGTGTTTTCAGGATGCGGATGATGTCCGGCGTAATAACATACCGTCCTACAACGCCAAGATTCGAGGGCGCTTTCTTTCTTTCCGGTTTTTCTACGAACCGCTCAATTTCCCAGGCGGTGTCATTAATTTCTACGCCGCCAATGACTCCGTAGCGCGAAACATCTTTCCAAGGAACTTCTTCTATCGCTGCAATTGGGTCACCGTATTTTTCGTGAAGTTTGATAAGCTCTCCGATTGCTGGCTTCTTCCCGGCGATGATGTCGTCTCCAAACAAGATTGCCACAGGTTCGTCTGCGTCTACAAATGGAAGAGCCGAGAGGATGGCGTGACCGTCACCTAGTGGTTTTGCTTGTCGTACGAATGCAAACTTTGCGAGTTTCCCGATTTTTGAAACTTCTTCAAGCGCTTCTAGCTTCTTTTTTTGTTCCAGTCGGTATTCAAGTTCGAAGTTACGATCGAAGTGATCTTCGAGTGCGCGCTTTCCAAGAGCGGTGACAAAAATAATTTCTTCAATTCCGCTCGCAACCGCTTCTTCCACGATGTATTGGATAACAGGCTTGTCTACAACAGGAAGCATTTCTTTTGGCTGAGCTTTACTCGCTGGAAGGAATCTTGTTCCCATTCCAGCAACAGGGATAATAGCTTTTCGAATCGGCATAATTTTTTGTACATCAATGTGCGTATTATAGCGGTTTCGGGGCCAGGCTACAATTCGTTGAGCTGCTACTTGATGCTTGAATTCAGGATCTTCGCATACTACCCTCTGTGCGGATGGAGGGATCGCATAGTCCGGCTTATTGCGCGGCACTCGAAATGCCGTAGACCTGCAAATGGTCTCGAGGGTTCGAATCCCTCTCCCTCCGCCAGAAACTTCAATCAGCATGCGCTGGTTGTTTTTTCTTTTTCATCTTATACTTTTTACATGAATATGAAACGTGCTCTTGCAGCAGGGATTTTCTTTCACGGCTTAATCTTTATTATTGTAACTCTTTTAGGTACTGTCACATTTTTTGGAATGGTACAGGTTGATTTGGTAAGTATTTTGCTCTTTGCTTTTCTCCTGTTTGGATATGGATTTGTGGCGATGCTCTTTGTAGGAATTGCGTGCACATATTGGTATTTTTCTCCAAAAGAACTGTCACCTTCGCTAAAAGAGGGTGTGAAGTTGGGGCTTGTTTTTATTTTTCTTTCAATCGCGGGTGGTGTAATTAGTTTGACGGAAGCTCAGGTTTTTTTAGAGATGCCGGTTGATTTGTATGACAATATTATTAGAAGATCATTTAATACGATGACTTTTATCTCTGCAGGAATAACACTACTTGCGACGGGATTAACAGGGAGATATCTACAGCGTGTATGAAAAAGACTCTAAACATTCTTGCGTACGCGAAACTTCAGGCGCTTATTTGCGGGCTTATCGGCTTAACTGCAGGATTCACGTATGCATTTGGGGGGCTGTTTGTCGATACGCTCGTCACGCTAGGGCTTGCTTCTTCGGAATTCTGGGAGACACCCGGGCTGAGTTACGGGACGGTTCTTGCGATGGGGGCGCTTCCTGGGATGTCACTGTACGGCATTGTGATAGGGTTTGTCACCGGAGGTATTGGCGCATATCTGTATAATCTATCCCTTCGCTGGTGGAAAGGGATTCCATTAAACATTAACGCATAATCTATGAACATAAAACGAGCTATTGGCGCGAGTTTGCTTACGTATGTCGCTTCGATTCTGATAGGGCTTGTTACGATGGTCCTTTTTGGAGTGAGTATGGCCGAGACGCAAGAAATTCCGCCGCTTCTCTGGTACGTTGGGGCCGTTTCTTCTATTGTTCTCGCATCCGCTTTTACGTTTTGGTACTTCCGCGGGAAAGGGTTGAAGCCGAGCATGAACGAAGGGTTGAAGCTTGGTGGAGCCATGATTGCAACAGGGTTTGTGATGGACGCCATTACGCTTCTGCCAGTCTTGCAGCATGAAGAGGGTCTTTCGCAAATCATGGAATATTATTCCGACCCGATGTTCTGGGTGACGGTAGCGCTCGTTGTAGCGGCCGCTGGGTTTACCGGAATGTATCTTGAAAAAAAGAGATAGGAAAAAAAGAGAGTTTAGCTCTCTTTTTTGTTTGGGACGTGCAAGGATATGTGTTAATGTCCCTTCACGTTCTTTTACTACGGAGAAAAAATGGGTGAGAACATTCCTTGGCTGCGTGTCACGATCTCTTGCAGAGGGGCGGACGTTTCGAAGCTCGCAGAGCTTGCTGAATCCGGAGAGCTTGAGCAGGCGATTGAGCGAGTGTGTGCGGAAATGGGGGTTCCGTTCGTGAAGGCCATGCGAGAGAAGATCGAGGAGAACGAACCGATCGAGTGCGAAGAAGCTCCTTCCGAGTAGGGGCGAGGCATGCCTCGCCTAGCGCTGTTCCCTAGCGAGACGCTGTCTTGCGGGGAACTTTATTTTTTCTTTGGCACGTACATCATGCCGATAAAGATCCAGGTCATGGTAGCGAGGTCGTTTTTAAAGTAGGGAACATCCACAAGCCCATGAATTACCATTACGAGGAGGGCTGCAGAGGCTGCGAGGACAAGTGGGTCTTCGTTTCTCGTGCGGAGCGTTTTAAATAGAATCACACCAAGCCAGAGGACTGCCAGAATTCCAAGGAGTCCAAGTTCGCTCCAGATATTTAGTACAATGTTGTGCGGGTATTGGAAAAGTTCGAAATAGGTGGGATCGTGGAATGGTTCGAGCGCTTCAGGAAATCCGTTCAGTCCAGCTCCGAGGAGTTGGCGGCTTTGTAGCATCTCCATTGTTTCACTCCAAAGCGAAAGGCGTACCTCGCCTGAGTAGTCTTGCAAGAAGAGCTTTTCACGCGCGATTGGTACGACTGCGATGAGGATGGCGAGCAGAACAATCGAAGCTGTGAGCACACCGATCTTCAATTGTTTCTTCGCGCTCGAAAACAGAAGAGTGAGAACGAGTGCTCCCGGAATCGCAAAGTACGCCGCCTCTGTCTCTGCAAGCACGATCGCTGTACCTCCAAGCAAGATCGTCGCCAGATAGAGAGCGCTCCCCCCCCTCCTTTTCAAGGAGGGGTCGGGGGTGGTTATCTTGAAATCTCGTTTACGCCCACCATCTCGCACAAACAGCACGGCCGCCGCTGCTACAATCGGTCCGAGGTACAGGCCGAGGGCGTTCGGGTAATCAAACACGCTCGTGACGCGCAGTTCTATATCCCAAGGAGTAGGAATGCCCGCTCCTGTAAAATATTGAATGGATGCAAACAGACTAAGAAGGATCCCGCTCACGCAAAGCGCTTGGAATCCAAATTCTGAGTCCTCTCTCTTTTTAAACACAGAGCGCAGAATAACAAAGATGAGAACAGGTTCAACGAAATACGCTTTCCATACTCCAAGAGCACCAAGTGCATCATCCGCTACAAAAATCCCGATAGTTGCCGCAAGGAGAATAAGTGCCATTGGGGTGAGCGGGAGAGGGGATTCGAGTACGCCACCAGCTTGCCGCCGTTTCGTTTCATCCCTGTGTACCGTATGAAGAATCCATGAAAGCAGCGCGAGAATAAGAAATGCTTCAAGAAGCGTGAACGGGATCGATAGAATGCTGAATCGAATCAAGTATGTCGGCAGGAGAGCGATAAGTACTCCGAGTGCGAGGCGGAGGTTTTGCCAGGCGAGCAGGCCGTATGCAGCTACTGCAATAATGAGGAGAAAATAAAAAAGAGACATAGTATATCTCTGACTCTAGCGCGAGAGGAGAAGCTCCGCAACTGCCTTTGGTTTTGGGCCTCCAAGAAGAGTGAGAAATCCTCCGTACATGAGAGCTCCTAAAAGAAGGAGAAGAAGGGCGTTCATTTCTGGAAGAAGGGTAAGACCTCCAAACATGAGGGCGCTCGCGGCCGCGGCGCGCGCGGTCATGCCAAAGGATAGGCGTGTTTTACTTACCTTCATGACGACTATGAGGGTGATGAGTCCAATGAGCGTTTCTGCAATCAGCGTCCACCAAGCAGCCGCCCAGATTCCGTATTCCGGGATGAAGGTCATGTATCCAATGACAGTAATAATAGCGACAGCGAAATACCCCCAGGTCATCTGGCGCTGCTTATTCAGAACCACAATTGCATGCGCTGTGAGGGCATTGAAGTACACCATACTCGCGGCAGGTCCGAGGATCCAAAGAATCTTTCCAGAAAGAGAGAAGTCTTCTCCCGCGATGAGCTCCATAAGAGGAATGCCGATTGCGATCGCTCCAAAGGCGATTGGGAGGGCGAGGATCATGAAGAAGTCGAAGGTTCTTTTCATGAGCGATTGGAATTCTCCGCTCTTTCCGTTCGACCAAGCAAGAACAAGCATCGGGAGGATGAGCCCCATGAACATAACCGGTACCATGGTAACAACGTCAACTACTTTATATGCAGCGCCGTACAGTCCGATTTCGGCCTCACTTCGGTACAGTGAAAGGAATAGAATATCGCCTCGTAGGTAGATCAGGTTGAAGAAGATGGAAAGTCCAATAGGCCAACTCCGTGAAATAATCGCTTTCCAGGTTGCGAAGTTGAATGCTGGCTTGAATCGAATCAGACTTCTCGTAAAGAGGAATGTTCCGATGAGTTGAAGTCCGTTCCCGATCACAAAGAGCCAAACGATTCCAACAAGATCGAGGCCAAGTATTGGAGCGAGGAACGCGCCGAGCAAAATGGCACCGCGTGCAATAATGTCCGCAATCATGAATCGCCCCATGAGCAGGCGTTTTTGGAATATGCCCACCATCATTTGGCTTGTGGAGCTAAATAGGTACGAAGCAGCACCGACAGCGATACCTACTTTGATGATTGAACTGTACGGGAAGAAAAGAGCGACAATCGGGGCGAGAGCGAGGAAGGTGACGGCGCTCAGGACACGCAGAGCGATCAGGTTTCCAAGAAGATGTTCTTCATCCGCTCCGCTTTCCGAAATCATTTGCGTAGTTGTGAGCGTGAGGCCGAGGTCTACGAGAATCGCGAAGATGGAAAGGAAGGTGAAGATAATAGTGAAGGAACCGTATCCTTCGACTCCAAGGTAGCGGGTGAGAATTGCGACCGTAAGTACACCAAAAATCGTCACGACGCCTTTGCCGAGAATTTGAATGGCTGTGTTTTGTGCGAGTCCGCGTTTGTTCATACGTTTCGTACGGGTAATTCACGAATTACCCAGTGAACACAGAGGCAGTGTACCAAACTGCTGGGGCGCGTGCTATTATTGGGGCAAGCAAATTCTATGCCAAAATCATTTGAAGATCAGTTAGAAGCTGTCGGATTTCTTCCAAGCGAATCGAAAGTGTATCTAGCGTCGCTCGAACTGGGGCCGACAACAGTACAAAAAATCGCCGCAAAAGCCGGCATTTCACGAACCGCTGCGTACGACGCCATCGCTCTTTTGCAGGAGCGTGGACTTATCAGTACGTCGATGCTTGGAAAGAGGAGTGTATTTTCCGTGGAAGATCCGGAACGGATTGTTTCACATTTAAAGGAGCGTCAGCAGGAATTTAAGACCAGACTCTCAGACATCACCCGTTCGGTTGGGGATTTACGGATGATTGCAGGAGGGATCCGTCCAACGGTGCGTACGTATGAAGGGGATGAGGCGCTTCATGCGTTTTTTGAGCATGTAGCAAAAGTGAAGCCAAAGCAGTTTTTAGAATTGACGAATGCAGATGATATTTATGAACATCTAGATGAAAAGATTCTCGTCTCTGCCAGAAAAGTATACGGATGGGCTCATAAGCATAACGCGAAAATGTTATATAAAGGAGAACTTAAAAATCCTCGGAGAGGAGTAGAGTTTAGACAGCTTGGTGACGAATGGGGAGATTTTCATGGCAATATCGCAATTTATGGCGATTATATTTCCATGGCTACGTATATCGGGAAGGTCACTGTAGTTATCATTGAAAGCAAGGCATTAGCGGATTCAATGCGTACGATGTTTGAAATGGCGTGGGCATCCGCAAAAAAGAACTAAAAAAAGAAGAGCGCCACCACACGACCGAATGGCCGAGGGTGGACGCGAGTGGTTCAGACGCTTCCCATGATTCCTCCTAGGGTGTTGACTGCCACGGATCTTCTAGCCGGATATACCCGACTCGAGCTAGTAGCTCGCAGATGGAGTGCGGGGCAACGCGAGGTTGCGATGCGCTAGCTCATGGCTTGATGTCACCCTAGGTGGTGAGAGTGGGTCGTCTGATTCGAATCAGGCGCAACCCATAGCATTGTCCTCCTTGGGACAGTTCTTGTTGTGCGACGCTGAGTAGCGAAGCATGCGTATAATAGCAAAAAACGTGCGTTTTGTCAAGCAGATCGCGTAATATAGGTCCTATAGATCGTATTGGACGTATGGGACCTATATTTCTGACAAGAAAACTGACTAGTTCTATTCAGTTTTCTGTGTATTCCTGCTTTCTTGACAAGCAAACATTTTACAAGTTTCTGTGGGCGCGATAGTGTACAATCATTCGCTGCTAGACACTTCCGTCAACCATGCAGCGACAGTGTGACCTGAAGGAGGGTTACAGAAAGGGGCATTGGGCCAAAAGGTTCCTCGCAAAGGGTGTTTGGGGCTCCCGACGCTCTCCCATATGAGCAGAAGATGTCCTTGGCAACAAGGTTAAACCAGGGATAAATGAGGGGGGCGTATCCATTTGGGTGCGTTTTATATTTTTGTTATACTTCTATGGCTTGTAATGATTTTTGACATGTTTTCAACTTCAACAAAAACGATCTATTCAATCCTTGTCTATTTAGGGATTTCTGCCGTGTTTGGGTTCCTCCTATTTTTGCCAAATGTTAGTGAAGCCGCCTCGTATGAGGCTCTTTTAGTTTCTCAATCAGGAAGCGGGACGCTAACCATGGAACCGGGAGAGACAAAAAATGTCTTGATCGAGTTTCTTAATACTTCGGATGTCGTTTGGGGAAATGACGGTGCCGGATATCTTTCCGTGTATACGTACGATCCGAAATATCGAAGAAGTGATTTCGATCCAGGGACATGGCTTTCACCGGAACAGGTAAAACGGATTCAGGAAGCAAGTGTTTCTTCTGGAGAAAAAGCGACCGTCCTATTTCAATTGCACGCTCCAACAAGCGAAGGAGAGTACACCGAGACATTTCGACTCGCTTCAGAAGACACAGCATGGGTAGCTGGAGGTGAATTTACTTTCGACATCAACGTAACAAGTGAGCAGCGCCAGGCTCAAACAATCGTTCTCGAAAAAGAAGACACGACTGCAGAGGCTGGCCCAAGTGTCAGTCTAGAGAACGATTCATACAAGGCGGGGCTCGTCGTGCAGTCAGCGAATCGTATTAAAGCGCTTGCTGGGCGACCAATCTTGTTTACAGCCGCGTTCGAGAACATCGGAACAAAAGCTTGGTCCACGTACGGCTTGCGGGAAAATGGAGAAGTCAGTTTAGCAGCGACGAAAATGAGCTTTGCCCATCCTTCTTGGTCCGGAGCAATCGCGTACGAAGCGGCTGGGAGAGTGGCTCCTGGAGAAAAGGCGATCCTTTCCTTCGCGTTCAACTCACCGGAAGTAAATGGTACGCATACCGCGGTATTTCAGTTGATGGCAGACGGCGAAGCGGTGGAAGATGCGCTCATTTACATCCCTATAGAAGTTACGGGCGGGGCAGAGGCTGTGATTGAAGCCGAAGAAATTGTACGGCATGACGGCGTGCGGCTTCTCGACATTCATGAAGCTCCACAAGATTTACGCGTTGGGGTTTTGATTGTAGACGAAGAAACGGACTGGGAAGTGAAGATTACTTCCGCGCAAAGCGCATTCGATCTGTTTGATATTGAGGGAAATATTCTTGCTAAATTAGATGCAAATCAGGTAGTGACCGCGTATTACACGGAGGGACATTACTACTACGATATTGGAAGAGGGCTCGAAGTTTCTAGTTATGGTTTGCGGTTCATCCCAGAGGTGGAAAACGCGGTCATGACCGTTACAAACTTTGACATGCGCGTTACGCGTAACGCCGGGCTTGCGTATAACAGGTATCGAAACGTTCTAGAATTGCGTCACAACGACTATAAGGATAGGACATGGCTAATAAATGAGTTGCCGATGGAGCTGTATGCTCGCGGAACGGGAGAAACATCGAACATCTCTCCTGCTGAATTTCAAAAAGCCCTCATGGTGACGTACAGAACGTACGCGTACTACCACTACACGCATGGGACGAAGCGCGGAAAGGAATTCATGCATCTTATTTCTACAGCGGACGATCAGGTATACTTTGGCTATGACCGCGAAGAAGCGGCGCCACGAGTAACGGATGCGGTGGATGCAACTCGAGGGGTGATCGTAACGTACGACAACGAACTCGCTATTACGCCATATTTCTCAAGAAGCGACGGACGAACACGCGACTGGAGCGAGGTATGGGGAGGAGATATTGCCTGGCTAAAGGGTGTAGATGTTCCGTGTGATGAAGGAAAAACAATGTGGGGGCATGGCGTAGGGATGAGCGCCCAAGGAGCTCTCTGTATGGCGAACGAAGGATGGGGATGGAACGAACTTCTCGAATACTTTTATACCGATATAGAACTTCAGCGCTGGTGGGAATAAAGAAATACAGGACTTATATTCGTGTTATCATACACGCATGAAATGCTTTCTCGTTTTTGTTCTTCTATTCAGTTTTCTTACTCCGCAAACCGGTTTTGCTGTTACCGCGGAGCTTTTGGAGGTGTACGAAGAACGAGGTGACCTTCAGGTCGCGTTTAACAGTGAAAATTTTCAAGCTATCCCAGGTTCTGCGGCTGGTTTTTTGATTGATCTCGAAGATTGGGCACATCAGTATGGATGGCAAGCGTATCCGGAATTAGCTTCGTATGCTCCTGCCGTGTCGCCGGCCGAGCATGTTGGTTCCTGGGTGATGCCGGACGTTGCGGGGCGCTACATTATGATCGATAACGCATCCGGCGCTATTATTGCGGCGAGTCATGCGGATGAGGTGTGGCCAATCGCTTCTATTACAAAACTTGTGAGCGCGAAGATAGCTATCGACTACGGATTGGATCTTGGAGGGCGTGGAACGGTAGAGGCGGAGGACGACGTCGGCGGAGCAAAGCTTTGGGCGGATTACGGAACTCGCTTTACGGTGAGGGATCTTTTGTACGCAACACTCGTTGGTTCTGCGAATAATGCAGCAAATGCTATCGCGAGGTTGACAGGATACGAAAAGGAGGATTTTGTTTCTCATATGAACGCGTTTGCAAGGTCTCATAATCTTTCAAGAACAATGTTCGCGGACCCAACAGGGATAGAAGAGGCAAACATTTCCACCGCTCGTGAAGTGGCAGAATTTACGCGCGAGATTTTTGAACATGAAAATATTCGAAGGCCGTCCGGAACTTGGAGCACGCATATAGAAGCGCTCGACGATCCTGATTACGTACGCGACATTCGGAGCACAAACTGGCTCTTGTACGACAGTGCGTATGACGATGTGTACGTAACGGCAGGGAAGACCGGATACTTAGGTGAAGATGTTGGTTGGAATTTAGTTGTAAGGATGCATCCAATGGGAAGGAGTGAAGACGAGTCCGTTTTAATTGTCCTTCTTGGTTCTGACGGTCGGCGTGAAAGTTTCGACGACGCGGCTTCTCTCGCACGTTGGGCATGGCAAAACTTTGATTGGAATCGGATATCCTATTCCACCGCCTCTCAGTAACAAATATTCATAAGCCTGGTATACTCTCCGTATCAAATCAATTTTTGTATGCATACATTTTTATCGAAAGTTTCAACAGGAGCGCTCCTTGCCCTCCTTTTCTTGTTTACATTTGCGTATTCAGCTCTTGCGACCGCTTGGGTTGTAGAGCATGAGGAGAGTGTGAATGCGTTTTACGCGGTGGATCGCGCTGGTGATTCTATGATTGCTGTTGGAGGTAGCGGGGCGGTTTCATACTCTACAGATGGTGGGTATACCTGGGCAAATGGATCCTCTGGTACATCTGAAGCGTTGTATCACGTGGATGTTGTGGCCGAAGATTTTGCAATAGCGGTAGGAGTGGATGGTGTGTTTACGAGCGAGAACGGCGGAGTTACTTGGAATCAGGAAGATTCACCAACGACAAATAGTATTTTTGATGTAGACATGCTAGACGAATCAAATGGTATTCTTGTTTCTCAGAATGCGATATTTTCAATGACCACCGATGGCGGAGAAACCTGGGGATTGGGTATTTTTGTCGATAGCGAACCTGACTGGTTTGGGGTTGAGTATTATTCAGAAAACCTGCTCTGGATGGTTGGTTCCGCTGGATCTATTCAATATTCAGATGACGGTGGGAATTCATGGACAGATCAAGTATCCGGTACGATAGAAGTTCTTCATGATGTTGATTTTTACGATGAAAATAATGGCTGGGTCGTTGGTACAGACGGAACTGTCCTGAAGACGAATGACGCAGGAACGACATGGGAGTCAATCACAAATGCCGCGCTTGTAGGAGGTGATGTATTCGCCGTCGCAGCTCTAAGTGCAGACGAAGTGCTAATTGCTGGGCAGAAGGTTCTTTCACATACAAGTGACGGTGGGGATACATGGACGGCGCTTGGTGATCATGAAATCGAGACAGTTCTTGGTTTGTACTGGGAGGGGGATGAAGCATTCTTCATTGCAGGAGGAGACGCGAGTACCACAACGGACGCAGCGATCGTACAGCGCGATAGTGTTGGGCCGAGCGCTCCAACGGACCTTGCGATCGTAGGCGGAGAGCCTGTTTCAAATAGCACTCCAACTATTTCATGGACGGCAGCAGAAGACGTAATATCTGATATCGATACGTATGTTGTTAAAGTAAATAGCCAGTCGAACGTTGAGGTCGGGAATGTGACGGAATATGAAATTCTTTTTACAGCTGACGGAAATCATTCCGTACAAATTTGGGCAAAGGATACGTCTGACAATGTAGGTTCAACGGCAACACTTACCTTCACCATCGATACGGTAGCTCCGGAGATTGGCTCACTTTCACCTGTGGAAGGGCTTACGAATGAAACGACGGAGTTCAGCATCGATGTTTCAGACGCAACGTCCGGAATGCATTCATGTCTTTTGTATATCAATGATTCAGAAATCGGCCTGATGACACATGGGGGTAGTGAGTTCACATACGATTACACATTTTCAGCGGAAGGTTCATACGGCGCATACGCAACCTGTATCGATCAGGCAAATAATGAATCTGTGAGCGATACTATTACTGTGAATGTAGCTGAAGGGAGTTCTGACTCAGATTCAGGTGATAGTGCTAGTAGCGATTCTGGAGATGCAAGTAGCAGCGAAGAAGAACCCGCGAGTTCCGAGGAGGTATTTTCGGAGGTTGCTCAAGGGCGACTTATTAAGCTGAAGTGTAAGGCAGGGGCTGATACAAACGATCCATGCAAGGCGGTATATTATTACGCGGAAGACGGAAAGCGTCATGCATTTCCGAACGAGAAAGTGTACTTTACATGGTACAGCAACTTCTCACATGTCATTACGATTACGGATGAACTCATGGCATCCATTTCACTTGGTTCGAACGTGACGTATCATCCAGGAACGAGGATGGTTACCTTCCAGAGTACGCATGATGTGTATGCCGTTTCAAAAGACGGCGTACTCAGGCATGTTGGCACGGAAGAAATTGCAGAGGCTCTATACGGAGAAGATTGGAATACAATGATCGACGATATCTCTGACGCATTCTTTGGAAACTATAGTTTCGGAGACGCGATAGAAGATGCCGATGATTACGATATAGAGGCGGAAGAAGCGAGCGTAGATAATATCGACGACAACTTGTAAGAATAAAAAACAGACCTCGTTATGAGGTCTGTTTTTTATTTAGACGCATCTCCATGTCTGCGTTTATCTTCGTGAACGAGTTTGATGATTTTTTTCTTTACGTCTTCCGGATTGTCGATGCCTTTAAAGACGAACCGTTGTTTGGATCCGGCTGTTTGAATGTGTACATCCCCGTAGCTTAGGAAGAATGCCAAGATTCCGTGTGTCTCGCTCGTGATGTCCTGTACCTGGTTAAGGTGCATTTCTGAAATGATTCGAGAAAACAGACCGTGGTGTTCAATATTCATGACGCGTTCCGTTGTTACGATCCAGGTATCGAGGTAATAGTCTGTGAATTCTGTCATGATGATAATGAGAACGAGAAGTATATACACGGATAGCAGTACCGCTCCAAGGGGCATCCAAAATGGATGAGAAAAGATCGGCGCTCCCCCTGCTGAGAGTAAAATGGCGATAACGACGGGGACGGCGATGAGAACGAGTAGCTGTAAAAAGATTCCGATGACTGTAATCCAATGACGGCGCAAGAAGAGGTGCGTTACTTCTCCGCGTTGTTGGTTCGGAAGGCGTTTAAGGTTGATCATAGTTACAGGATTGATGCGCTAAGCATGAAGAGACTTCCAAATTCAACCGTATCCATCCAGTCAAAGAGAGAGAGGAGAATGGCTATCCCCCCGATCGCAACGAGCGAAGAGAGAATGTATATTCCAAGTATAATGGTCGTTTTTACTGTTTGAAGGCCGAACCGAGCCATGTGAAACAGGTTAAAAAAAACAAATACAAGAGCAACAAACAGGAAGAGAATGAAGGGGAGTAGGAGAATCCAGAGTGGGAAGGTCATAGTCCAAGGTGTTTGTATGCTTTTTCCGTTGCAACACGTCCTCGAGGTGTGCGTTCCAGGAAGCCGAGTTGCATGAGGAATGGTTCGTAAATTTCTTCGATGGTTTGTGTTTCGGTGTGAGTAGCGGCAGCGAGCGTTGTGAGTCCAACAGGACCTCCGCCGAACGCTTCTATAAGTGTCGTGAGGAGTTGCCTGTCGCGATCGCCGAGTCCGAGGGCATCGATAGCGAGCATGTCGAGCGCTTCATGAGCGATCGTTGGGTTCATGCTGCCGTCATGTTTGAATTCAGCGTAATCACGAACACGTTTTAGAAGTCGGTTTGCAATACGTGGCGTTCTTCTCGCCCTCGCTGCAATTGCGCTGCAGCTATCAGTGTCCATTTCAATTTCAAGGAGCCGAGCGCTTCTTTGGATAATTTGTTCAACTTCATCCGTTTCGTAAAAATCAACGTGACAGGTCATGCCAAAACGGTCTCGCAGTGGGGAAGAGAGAAGGGAGAGTCTAGTTGTGGCACCGATGATTGTAAATTTGTTGAGCGTGAGGCGCAGTGCACGAGCACTTGGCCCTTTTCCGACTACGAGGTCGAGGGCAAAATCTTCCATGGCCGGGTATAGCACTTCTTCGATCGCTCGGTTCATTCGGTGGATTTCGTCAATGAACAGGACATCACCATCCTGTAAGTTTGAGAGAATGGCAGCAAGGTCTCCAACGCGCTCGAGGGCTGGTCCGCTGGTGATACGAATTTGCGCCCCCATTTCGTTTGCGATTATCCCGGCAAGCGTCGTTTTTCCAAGGCCAGGGTTTCCGTACAGGAGTGTATGTTCAATAGGTTCGCTACGTTTTTTCGCGGCTCCGAGAAAGATCTCGAGCGCTCCTTTTAATTTTGTCTGACCAACAAAATCGGCAAGCGTCTGCGGCCGGAGTCCTGCTTCAAATTGCCGTTCTTCTTCGCCTGCGTCTCGCGTTGTATATTCTTCCTGTTCTTTTGCGATTTCTGCATTCGATTCAATCATACATTTTCAGTATACCGCCTATAGAACTTGCATGAAAGGGAATGACTCTTGAAAAAAACATCTTTTTTCAGTATGGTTTATAGACATTCGGGTCGATGGCGGAATTGGTATACGCGGGAGGCTTAAAACTTCCTGATCGAAAGATCATGCGGGTTCGAATCCCGCTCGACCCACCAGTCGTCGCATCAGCAGCTGTAAAGCTGATGAGGTGACGACTGCCCTTCGTAGCTCGCAGAGCGAAGTAGGGCTACAGCTATTAGGCTGAAGCTATGACTGGCAAGCCAACGTGAAGAATGTCCTTCGTAGCTTTAGCGAAG
>Ga0114933_10003265_pt1 | contig 15990 bp, 15 predicted proteins | sample 4SBtaG_FD_89691 | JGI IMG/M metagenome (GOLD analysis project Ga0114933, IMG submission 89691) | Deep subsurface microbial communities from Kolumbo volcano to uncover new lineages of life (NeLLi) - 4SBTROV12_W25 metaG | ecosystem: Environmental > Aquatic > Marine > Volcanic | place: Kolumbo... | reverse complement strand
TAAAAAATAAAAAAATAAAAAGAGGTCAAAATTTTGAATTATATATTGTTAATGAAATAGCATTAAAAGGGGTATGCCGTAATGCTGTGTATCGATAATATATATATACAGCAAAAAAAAAAAATATTTTTACGAAAAAAAACCTTAACGATCTAAAAAAAAATTTACAAAAAAAAAATCAATTCAACCGACAAATACACACACACACACATACACACAAAAAAAGAAATATATATATATATATACATTAAAACAAATAACATATACAAAATACATATAATGAGCAAACAGCAAACCATTGAAGATTCCTTCACGCGTGCATTTGCGCAGAGCGTGCAGCGACCACCAAAGCGCCCGGCGGAAGAGATGGAACATTCCGACTCAGAAGACGAGGCCGTGCGAAAAAACGATATCCGCGTGGCAAAGAAGAAGAAACCGGTCAAAGAAAAGCGTCGAAAAACCGTCAACCAATTCAAAGTGACAAGGAAAGTACAGATGGTTTCGGTGACAACTGAAAGCGACCCGATCATCGGCTGCATTGACGACGAATTCAAAAACATGACGCAAGTGGCGAACGATGCCAATTTGGTCACGGAGTCGGATCTAAATTGGTTCAAAAAGCAAAATCATTCGCAAGGCACGAGCTACGACCATTTGCGCCCTCATGATTTTCCAAAAGTTCGCGCGACGTTGCTCGTAGACCCGAAACCGATCCACGACATTCAACGGCAAAACAACCGAGATCGACCTCGGCCAAATGTCGAAGGCGTCTCGCGAAAAGAGGAAGAGGAAGCCTTGATCGAGCCTGACATTGAAAAGGGAGAGCGTCCGTGTCTTCGAGGCCAAGATTGCGAAGGAAAATACATCGCGTGCAACCAACCGTTTATCTGCAAGGAATTCTTTTTGAAATCGGAGCGCGAGCGCATCGAACAGACGGGGCAGAAGCCGGCGGAGCGAAAGCTTTGCCTTATGTGTACGCGTGCGGACATCGCGAGGGCGCACTTTAACATCATCGCGGATGGAAAAGGCATGCGGCAAGACAACGTGCTGTCGAATTATTTCAATTACGTGGATGTCGAGGGCGAGTATCGTGCGGAAAATTGCATTCGCGACGAGCCGGGCAAATATCAGGGATTGCCATTTCCCATCGTGCGCCACACGCGATGCTCGTACGTCCTCGGCACGACGGGCGAGAAGTCGCTGCGGTGCTACAAGCAATGGAAGTACGGCGTCTACGTGAAAGGCAGTATGGATTTTTAAGAAGGGGTCAGAACACGGCAACTTCTGGCCCCATTTTTCCATTTTTACCCAACTTGCACAGGACGCTCAAAATCCACTTTGCAGGGAGTCCGCACGAGTCTGTCTTTTACGAAAACTTCGTAGACGCAGCAGCGGCGTACGATGCGTCGGAGTTTCCCGTCAATCCGGTGTGGGACCCGCTGCAATGCGGCGAACACGCGCATCGCCGAGCCGGGCGAAGCATCTACTGCGCGTTGATCTCCATCGTCACGCGGTTGACGCACATCTTGACGATTGACATCATTCCGCAGCGCATCAAACTGTACATCACGCTGTTCATGGACATGCACATCCCGCTTATGAACTACATGGATCGCCTGCATCGGCAGCAGAACAAGCGCGGCCGCGCGTTGATACCCGCGTTCGCGCATTTGAAACCTGTCCAAACAGGAGACATGGTCGATCGCTATTGCCTGCTCAACGACGATTTTCTCTGCACGCAAATCAACGGCCAACCGCCGATGGCGCAACAGCTGCAGCCGTCGCAGGCGCTGTTCGGCACCCACGGCATCTTTTACGAAGGCTTGTTGCCCGACGTGCTCGGCGAGGTGATGAAATGCAACTTCTTTCAAGAGACCAAGAAAGCGGATCCGCTGGTGCATTTGATCGGCAAGAGCATTCCGCAACGGTGCCAAGTGAGAAATTTGGTGCAGATCATCAAAGACTATTGCACGCAGCACCAGTACGTGTACGACTTTCTGCTCAGCTGCCTCAAGTGCTCGCTGCTCGGGCTGTATCAGCATGCCACACAGCGACCGCCGATGAAGGTGCGAATGGCCCTCGCGAGCGTCTTTAGCACCAAAACGAAGAACGAATTCTTGTCGTGGATGATGGACGGCCACCAGCAGCTGCTGTTTTACGTGTTGAAGGAATTTTTAGTCTTTGCCTGCCGCTTGATACCGTCGCTGTACGAAGAGATTACGCAAGTGTACAACTGGAAGCACTTCGAAGTCAGCGTTGAAACGGTCATGGACAACGTGCGCCGGTTTCGCTACTTCGACCCGGACGACCCGATGGCGTTTAAAGGCGTGGAATCGATGTTTCAAACGAAGAACAAGGCGCAGCAGCACAATTTGTACCGCCCCTCCAAAGGTACGTTTGCGATGGCCGTGATGTCCGAGTGCGAAAAGCTCGACGATACGAATTGTATTGATATATCAACACAGATACTGACGCCGGAGGACGAGGAGCTGCTGCATCGGCTCTCGGTGCGCGTGGACGCCGTGCCGGGCATCCCCTTCGGTCTGCTCGAGTGCTTCAAGGTGCCGAAGTCGGTCATTTCCACCATTTCGCAGATACAGACGATCTACGAGGAAGAGGGCAGCAAGGCGCAGCTGAAGCAGTTTTTGTCGAAGCGAACGCGCCGCGAATTCGAGACCATTCGCACGCTCGCCAGCGCCTACGATCGGAAAGACAACGTCAAAATTTTTACGCTGCCGAAGCACGCGTACATCTACCAATGCAAGGCGCTGCGCCGGCGGTATGCCATCAAGGACGGCGAGCCGCTGCCAGACGTCGGCGTGTGCCAGCTGTGTCTAAAGTGCAAGACCTTCAAAAGCTTCGTCAACGAGCGCGATAACAAAGGCAAGGCCATCAACCTGTATGCTTACGGCAACCGCAAGGTGTTGGTGGACGACAGCGAGGGAGAGTTGACGATCAAATGCGGCAAGCGCTGCGACAAAACCGATGGAAAGAAACGGCACAACTATGCGACGAGCGCGCCCAACCTGTTTCAATTTCAAGACATGGCGGTGGAAGACATGAAGGCGAAGCGCCATAAAAAGCGCATGGCGAAGATCAAGCGTAAAGATTTTCAAAACCGGCTGTGCGCGCAGACCAAGTTGGAGCAAATATCGCTGGTGGGGCGCGTGCTCCAATTCTACGGCAAGATGTACACCATATGCACGTGCTGCGGCAACTTCATGACGTACTCGGGCAAGCACTTCCACGGCAAGAAAGGATTTTACTGCGGCGATTGTTTGAGCGAAGGGGGACAGTTGATTTTGTCGATCTCGTGCTTTTATTGCCACGCCGTCAAGCACAACGAATCGTGGACGCCGCTGACGGTCACGGACAACGGAGAGCGAAAACAAATTCACCTGTGCAAGACGTGCTTCAAGCCGTGGATCCGCGACTCGGACGTGCTGTTGAAGTTGTCGACCATTCAGCAAGGGTTGCTCGAAAAGTGGAAGAAATTGAAGCATCCCTCGAACGTATAAAAAGGCTTGGTTATTTAAAAAATGCACGTGCACGCGACGATCTATCACGCCTTGTGCATCGGATGTACCTTGTTGCTTCCCAACGACTTTTTGACCACGGTGTTGTTGATGGTCTTGGCCGTGATACACCAGTACTTTTACTACTTGCTGTTTCTCACCCCGGTGTACCAAGAGCCGTCGTGCCACTGCGCCTACTGCGAAGAGATGACGCCGGCGGCCTTCGTCCACTGCATGCGATGCCACGGCTGCTTTCCCGTCACCTATTACCACAGCAGCATGATCGGGCGGTGCGTCATGCCGCATCACATGAAGCGCTATCTCGGCGTGGTGAAAATCTTCGCCAGCACCAACGTCCTCTGTAGCGCGATCGAGGCCATCGCCTACCCCCCGATGCTGATCGCAGCGGTGTTTCACCTTGCGGTGCTGAAATCCATCTATGTGGCGGCGAAGGTGGATATAAAAGGGTAGGGTCGTGTCACCAAATGTCCAAAGTGCACTTCGAACCCCTTCAGAAAGACGTGCCCAAGATCGAGCTAGACCAGCTGTATTCGGCGGTGTGGATCGACGCGTTGATAGCTATAATGATAGCGTGTATCGTACTAAAAATAATAAAAACATTAAAATAATATACTACGGCTGTTTATGTGAAAATTCTTTTTTCTCGCCACTTTTCGTTTCCCGAACGGATTGTAATCCACGTTGTACTCGTACTTTTTCATCGCTTCTTCCGTAAAGCCCGCCGTTTGGTAATCTTCCACGGTCGGCTCGAAGTAGGTCTTCAACTCGCTTATGTTGGGGGTCAACAAGCGGATGGTCTGGCAATTACCGCCGATGCGCGTCAGGTCGTGCCACTTCCATTGCATCTCGCACAGTTTGTACAGTTCGATGTTCAAATCGGCCAACTGAAAGATGTCGATGCTGGTCTTGAGCATGTCGGCCGCCGTGATCTCGAGCTCGTCCATGTGGTTGGGCGTCATCTTGGCAAAATCCTCCGGCTGAAAGCCCATCTCGACAAAGTGGTCGAAGCGAAACCCAAAGTGGATCAGCGAGTCCATCTTGTAGTTTGAAAGCTCGCGGTAACGAACGCGGTCTTCGACGAAGGATTCGGGCAAGTAGCCGTTGAGTTTGAGCGTGTGGAGGTTGGTGCCGCTCTGGACCATCGATCGCAAATCGTTTTTCGACCCGAACAAGTTGAAGAACGACTTTGGCTTCTCCATCTTGTTGACTTGGCGCCGCTTGTCGATGAGGATGCACATGGTTTTGAGACGGTCGTCGCCAAAATCGGCGAAGAAGGCGCTGGTGGGAGGCGCGCAGGTAGGGCAGCTGTTGGTGATTTTTTCCTTGCTGTACTGAATCACGCAAGAGAGGTGAAAGGCATGCCCACACTCAAAAGTGGCGTGGTTGGGGCGCATGGTTTCGGTAATTGTGAGGGGTTTGTTGCACAATCTACAAGTCATCTAACTTTTACAATAACATTATTATAACTTTTATAGTGAAAATTTTATAGCGAACTGCGAAGCGAAAGCAAAATTTCGAATCGATCTCCCGGGCGTGCGTACGACATGGCTTTTCCGATGACGCGCTGGTTGAGGTTGCGGTAAGCGACTAAAAATTCTTGAAGATCTTTTGCAGTGGACAAATTACATGGCCTGTTTCCCTTTAAAGCAGCTTTGATCTCTTCATACTCTCTCTGTGCCTTGTTTTTTGCTTTAAGCGTCGTATCTTCGTCTGCCGTGCCTTTAGCTTCATCTCGTGCCTTTTTGGCTGCTATTAATTTTGCTTTAAGACCTTTTAATGCCGTTTCATACTCTTTCCTTTCTGTATCGCTTAATTGTAATTTTCCTTTACAGCTAGATCTTGCAATTTCGATCATTTCGATGTCGTCTTTTGCCTTCATCACACTGAAGCGAATCTTCTCGCGCGGGATGCCTTTGTCCAGCGTCACACGGCGCGTGCGCGGGTCCAAGTTGATGTCAAGCATGATTTTGTCGGTTGGGTAAATGGTATCGCTGCCGTTGTTCAAGATGGTGGTGACACCTCCTACTTGTGCGACTAAACCTTGCTCCATGAACCCGGTGTCGTTGGATTTCTGCTCCGTGGTTGCGATGCCGACGAATTGAACGTCGTTCAAAATTTCTCTCTTGACAAACTCGGCTGAACCGCCTGCGCTTCGCAGCGGATAGCCGTTGACCGCGCTAAACACGTGTGTGTAGCCGTCGTGAAACATGCTACTGTTTTTCAAGCTCACGAGGATTTCTTGCTCTTTCACGTCGTACACCTCTGGCTGTGCAGAGGCTGGAATTAATGTGTTGTTGTTGATGCGACCGCCGGCGCCACGCATGCGTGCAATTTGCATTGCATCCATTTTTACGTTTACGTGAAAGCCCGGGCCTGCGATTCTCTTGTTTCGTCGTTGAAAGTTGACTGCCATGTTTTAATTAATATAGAAAGTTGGTAGCATATATATGAAGAATTTGTTGTTAGGCAACACCTTATGTTTTAATTTAATTTTTTACGGTTACGCCAATAATACTTCCACCCTAGGCAACAACGTAAATCGATCTTGGTCTCTCAATGCCTGTGTGATTTGACCCTCGGACGGAATTCGCGCCACGGCGTGCGACACCATACCAATTGGAATCTCGCGGCATATTTCTTTCACTATCTTGTTTGATCCCACGATGTTGCTACCGTTGGGATTGGAGGCGGATGGCGGCTTGCTGTGCCCGCAGAGAAGGCCGTTGCACATGCCGATGACTTGGTACGCTTCCTTCTCCGTCACCATGCTTGGCTGGCGCGTTCCTTCTGGCAAGACGAAGAATTCGTATTTGGCGTGGCAATCCATTTTGACAATCGCTAAGCTCAAAACGTCGCTGCGTTTCAACGGCTTGCCGCTGAAGATGTTGGCCACCATCGAACGGCCAAACACGTCGCAATTGTACAGCCTCTGCAGTGTGGAGTCAGCCGCCATGTCGTTGCGCACGACGCCGAAAAATCCATATTTAAAGTGGTCGTTGCGAAGTGGTCCATCGCTCGACTGTGGATAGATGGGATTGTTTTCAATGTTAAACTCTTTTTTGCCTAGTCTGCGCGCGGCGGATTGCAACACGTAGTTGAAACAGGGGATGTCGAGCGCCGTGGTCATGCGTGGATCGCCATCGTTTTGGTAGCAAAAGAGCATGGAGCCTTGGTTGTATTTTTTCTCCCACCCTTGCGACCACGGGCGTACCAACAACGGCAGCGACGTGGTGACATTGGATTGCAGAGAGATTTGCGAAGTGGACAAGGTAGGTCGGCTCAAGGCTTGGCCAATGGACCCGCGGTCGCCTCCCGGGCCACTTTTGTAAGGTCGTATACTGGAACTTCCAGAATCAAATCGTCGGTTTGCATTAGCGCGCATTTTATATAAAGATAGATGAATTATATATACTCTCTTCAATCAAATTCGTAAGGTTTGATCGCCGCTCCTTTGCCGGTTCGCCTTTGTTTGCACAAGGTATTGTTGTAATACTTGATCAAATCCAACTTGTGCTTGCTGAGCCGCTGCCATTCCGAGATCCCTTTGAGCACCAAGCGTTTTTCCCCGGTAACTTTGTTGCGGACCGCGATCTGCCTCGTTTTTAGCTGGCGCTGCATCTCGTTCACGAACAGAATCTCCTTGGAGACGATGTTTTTCATGTTCATTTTGTGCGAGGTGTAGTGCAAGCGGATGTGCTCGATGCTGAGCTCGGGCACCGTCATGCCTTGTCGCTCGAGTGGCATTTTCACCTCGTGGCACCACAGCTGGTACATGATGCGATAGATCTCTTCCGGTGAGATGGTTCCGGTCAAGCGCTCTTCGAGCTCGTTCATCTTGGCAATGACGCCTCGCTCGTTCGCGTTGTGGTGGCAGATGGGGCACACGGCCTCTTCCTCGCCCATGTCATCCTCCACGGCGCATGGTTCCTCGTCTTCCTCTTCGTTGATCGGTATTGCGCCCGTGACGATCGTTTTGTTTTGCTGCGGCAAGATTAAGTTGTCTATGTCCATTTTGTGTATAACGCGGCTCGTATTTATATGTATTTTTTTTGTTAATAATCGTCCAACTCTACCATCCCTTCGATCACCCGCGTGTTGTCTACTTCTTCATCCTTGTCCAACAGCGCCTCGCACAACGGGGTGAAATCCATCGAAAAGGCGCGGCTCTGCGCTCGCGTCCGGAGCATGTAGGCCCACAAAACAAAGGCATATTCGATGCTTCGACCTTCCGGGTGCGCAAATACTTTGCCTTCAAAGTACACATCGAAGCCACCGAACCGATAGAGAATAAGCGGCACGACGCTGCGCTCGATCGCTTGCAGGTGCTTGTAGGTCTTTTCCTCCGAGATGAAAAAGTACGAGAGAAACTTGACGTTGAAAGTATTTACAAAATGCTGGTTGATCATGCACAGGTGCACCCAATCTTTCGTCGGCTCGAATTTAATGATGTCTTCGTACTCTTCGTAGGTGACCAATTTCTGCAATTTGTTCAAAAATCCGGCGGGAAACCGCTGATACAGGCAGGTCATGGCCGACACGTCCTCTCCCAACTGCGAGTGCGAGGCCACTTCCTTGTCGCCGTACAATATAATCTTGTCCCACATGAAGGTCAAGATGGAATCGCGAAATCGACGGGTGACGAAATGGCGGCGCTCGCTCCGTATAAAAGTACTCCAATTGGTGGCAGACAGCTGCGGCACCATGCTGACGGTCCCTCTGCGCCATCGACGGTAGTAGTTGCACGCGGTGCGAAACCAGTAAAAGCGGCTCATGGTGACGATGATGGCTTGCTCCGACAGCCTTGCGTGGTCGGGCTTCGACTTGACGTCTTCGTTGTAATTGTCCACGTTCAACACAATTTTCGAATGGATGTTGAGCGTGAACTTGGAGCACAGGCGCCACATGACTTCCAGCAGCTCGTCCAAGTGGTCGCACGGCGTCAACGCTTTCCACTTGAGGCTCAGCACGTCGAGCATCGAGACATACGTGGCAAAGCACCACGTCTCGGGGTCGGGATCTTGGTACATCCGGAGGCGGTTGTCTTTGACATATTGCTTGCACGGCTGGGTCAAATAGATGCTGCCGTTGATGTACTGGAGGCGGATCAAGTGCATGATGATCACGAACAGCAGCATCGAGGTCGTCCAGCCCAGCATGACCCCGGGAATCGGCGTGTACAGCGTGTGGTAATGCTGCAGAAGATATTCGGTGCACTTCATCCGCAGCTCGACTATTTGATCGAGCGAGGGAGGATTGATCTCGTGCGCCTCGACGCTCAGCAACACGTCGTAGATATCGATAAAGTAAAGGAGCATGTCGGTCTTTCCCTTGCCGATGTCGAACTCCAATGCCTCCTCCACGCTGTGCACCCGGTAGATGGATCTATACGGCGTTTTTAGCATTTTGACAAGGCAATTATTATCTATATATACTACAGCGTCTGGCGAAACGACGTCCGCGGCTGCTTGCGAAAACTATCCTTGACGGTGATCGTGGTCAAATAGCTGTCGAGGTCGAAGGTCAACGTGACAAGGACGTTGCCCGCGACGGTCAGATCGTCGTTGTGGAGGTTGCATATCAAGCGGCACCTTACCCGATGCGGCTGCGTGAATGCCTCGACGACAAACGAATTCTTCGTGGGAACGATATGCGCGTGCGGATACATCTTGCGCAGGATTTCGATGGCCATGTTGCCCACCGTTTGGTTCATGTATTTCGTGTACATGTAATACTTGGTGCCGCAGGTGTCGTACAGCAGACGAATCCCTTCGCGGGTGTCTCGCGGCATCGGTTTGCTGTTGAGCGTCATGTTCACTCGCTTGTAATCGGTGAGAAATTGCTTGTCCACGGTCACGGGACCTTCTCCGAGAACCCAGACCGACTTCATATAAATAGACAACAGCGTCGTTTAAGTAGTATGATCGAGTACATTCTGCTGGCGACCATTTTGAACGTCAACTTTGTGGTCATCGCTAGGATGCTGCAGGGGGTAAACGTGACGTCGATCAACACGGATAAGATCAAGCAAATACAGGAAAAGCCGTTGGTATATTGTAATTTTACGACGATACGATTTATTTTTATGCTGCTGATACTCTACAACTCGATCTTGATTGCGGACGACTTTCGCCCGGTGCCGCTGCTGCTGTATTTGATATACTGGATCCCCGTCGTGTGCTGGTTTCACGTCTTTTACAACTTGCAGTTTGGCCGCGCCGTCATGTACAGCAGCTTCAGCAGCAAATTCAGCACCATCTTGGCCGTGACCTTCGAGCCGCATCCGCTGTATTGGGTGCCGAGCTGCCTCTTCAGCGTCTATTGCATGTACATATCGCTCTGGTACAAGTATTGCTTGCCGACTTAAAAGTTCAAACTGATTTTCTTCACGTCGCGCACGCACGCGCTGGTCGTTTCGTCTTTGAGCATAGCGTACAATGTTTGGGGATGGATCTGCGACCGCATTTTAGGCGGAAAGACGCCGCCGGCTTTGAGCGCCTCGATGCAGATCTCGCTGCAATAATATCGCTGTTTCATGCCGAAGACTTCGGGCCAGTCGTGGCTCACCGAGACGAGCGGCTGGAGAAAGTAGCCGAGGTGGTTGAACGAGCATCCGACGGCCGCTTCGCAGTAGGCCAAGACGTCTTGGTACTGCTCCTCCGTGGTGTTGAGGCTGCGGAAGTTCCATTGCTTGCGGCTAAAGCGCTTGCGCTGCAAGAACACTTTGCCATTGTAGTGGATGCTGCAGGCTTGACCCGAGACCAAATCGGTGTCTTTGCTAAGCTCGTCGGGAAAGAAGAGCTCGACGTGGATTTGTGGCGGGACGTTGTTTTCAGTGGCCGGGGCAATCTTGGCAGCGACTTTGTTCAATATATGCGCGGCCATGATTTCATTGTCGTTGCGGAGAAAGCAGGCGTAAATGGTAGACATATTTATCATAAGTAACTTTTATTATTTATACTTGATTTTACTCAGTGTCAGAACTCGAATTGTAGGAATGTTGCTGCGATGAGCCGCCGGAACTCGAATATCCCATGCTACTCTCGTTGTCGCTTGTTTCCGAGTGGCTGTCGTTGTAGCTCATGTCTTTCTCGCTATTTTCTGTGCTCGAATGCTCGGAACTCTGGTTGTAGCTCTGCTCGGACAAGTGGAACGACTGTTCGCTGGCAGGATAGTCGCTTTCCATGCTGGCGTGCGATACGTACGAGTTTTCGCTCGTGACAGACTTCGCTTCTTCCTCTATTTCGCTTCCCGTGCTGTAATTTTTGTCGCTCTCGGACGAATAGCGCTGGTTCTCTTTGGCGATGTGGTCGCTCAGCGCGTCGTAGTTCGAGGATTCTTGCAACATGCGCTCGAACTCGGCGTCGGAAATGTGGCTGCTGACCTCCGCGTCGTCGACATCCGGATCAAAGTTCATCAACTCTTCTAGATCGGCGTCGGAATACTCGCTGGCAATTTGCACGCGCTCGAAGACGGGTTGGCGAGCCATGGACATGAATTTGCGCGGCGTGAGTGCCTGCTCGGTGGCCTCTTTGTACTTCGCAGCAGCTGTCGTTGGTAATTCATCCGTTCTTCGGAAAAACGTCTTAAAAATGTTCTGTATTTGATCTTTCGTCAAATTGAATCCAACATTTGCAAGTTCTTCCGTTGTGTTGTTTCTATACTGTTTGATCATCGTGTCTATCTTCTTTAACCTTTCAGGTTTGTTACTTCCTACAGATTTTTCTGTCATCAACTTTTCCCAAAAATCACTCACGGTGACCCCGTCCAAATCTTTGACCCCGTCCAAATCTTTAAATGTCCTATCGGGCGTAATGCCTTTGTCTGACACCGCTTCCCACACATAATCACTCTTGTCTGCATTCTTTGGTTCATTAGGATCACTGACCCAATCGAAAATGCCTCCTAACTGCAGCATTGCCATGCCAGCTTGATGATAATCCAATAATTCAGAGCGGTATTTGTTCAATTTTGATGGTGTATTAAATCGATCCATCAATGCATTTCCGTTTTTTTGAGGGGAAATATTTGTGTTTTTCTCTATCACTCCATCGTAGTCGATTAAATACAACCGTTTGTTGTCCCTGTCCCAAACAAGGTTGTCAAGCTTGACGTCGCGGTGCAAGTATTTTCCGTCGGCTACACTGTGAAATTCTTCTAACGCTTTCTCCATCTGTTGTATGATGTTGTCAATTTCTGATGTCAACGAGGCGCTCTTTGATGGCAATCTTACGTTGTCTTTTAATGAGGTAATATATCGAATATATTCTTCACCTTCTTCGGAGTCTTTGTCTTTATCTGTTTTGTAATAGGTGTTTGCCAACCATATGTTTAGACTGTCTCCTACTTTTGCTTGTTTGTAAAATTTATGTTTGGTTTTGTTCGACACGTCGTATACTTTGCCGTCTAACTCGATTTGTTTGTCTGTGATCTCTTCCATTTTCAAAAGATATTCTGGATCTCTTTTATTGTTTAACGCTTCAATGAATGCAATGTAGTCTTCGTTGCCCTCGATCTCTACCGCGCGAAGGATATAATTGCCCGTGTCGGTGGTTTTTTCCACTGTAATGGCTTCCAACGATATATCAGAATCTTCTGTCGAATATCCTTCATCTGAAGATGTTGAAGTTTGTCCATCAGATTCTTCACTGGTGGTGTCTCTTAATTGTGGTTGTTCTTGTGCCTTAGCTTCTTCTCTTTCTCTGGCCGCGTCTTCTTCACTCTGACGTTTGGCTTCTTTGGTCGTTTTGGCTGCTTCCTCTTTCAGTTTAGCCGCTTCTTCTTCTTTTTCACGGCGCTTCTGTTGATCTTGTTTGGCTGCTTCTTCTTCTCGTTTGGCTGCTTCTTCTTTTTCACGGCGCTTCTGTTGATCTTGTTTGGCTTGTTCGATCATTAGTTGTGCTTGACGTTTCTGCTCGCTTTCGATCTGCATTTTATCCGTGTTGTTTGACGATTGTGATGCTTGGCGTGATGTTTGGCTTGACGCTTGTGGTGATGCTTGGCGTGATGTTCGTGGTTTCTTTTTCAACGGTTGGCTGCACGATACATTTTTGACGAGTTCGACTTTTTTGTTGTATTTCAACCCGCTCGCTGGCATCGGAATCACAAACTTGCAATCGTGGTCGTACTGCTTCTTCTTCGCTTCGGCCCACTTTCTCCAGCGCTTGTAGCCGTTGCGGTCAAGATCGAACACGGGCCAGATAATCTTGTAATCGTCCTCGGTCAATCCGTTTTCCAAGGCGTTTTCTAATTTGTCAAAGCCGAGGCGGTCTACGGTATATGATTTGATGTAGTGCTGGTCTCTCCATCCTCCGCCGTAGAAAAAACAGTCTTTGTACAAGCGAAATTCGTAATCGATCTGCTGCTTGATGTTGTCTACGCGCGCTTGGTACTCGCTGCGCAGCTGGCACAACAGGTGTTGCGCTTGCGTGTAAATACTATTGTTGATATCGTACAAGTTTCTAGCGTGTAAAAATTTTGATTTTCGTTTTGGGATATCACCGGTTCGTAACTTTTCTGGAAGCTCGAAATATGCCAATGATGTTATCAACTTGTCCACGTTGTACCCTGCATCCTGAAACGAGTTGGCTCGGCTGTCAATATAGATCGTTGGCACGCCGACGGTTTTGACGTAGGTATTCGTGTCCAACAGCGTTCGTTCGCGTTGTTCGCCGCCTAGCTTTTCGCCGTACAATTCTTCGGGATCCACGTTGGCGCGAATGTAATCGATCACCCATTTGCCAACTTGTGGAAACTGACTGTTGTAGCGCTGTACTAACGTTTTGTAATAATCTAGTTCTTCTTTTGTTGCGTTGTCGCCGCTGATGTATGGAAACAAATCTGGGACTTTCAACCGTTTGCCGTCTAAATCAATCTGCTTTGGTCTTCGAAGGATTTTGGCTGCGTATGACGTTTTCATACCTCGATTGCGCGTATATCCAAGTTCTACCTGTGCCCAATACTCCCTCGCAGCAGCTTTATCCCACACCGTTCCATCTGGTGTTTTTGGTGGTTTTTTAAACGCCTTTTTGATCAAGTCGTCCAACGTTTCAACTTTTGGTAAGACTTCGTAATCACGAGTACCCATGTTTTTTGTATGCGTGGCAAGACTAATATATAGTAGATTTTCCAAATTCGACGGTATAAATGGTACATTGTACCCAATCCAAATGAAATGCAAATGTTGTTCTAGCTGCCGCACTGGCAAAGACTACATAGAAAATTTAAAAGGAACCAAAGTGGACCACAGCCCTTACCATTTCTTGTGTGTTGCACTCACCATCGCTGCCGTCGTTGCTTTTTTTGTCCGCGATATTGCAGAGGATGGCGAACAATTTATATACTACACGCCGCACAAAGGACACCTTCAGCGTCCACCCGCCGCCTTTTTGACAGCTGTTGAATTTTCACAAGAAGAAGTGCGCGACAAGAAGAAGGATTTGGCATGGCAGATGGATTACAGCTGCGAGGCCAGTAACAACGACGTCATCTTCAGCTTCCAGTACGTCCGTAGCACCTACACGAACAAAACCTACAACGACCACATCTTCATGCTGTGTCATACTCACTTGTGCCTCGCCAATGCGGAAATTATTCATGAATCCGAAGACAAGATATTGTGCACCGAAGAGTATGCTGGTGAATTAAGAAAGAAAGAGCGCGGTGTCAATATTACCATCAAAGCGATCCACGTTCAAAAATGGCAAACAATCGAGTACGAGACTCAGAACGAGTTGGAGTCATGTGCGATCGGCCACGCCGTCGAGATGTTAAATTCGGTTTGGTAAAATTACTATATAAAGTCTATTTATTATTATAAAATGAATAAACTGAACGGAACCTTGTACTCGTCGAACGCACAGATCCAACGCGTCTTCAAAGTGTTCTTACAACTGCATCAGTGCAAAGTGTGCGATCGATTTTTCACCGAGTTTGACAACGTAGGAAGTTGGAAATGCTGTTATCATCCCGGTACATACGATTACAACACGCGACAGTACACGTGCTGCGGTGAAACGTCGCGCAAAATGTTTGGCGATTATCCTACACTCGGGAATGTTATGCCATGGAATGCAGACGAACGGCTCAATATTCCAGATTTGCATACCAAAGGCTGTTGCGCCTGTGACTGTGTCTCTAAATATCGGAATGTGTTGCCACAAGAAAAAGTACTGTTGAAAGAGATTGCGTGCATTATACCATCGCTCGCAGAACACGGATCGAGATTAGAAGATCGTGCTGGACTCAAAAAGGGGGCAAACGCGTGTCTTGAACGCAAGCAACGATTGCGCAAGATATTTTGGCATCAAAAAACATAAAAATTATTTTACACGAAACCATTCGCTCGGCGTTTCCGATTCACAATTGAAAATGCAAAGAAATATATCCGTCGACAATATAGGGGCAATTTTTTTACACATTGCGAGTTCCATCGGAGTGAACGGTTTGTTGATACGGTACGCTAACGGTGTATGAATTCCGGCGACATAAGTTCCATTGGTTTTCAGCGGCTGTTCGATAGCGTAAAAGTCCAAATGACCTGATTTGCTACGACAGCGCTGTTTCGTCATTTTTGCGTCACCGTGAGGGACAAATAATGGTCTTTCAATTGACAGATATCGATTTTTCATCGCAATCGCTTGTTCTTTTGTCAAATTCGACTGAATCGTGACGTGCGGATCGAACGAGTGGGTGTTGAACAGCGAGGCGTACGATTTCATAGCGTTGTTCAATGGATGAGTATGTTTGAGCGCGTAAAAAACGGAATGTTTAAACATGTTTTTATATAATATTTCTTTTATTTATACTTTAATTTTTAGGGTTAATTTTTAGGTTATAATTCGTCTTCAGGTGATGGCATACACAGCACAATAGCTGACATTTTGGGATCTCAGTTTGAAAAAAATGTTGAAATTTTTTCTCGTTATAATTCACAATGTTTGATATATGTATTGATAATTTTTCTGGTTCCAAATGATCGAAATCAAACGTACATGCCCTATCAAGCGTAACGCGTTTCTTGCACGCCTTGTTGTTGCACGCTCCCAATTCCAACTTCTTCTGATCAATCATTGCACGACGGCGTATATAACGTGGTTCTAATTTCGTTCCTTTTTTACGTTTCTCTTCCTTGCGTTTCTTGGTAACCATGCGATGGCACGATATGCACAATGGTTGGCATGTTTTCAATTCCTTTTTCATAGCTTCTACGCCGCCGTGACAAGCCCAATAAGCATAAGTACTAACCTTATCTACTTTCTTTCCAAGATGATCGGCTTGCATCACTCGATCATCCTTGCATCCACAATCCTTGCATTCCTGCATCTTTTTCCAAAGGATCCAGTACGCGCGACATTTTCCGGTGGTTGTGGTTGGATTTATTTTCGATTTTGCTAATGAATCACGACAACTACGACACAACGTTGTTAATTTGGTACGCCGATTGACCGTCGATTTG
>Ga0114933_10003263_pt1 | contig 16006 bp, 15 predicted proteins | sample 4SBtaG_FD_89691 | JGI IMG/M metagenome (GOLD analysis project Ga0114933, IMG submission 89691) | Deep subsurface microbial communities from Kolumbo volcano to uncover new lineages of life (NeLLi) - 4SBTROV12_W25 metaG | ecosystem: Environmental > Aquatic > Marine > Volcanic | place: Kolumbo... | reverse complement strand
CCGTCGTCGTCGGTGTCCTCGTTCGGCCAGGAGGGCAGCAGGACGAAGGCCTCCTCCTCCTGGTCGTTGAGCACTCCGACGCCCTGGACCGTGAGCGATCCCTGGCCGACCGAGTAGAGCGGGACGTGGAGCGTGACGCGTTCACCGACGGTCACGCCGCCGGCGTCTGCGAGCGGCGAGACGTAGAGCTCCCGTGCTTGTTCGTAGACCCCGTAGTCGGGCTGACAGGCGAGGAGCGAGAGCAGCGTCATCCGGACGCCGAGCATAGCGCCAAACCGCCTGCCCCTGCGGGATCACCTGTCCCCGTGGAGATCCTTCGACACCGCGTCGAGCACGCCCACCGTCTTGTTGTAGAGGAAGCGGGCCTGCTGGTGGTTGTCGCCGATGCAGACGACGCCGAGCTTGCCGAACTCCGAGAGCGCTCCCATGAGGTGGAAGACCACCCCTCGCTCGCTCGCGCCGTGGAAGTGCAGGCCGTGGTAGACGGCGAACTCGACGAGGTCGTCGGGTGACAGCCCCCGGTAGAGATCGGAGTGGAGCGTGTCGCTGGCGTAGTAGTACTTCGGGTGGCCCTGCGGCGTGTGGAAGAGCCCGGTCGCGTGGTCGTAGGTGCCATCCGTCAGGAACTTCAGGGTCAGGAAGGGGTGGGTCGTGCCGCCCTTTCGCAGGTTGACCTCGATGGCGTAGTGGACCCAGCGCCCGTCGTTGTCCTTGACGCTCACGAAGTCGGTGGCGAAGCGGCCGATGACGCCCTTGCTCGCCAGGACCTTGGCCACCCGGTAGCCGGCCTCCTGGACCTCGACCCGGTACTCCTCGCGGGCGGGGAAGGTGCAGCCCATGAAGACCTGGCCGCTGGGTCCGCCCAGGACCTGGTCGTGGGTCGAGATGGTCATCGCCTCGCCGATGGCGTTGACCCGGGCCTGGCACGAGGGCGACTCCTTGGGGCTGCCCTCGATGAAGCACTCGACGATGCCCTGCATCTCCTCGTACTTGGCCTCGAAGGACTCCCAGGTCTCCATCGGCGCCTCGAAGCGCAGGTTCGGCAGGTTGTCCCGGATCCAGGCCTTGCGGTCGCCGGTCGCGGGGCAGCCGTCGAAGTAGAAGAGCGCGTTGCCCTCGCCGGAGAAGCCCTCGTTCAGCTTGACCACGGCGCGGCGCATCTCGGGGTAGCGGCCCTTCAGGGTGTCCAGCGACTCGGTGATGTCGGTGGCATCCCGCAGGCGCTCGAAGCCGTCGGGGAAGGTGACGCCGGCCTCGCGGAAGAGCTCCCGGCAGCCGCTCTTGCTGCCCAGGCTCATCAACGCCGGATCGTTCGCATAGAGCGGGATGCTCAAGACGACGCTCAGGGTTCGCTCGAGGGGTGAGGTGTTGAAGACGCTCATGTGAGCGCTCTCGAGGTCGCCGACAGCCTCGCGGATGCGGCGCTGGAGCATCGGTCGGTCGAGGATCTTGGCCGTCAGCGGCGTCGGCGACGCGTCCAGACAGGTCAGGAGCGTCAGCCGCCGGCGCGCGTGGTTCGTGGGCACGCCGGACAGCAGGTGCAGGTAGTAGTCGACGACGCTCGGGTTCAGGGGCTGGCTGGTGACGAAGACCAGGCGGGTCCTGGGTCTGCGAAGCAGCATCAGCATGTAGAGCAGGCGCTCTTCGTAGTGGTGGACGCCCGAGATCTTCGCCAGCTCGGACTGCTCCAAGGAGAGGCTGGGAACGACCACGACGGTGTGCGGGAGCCGATCGTCGGCGGTGACGCGATGGAACAGGTCCGGCAGTCGGGCCTTGAGCCGCTCGAAGGCCGCGAGCTCCTCCGGGGAGCCGGGTGCAGGGCGAGGCATGCGTCGAGCTTACTTCACGCCGCCCAGCAAGACCTCGTCTGTGGAGAAGTCGACTCCGAAGGCGTCGAGTCGCTCCAGCAGGTCCATACCGATGCGCAGGTCCACCCGCTCGTCCCGATGGCCCACCTGGAGCAAGGGATTCTCGAAGTGGAGCGGGCCGAGCTCGAGTCGGGCGAACTCCGCCTCGGCCACCGGGTGGACCCAACCCTCTGCGCCGATCTGGGCCCCGGCCGGTTGGGCGTCGATCACCCCAGCCTTGCGCGCGGCGCTGGTCGACAGGCTCGAGCGGGCCGCCCCCGTGTCCACCCAGCCCTCGAGGGTCACGCCGTCCAGGACGACCTCGACGACCGTGCCGTCGCGGGCCGGGATCCGCGCGAGGTCCGCGTCGCCGCCGAGGCGCAGGCTGTCCTCGCTGAAGACGAGGGCCTCGTCGCCGAAGAAGGGGCGGCCGAGGAAGCCGGCGATGTCGCCGCCGATGGCCTCGAAGAAGTCCTCCATCTCGACGGCCACGAAGGACTGGTCGTAGAAGCTCCGGCCGCCGAAGCCCAGGTGCGCCAGCGCCATGCGGTGGCCGGTGAGGGGACCGTTGATGCCGCGGAAGTGCTGCAGGGGCCCGCGCGCTTCGGGAAGGCCCAGGCGGCGCAAGGCCTTGGGGCGGATCAGGTTCCGCTCGGCGCCCGTGTCGACGATGAACAGGGCCTTCAGCTCGCCGACCTCGACCTCGACGACGGGCAGTCCCCCCAGGTCCAGACGGGGTACGAGGGCCTCGCCCCCGTCTCGGCTGCCCTCGGCCACGAAGTCGAACTCGACGCTCGCCTCCGGAGCCAGCACAGGCACGCGAAACATGGTCCACGCCAGCCACGCCAGCGAGCCGGCGCAGAGCACGACGAGGGTCCATGGGAGCGCGCGAGAAGGGGACACAGGGACACAGGCTACAGGGGGACAGGGCGGGGCGACGAGGCCACGAGGCCACCAGGCGACCAGGGGTGGCCGGCGGCGCTCCGCACGTCACGCGTCGGCGGGGCCTCCCTTGTCGCCTGTCGCCTGTCGCCTGTCGCCTTGTCTTCCTCGTGTCCCCGTGTCCCCTACTTGGCGCCGGTGCCCATCACGACCACGTAGGGGGTCTTCAACAGGAGCTTGAGATCGAGGAAGAGGCTCCAGTTGTCGATGTACTGGAGGTCGAGCTTCATCCACGTCTTGAAGTCGATGTTGTTCCGCCCGGAGACCTGCCAGATGCAGGTGATGCCGGGCTTCATCGACAGGCGCCGCATCTGCCAGCGCTCGTACTGCTCGACCTCGGCGGGGATCGGCGGGCGCGGCCCGACCAGGCTCATCTCGCCGATGAGCACGTTCCAGAACTGGGGCAGCTCGTCGATCGAGGTCTTGCGGATGATGTGGCCGATGCGCGTGATGCGCGGGTCCTTTTCGATCTTGAAGACCGGCCCGTCCATCTCGTTCTGAGCCTCCAGCGCCGCCCGCAGCTTCTCGGCGTTCGCGACCATCGAGCGGAACTTCCACATCGTGAAGGTCCGCCCGTAGAGGCCGCTCCGCTGCTGTCCGAAGAAGACCGGGCCCGCGGGGTCCTCGAGCTTGATCCCGATCGCCGTGACCAGGAAGACCGGCGCCAGGGCGGCCAGTGCCGCAGCGCTCAGGGCGACGTCCATGACGCGCTTCACGACCAGCGCGTCGGCGTTCTGTGGGGTCGTCGAGAAGGTGAGGACCGAGTTGCCCTCGAGCTCGGCCAGGTCCGCCTGGGCCACGCGCAAGCCCAGGAAGTTCGCGTCCATCGAGAACTCGACGCCGATCTCCTCGCAGACGTCGGCGATGTGGCGGAGCGTGCCGACGTCCCAGGCGTGGCCGGTCACGTAGACCTGGTCGACCGGGTTCTCCTCGAGCAGGCGAGAGAGGTCCCGGATGCGGCCGATGACCTTGTAGCCCAGGCCCGTGATCTCCTCGTCCTCGGCGGTGTTCGGGTGGATTACGCCGAGCACGCGAAGGCCCCAGTCGGGGCGGTTCTCGATCGAGGTGATGAAGGGCAGGGCCTCGCCGGCGGAGCCGACGATCACGACGTTGTGCACGTCGATGCCACGCTCGAAGCGCCGCCGCAGCCAGGCGATGAGCATGCGCCGGCTGACCGCCACCACCATCATCGAGGCCACCGCGAAGCCGACGAAGAGCGTGCGGGACAGGACGTGGACGAGCTTCAGGATGAAGAGCGTGCCCAGCGCGATGACCACGCCGGCGGCGATGCCGCGCAGCAGACGGAAGATGAGCACATCGCTGCGGACGCGGCGCAGGTTGTCGTAGGTGCCCGCCCACTGGAGCCCGATGAGCCACGCGGGCACGACGATGACCAGCATCTCCAGGTGCGCGTCGACCGGGAGGGCCTGGAGCGTGCGCTCGGCGCCCTCGAAGAGGTCCCAGGGCCAGATCTCGCGGATGAGCACCCGCGCCTTCATGACGAGCAGGTAGGTCAGCGCGATGAGCACGGCGTCGAGCGCGCGGGCCGCCATCTTCATCGCCGCGTTCTGCGTCTTCTGCACGAACACCCCTGGGGACTGAGGACACGATATCCAGGGCATCGGAGTGCCCGCTGGGGCCCTACAACCTTCTGATATCGCGGAGATACCGGCCATGCGAATCGGCAGCGTCCGCCTGGGTGATCGACTGGTGCTCCTCGCCGGTCCCTGCGTCATCGAGTCCCGCGAGCAGACCCTGCGCCTGGCCGAGGGCATCGGCGAGGTCTGCGCTGCCCTGGAGCTGCCCTTCGTCTTCAAGGCCAGCTTCGACAAGGCAAATCGTTCGGCGGGCACCAGCTTCCGGGGACCCGGGCTCGAGGAGGGGATGCGCATCCTCGAGGAGGTGCCGTTTCCGGTCACCACCGATGTGCACCTGCCCGGTCAGGCGGCTGCGGTGGCCGAGGTCGCCGACCTGATCCAGGTCCCGGCGTTTTTGTGTCGGCAGACCGACCTGCTCGAGGCCTGCGGGCGCACCGGCAAGCCGGTGAACGTGAAGAAGGGCCAGTTCATGGCGCCCTGGGACATGAAGGGCGTGATCGACAAGGTCGGCGGAGAGGTGATGCTCACCGAGCGCGGCGCCAGCTTCGGCTACAACCGCCTGGTCGCCGACATGACCTCGCTCGTGCGCATGAAGGCCCTCGGCGTGCCCGTCTGCATGGACGCCACCCACGCCACCCAGCAGCCCGGAGCCCTCGGGGATGCCTCCGGCGGCGAGCGCGAGATGGCGCCCGCCCTCGCTCGAGCGGCGGTGGCCGTGGGCATCGACGCCCTCTTCCTCGAGGTCCACGAGGACCCCTCCGCCGCGCTCTCGGATGCCGCGACGCAGCTCCCCCTGGCCGGTCTGCGGGACCTCCTCGAGCCGGTGCTGGCCATCGACGCCGTGGTCCGGGGGTAGGCTCCCGGCATGTTGCTTCTGCTCACGGCGTGCTCCACCGACCCCTCGGGCGTCTGGCTGTTCCACCTCGCGGAGACCCCCGACGGCGAGGACTGCGGGACCACCGTTTCCCACAACTTCATCGGCGCGGGCCTGCCCACCGAGGAGATCGACGAGTCCGAGTGGGAGATCAGCGAGTCCGCGACGTGGTCCGAGAGCTCGCTCTTCGGCCTGGTGAGCGCCACGGCCGAGGGCTTCACGCTGCTCCTCGACGGCCGGATCTACGAGGGCGACGGCGAGACCTTCACGCATGTGCGCACCACCGACGAGGACCAGCGGTGGACCCACCCGACCGGCTACCAGTGGAGCGCCTCGGAGACCTCGACCCTCGAGCTGAAGGCGACCTCGACCCTCGAGAAGGGGGCCTGGACCGGCAGCTGGTCGGCGGTGGACTCCCAGGTCGAGGACTACGAGGAGAGCGACGGCTGGTCCGAGGACATCGGCATCGGAACCACGGGCCAGATCCCGGCCGCGACCGTTCTTGTCGAGCAGGACGAGGCCGGCGACGAGGTCCCGGTCGCCAACCTCTACGAGGAGCTCGACTGCGCCGACGAGCCCTGTCAGCTCAGCATCGCCACCGACTGCGCGACCGAGTGGGGGCTGTCCGGGGAGCTGACGGATCTGAGCGCCGAGGACTTCGAGGCGGTGGCTGGCTACGAGACCGACGCGGGCTATTAGGGCGCCGAGGTGCCCCCATGCTGATCCTTGGCCTGATCTCTGTCTCCAACGCCTCCGCCTACTACGTCTCGGACGTCGGAGCGCGCTCGATGGCGCGCGGCGGTGCCTTCGTCGCCGGCGCCGATGACTACACGGCGGTCTGGTACAACCCGGCGGCCTTGACCCGCATCGACGGCGGCCAGGCCAAGATCGACTTCGCGGGCGTGCAGCAGTGGGTGACCTTCGACCGCGAGGACGTGGGCGACGAGGTCTTCGACCCCATCGAGAACTGCCTGTGCCCCTACCCGGTGCCGACGGTCGGACTCGCCGGGCCCTTCCTCGAGGGCCGCGGAGGCTGGGCCTTCGGCGTCTACCCTCCGTACGCGCCGATCATGGAGTACGCCGCCGACGGACCGCAGCGCTACGACCTGGTGGACTCCACCGTCATCGAGATCACGGTCGGCCCCTCCGCCGGATTCGAGGTCATCCCCGGCCTGTCGCTGGGCGCGGGCCTTCAGTACAAGTGGATGCTCGCCGGCCAGCAGCTGGCCATCACCACGCTGGAGGGCGACGACCCCTCCACCGACATCTTCTTCGAGATGGAGGCCCGGGACACCTTCACCATGTCCTGGAACGCGGGCGTGCTCTGGGAGGACCCGAAGAGCCAGCGCTACGCCGTGGGCGCCGCCTTCGTGCCTCCCGTGACCTACGAGGCCAAGGGCTACCTGGCGGCCGACTTCAGCAACCACGCCTTCTACGAGTCCGGCCAGATCCTCTCGGAGACCGCCCGCGACGACGACATGACGCTGACGGTCAAGATGCCGGCGCAGATCAAGGCGGGCGCCCTCGTGCGGCCCACCGACCGGCTCGAGATCGAGGGCGCCTTTGTCTACCAGAAGTGGGACGTCGTCGAGGAGATCGTCATCTCCGACGTGGACATGGAGATCGACGTCGACCTCTTCGGCACCGAGGACACCGTCGCCATCACCGACGATGTCATCCTGCCCGCCGGCTACCAGAACTCCTGGTCCGCCCGGCTGGGCGGTCACTTCGACGCCACCGAGCGCGTCCGGGTGCGCGCCGGCGGGCTCTACGAGACCTCGGCGATCCCGCCCAAGACCCAGGGCGTGGACCTCGTGGACGGCAACAAGATCGGCTACGGCGCCGGGGCCAGCTTCGGCGTGACCAAGCGGGTGACGGCCGATGTCGCCTTCGCGCAGACCTTCCTGCTCATCCCCGAGATCACCGACTCCGAGGTCCGCCAGATCGTGGTCGACCCGCTCTCCGGCGAGGTCAGCGAGGGCCGCGTCGTCGGTAACGGCACGATGAAGAGCCGCATCGACATCGCGTCGGTGGGGCTGCAGTACCGCTGGGGCAAAGGCGTCGGAGAGTAGACTGCGCGGGTGATGGCAGATCACCAGGGGCCTTCCCTCCGCCCGACGGCCCCATCGGATCTGGGACCGGACCCGCTCGCCCAGGAGTCGAAGAACCCGACCGTGGCCGAGCTGAAGGCGCTCTGGTCCCACAGGGAGCTCCTGCTCCAGTTCGCCTTCAACGACCTGAAGCACCGCTACATCGGCAGCTCGATCGGCGTCTTCTGGATGGTGATCAACCCCATCGTCGAGCTGCTCACCTACACCTTCGTCTTCGGCATCCTGATGAACGTCCGCTACTCGGCGGGCGGCGGCGTGGCGCAGTACTCGCTCTTCCTGTTCTGCGGAATGGTGGCCTGGTTCTCGGTCAGCGAGAGCCTGACGCGGGCCACGGTCTCGATCACCGAGAACGCACACCTCATCAAGAAGGCTGCCTTTCCTGCGGCGATCCTGCCGGGCCACGTCGTGATGAGCGCGCTCTTCAACCAGGCCGTGCGCACCATCATCCTGGCGGTCGGCGTCATCTTCCTCGGTCAGGGGCTGTCGGGTTGGTTCCTGCTCGTGCCCGCCTTCATGGTCGTCCAGACCTTCTTCGTGCTCGGGCTGGCCTTCTTCCTGGCCACCGCCCAGGTCTTCTTCCGCGACACCTCGCACTGGGTCAACGCCGTGCTGCTGGCGTGGATGTTCATGACGCCCATCTTCTACCCGCCGAGCGCCTACCCGGAGCAGTTCAAGATCCTGCTGGTCGCGAACCCGCTCGCCCACACCGTCGGCATCTACCAGGAGCTCATCCTGAACCAGCGCCTGCCTCACCAGATCTCGGTGGCGATGGTGCTGTTGATGTCGATCATCACGTTCGTCGCCGGCTTCTCCTTCTTCGCCCACCACCGGAAGAAGTTCGCCGACCTCGCCTAGGGACTTCATGACGACGCTGGACGAAGCCTTCGCCGAGCTGAACGACAGCCGCCTGACCCCGCTCGTGCTCGAGGCCCTCGACTTCGTGGTGCCCGGGGAGTGGGAGGACATTCGAAGCCTCGACGCGCTGGTCGAGGACGTCGTCGGCGAGCCCGATCCGAGGGTGGCCGCCAAGGCCCGCGAGATCTTCGAGGACCGCGAGCGCCCCTACCAGCGGGCCCTGCGCATCTACCAGGTCATCGACCGCGCGGACCAGATCGCCGCCGGCGCGGTGCTGGCCAACAAGGTCGGCGGGCGCTTCACGGCGCTCTCCTTCCTGGAGAAGTTCACCCCCAAGCCCGACACGGTCCAGGCCATCGACGCCGGCCTCAAGCTGGTCGCCGAGATCGTGGCCTTCGGTCTGCTCGAGGGCCGCCCGGAGCTCACCCGCGAGGGGCTCGCGACCCTGGCCGACGACCTCGCCGAGTACGTCTCGGCCGATCGGGTGCGCATCGCTGCGTGGGTCGTGGTCGACGGCGTGTTGCCCCTGGGACCGGCCTTCATCGAGCGCATCTCCGCGAAGCTCTCCGAGGTCGGCACCGGCGGCCTGGCCGACAGCTCTCTCTTCGCCAAGCTGGGCGAGTTCGTGCCTGGGGAGACCGACGCCGACAAGCACGGCTTCCTGGTCGAGGCCCTCGCCGCTGCAAGGGCCTGGGCCGAGGGCATGGTCCAGGAGAAGGGGCTCACCAAGGAGCTCGTGCACGGCAAGCTCATGTCCGTCGTCGCCGGCATGGACGAGGGCAGCGACTACCTGGCCGCGGCCATCGACTCGACCACCGCGATCTACCGCCACACCGGCACGCTCACCGTCGCCCGCGCTTGCATCGAGGACGCCCTCGACGAGGTCGACGAGCCCGAGGAGACCTTCGCCTCGGCCGAGGAGCCTGAAGAGGCCCCGGAGTGGCACCGCCGTCATCGGCCCGCTCGCCGAGGCCCGCCCCGTGGACCGCCGGGTCGAGGTCCCGGCCGTCGAGGTCCGCCTCGAGGACCCGGTGGGCGCAGGCGCCCGCGAGGGCCGAGAGGTCGTCGTCGTCGATAGCAGCTAGTAGACCGGGACGGCCTCGATGCTGAAGATCGTCGTGGGCAGGTCCTCGAGCTCCAGATCGCGGACCCAGGCGCCGTAGCCGTCGGGGCTCTCGACGGGAGAGAAGCCCTCGCCCGGCTCGTCCCAGGCCAGGACCATGATGCGGCGCCCCTCGACCGGGATCTCCAGCTTGGGGGTGCGCAGGTCGACCACCTTGATGCCCTCGACCAGGTGCTCGCAGATGGCGGCGTCCCAGCGGTCGACCCAGATCACCGTGGTGCGGCCTGGGCGAGCGTGGGTGCCCATCAGCGCCGCGTAGCCCTCGTTGACCCGGTCCTGGTTGCGGATGCGGGCCAGGCTCGCGGTGGAGAAGAAGGAGACCTCGGAGCGGATGCGCTCGGGCCAGGTCTTCTCGGCGAAGGCGCGCTTGGGCGTGCGGTCGGCCTCGACGTCCACCGGCTGAGCGAAGAGGAAGAAGGCGGCCGAGAGGATGGGCGCGGCGATCTTGAGCGCCCTCGGGGCCGCTGCCAGGGAAGCCAGGACAGCGACCGCCGGCAGGTAGGGCACCAGGTACCCGGCCTTGGCGACGTAGACGACGAGGTGGAAGGCGAAGGGCACGCCCGCCCACAGGGCCAGGAGCTTCCAGTCCCCGAGGCGCCGCAGCCAGGGGAGCAGCAGCAGTCCGCCAGCGCAGGCCTGAGCGGCGTAGACCGCCAGGTGGTGGACCTGGTGCAGCCGCCAGTGGTCCGGGTGGCCCTCGCGGATCCAGGTGAACTGGTGGAGCACCGAGCCCAGGAACTCGCCGAGGCCGCCGCTCGCCCACGCCGAGGCGCCGATCCAGGCCAGCGTCGGCAGCGCCGCGCCGATGGCAAGGTGGTGGAGGCGTCGGAGTCCGGCCCCGTACAGAGCGAGGGGTGCCAGGAACACCAGCAGGCTGGGTCGCAGGGCTCCGGTGAGGCCCAGCGCCAGGCCCAGGACCCAGACGGATCGCGGACCCTCGCGGTCCCGAGCAACCAGGACCGCCCAGGCCGTGCAGGCGGCTCCGGCGCCACCGGCCGCGTAGGCGTTCTCGTGCAGGCCGTAGAACCAGAGCACCGGGTTCGCGGCGACCAGGGTGGCGGCCAGCATCGCGTCCCCGTCGAGCCGCTTCGCGATGGCCCAGACCGCCCAGACCAGGGGCACCGCGGAGAGCGCCGAGACGACCCGCAGGCTCAGCTCGGCGTCGAAGGGGAACGCCTTGGCCAGGCCCACCAGCCCCGCGTAGCCTGGCGGATGAGGGCGCATGGCGGTGGGGTCGAAGTCCTCGACCGCGCGAGCCAACAGCACGCTGTCGACCTCGAAGGGAGACTCGCCGAGGAGCAGCAGGCGGGAGACCGCGACGAGGACCAGGAGCAGGGCCAGGTTGCGGTTCACTCGAGGTGGAAGCCCTCCGCGATCATCCTCTTCCGGAGCCGCTCCTTGAGCCGACGCTCGACCTCGTTCACCCGCTGCTTGCTGATGCCGAAGCGCTCGCCGAGCTGACTGTAGGACATCGGGTCCTCTGCCACCGTGCGCAGGTCCCAGATCTCGCGCTCGCGGCCCTCGAGGGTCTCGGCGAAGCGGTCCATCGCGAGCTTCACCCGGACGGCCAGGTCGCGCTCGGCGACGCCCTCCTCCGGGTCCGGGAGCGAGGTCTGCGGGATCGTCTCGTGCAGGGGCCGGGACAGCTCGCCTCGGGGAGCGTCCAGGTCCAGGGCCGGGCGGTCGAGGTGCGCGGCGACCTCGATGATGTCGGACTCGGCGACCTCGAGCTCTTTGGCCAGGCGAGGGGTCGAGGGGTCCACCCCGATGGAGATGAGGTGCTCGCGCTCCTTCTGCAGCTGGAAGAAGAGCTTGCGGCCGGCGCGGGTGCTCGAGAACTTCACCATGCGGTAGTTGTCGAGCAGAAACCGCAGGATCATCGCCCGGATCCAGTAGCGGGCATAGGTCGAGAAGCGGTTGTGCCGGTAGGGGTCGAAGCGCTCCAGGGCCTCGAGCAGGCCGAGGTTGCCCTCCTGGATGAGGTCCAGGACGTTGGCCCACTGCCGGTGGTAGTCGAAGGCCATCTTGACGACCATGCGCAGGTGCGCCGCGACCAGCCGCTGGCCGGCCATCTTGTCGTCCTCGTCGTGCCAGCGCTTGGCGAGGTCGAGCTCCTCCTCGGCCGAGAGGAAGGGCGCCTCGCGGACCTGGGCCAGGTAGACCCCGAGCGCATCCTCGTCGCCCGTCCGCGCGATGGCGGTCCGCGGGCGTCTCAGGGCGAGGGGCTGCTTCTCGGTCACGCCGGTGATCTAACCGCCGCGGGTGCTCAGCCCGCCCGCGCCAGCCTCCGCTCGATCTGCTTCTTCTCGCGCTCGGTCCCGACCCAGACCTCGCGGGTTCCGAAGAGGCGGTCCATCCAGTCGCTGGTCACGCCGTAGTTCGCGTCCTGGTTGGGGGCCATGTGGTGGTCCACGTGCCAGGGGCAGTGGGCCCGCGCCCACTCCGGATCGACGTGGGTCTTGTGGTGGACGAAGTGGTAGTGCAGGCCCCAGGCGACCATCGCCGCGAAGGCGGTCGGGAAGAAGAAGGCGATCGGGATGTGCAGGACGACGAGCACCGAGATGCCGACGACCTCGCGGGTGTAGCCGTTCCATGCCAGGCGCCGCTGCATGTACGCGGGCTCCAACATCGCGTTCTTCCGGCTCTCCTTGTGGTGCTGATGCCAGTGGAAGGAGAAAGCGGAGCTTCGCTTCTTGCCGATGCCGTGGAACACGAAGCGGTGGACGAGGTACTCGAGCGCGGTGCCGTAGAGCCAGCCGACCAGCGCAGCGACGACGTAGATCATGGTGCCTCCCACGATCTATGTAGTACCGCACGCCGGTCGTCAGGTGAAACGCGAATGAATCGCTCGAGAATCCTCGCTCTGCTGCTCACGTTCTTCGTGCTGGCCTGCTTCTGCGGCGGCATGGAGCGTCCCCTGGTGCTTCGCGCGGTCGAGCTCGAGGACCTGCCCGCCAGTCCGGGGCGGGATCGGGTGCGCGCCGCGATCGACGTCGCCTGGCTCGCCAAGGAGTCCGACGAGGACGGCGCCGAGCTCTTTCACGACCAGCTGAAGGCGGCCATCGAGGACCGCCAGCTGAGCGAGGACGAGGTCGCCGGGCTCGAGGCCCTCGCCGCTGGGCTGACCGCCCCGGAGCTCTCGGACGAGGCCCGGGCCGCCCGGCTGCTGGAGCTCCAGGAGCAGGTCGCCGCCGAGCAGCGCGAGAACGCCAACGACGCCGCGCTCGAGGCCTGGGACGCCAGCCCTGAGAAGGCAGCCTTCAAGGAGGCCTGCCCGGTCGGCGGCAAGATGGCGTCGATCGACTTCGAAGGCCACGGCGTGGCGGGCATCGCCTGTTGGCCACTCTTCCCGGCCGTCGGGAGCTCCCAGGACATCGAGGTCCTGTTGGCCAACCTCTCGGAGACCGAGGAGTACGAGATCACCGGCGTCGACGCCGACGGCCTGGGCGGCGCCTTGGTCCTCGAGCACCTCGACGGCACGACGCTCAGCTTCACCGACGGCGACGTCTACAGCTGGGACAACACACTGCGCCCCGGGGAGCGCCTCCAGTTCACCCTGGGCGCCAAGGCGCTGCGCAACGACCGCATGGGCGACGTCACCTTCCACCGCGAGGCCGGCGACGGGGGCTTCACGGTGTCCCTGTGGGACCTGCAGGGTGAGAACCCGCCTCAGTTCGAGATCGCCCATGGGGAGATCGAGGTGATGTCCGCAGCGGACCTCGCGTACTTGACCGACGGCGTCGAGGCCGACGGACTCTTCGCCACGCTGCCGGATGCCGAGGCGGGCTGGTTCATCCCGGTGCGCATCCAGAACAACGTGGCCCGGACGCTGCATCTGAGGGAGGTGAAGACCAAGGCCTCGCGGCTGGCCTATGCCTTCGTCGAGCCCGGCGCCTCGGACGGGGGCATCGAGATCGAAGAGGGCGTCGCGACCACCAGCTACGGCTGGCTGGAGGAGTCCCAGCCCTCGATCCCACCGCTCCAGACCCGCACCATCGAGGTCGAGGTCTTCGTGAAGTCGAGCTCGGTCGACATGGACTGGATCGAGGTCTGCATGGGCAGCGGCGGCTGCCAGAAGCTCAGCTGGTAGGGCGCACCACGCAGCCGCCGACGTGGCGGCTCGACCACTTGGCGCGCATGGCCTCGTGGACCCGAGTGAGCGGGTACGACGCGTCGATGTGCGGCGTGATGGCGCCTCGCTCGACGGCCTCGAGGATCCAGCCGAGGCGCTCGGACCGGATGCTCGGGTCCTTGGTCGTCGAGATGATGGTCGGGCAGCCCAGCACGTCGAGGCCCTTCATCATCAACAGGTTCGTGGGCAGCACGTTCGCGTTCGGGGCGCCGCGTTGCCCCTTGCCCTTGGCGACGAAGGGCGTCGCGGCCCAGCCGACGATCAGGAAGCGCGCGCCGAAGCGCACGCATCGCAGGCTCTCGATCGAGATGTCGCCGCCCACGCCGTCGTAGACCACGTCGACGCCGTCGGGGCAGATCGCGCGCACCTGGTCCCGGAAGCGGCCCACCGAGCGCACGACGTGGTCAGCGCCCTGCTGGCGGACGACCTCGAGCTTCTCGGGGTTGCGGCCGGTCGCGATGACCGTGGCGCCCAGGGCCTTGGCGAGGTGCACGGCGGCGAGCCCGGTCGACCCGCTCGCCCCGTGGATGAGCACGGTCTCGCCGGCCTGGACGTGGCCTCGCGCGACCAGGCAGTGCCAGGCGGTCTCGTAGTTGCCGAGCAGGCAGGTCGCCTGGTCGAAGGAGAGCCGGTCCGGGATGGGGAGCAGGGCGTCCGCAGGAGCAAGGGCCCAGCGCGCAAAGCCCCCGTCCCGGTAGGCGCCGTGGGAGCGAGGACCGATGCGCAGCCCGTCCGCGAGGACCCTGGCGCCGACTGGCAGATCGACGCCTTCGCCGACCGCATCGACGACCCCGGACCACTCCATGCCCGGCGTGTACGGCGGCGTGGCCATGTGCTGGTACTGACCGCTGGTCATCAAGAGATCGACCCAGCCGACGGCGCATGCGCGCACCTCGACCACCGCCTCGCCGGGCCCGGGCACCGGTCGCTCCTGGTCGACCAGGACCACGTGCTTGTCGATGGCGTCGAGAGGCGTCTCGCCCCAGGCCGTGACGAGGACCTTCACGCGGTCCGCCGCCCGACCAGGATTCCCACGACGAACAGCGCCGCCCCGCCCAACGCCGTGACGGGAAGCCAGGGAATGGAAGCGGGCTCCGGAGAGGGCTCGGGGGTCGGCAGGGGCTGTGGCGTTTGGGTCGGAGGGATCGAGGAGGCGTCGCTTGGCGAAGACTGCACTCCGAACGGATGGGGCGTCGGGTCTTGCGCGGTCGCCATCCCGACGGGCTCGATGAGAGGCGGATCGGCCAGCTCTTCGAGCAGGAACATGAGCTGCTCGCATGCGGCTTCGTCTCCCGTGACGCACAGGTCCACCGTCTCGAGGTCCTCCTCGATCGCGATGGCGACCCACTCCAGCTCGTCGTTCTCCAGCGCGGCTTCGCAGTCGTCGAAATGGATCTCCTCGATCTCGTCCGCCCACAGCTCGTCGGCGCACAACCGGTCCGCGAGCTCCTCCTCGATCGGAACGTCCAGTGACCGTCGCCGGTCCTGGTAGGACGGGAGCATCTGGGGAGGAAAGCCGATCGGACGACGCGCGGCGACCGGTTCGTGGGTCAGCAGGAGTGCGAGGGCGAGCATCGTGAGCTTTTCGTCAGGGGCGCGACGGGCCGGGCACCGCGCGGGTCTTTGGCAGACAGTAACGGTATGCCCTGGTTCCTCCTCGCCTCTTCTGTCCCGGTCGAAGACCACCTCCTTCACGTCGAAGCGGAGCTCCGCGCCGAGGGGGCTCCGACCGAGGCCCTCGACCGTCTTCACGACTACGCGATGGCAGGGGAGTTTCCGCGAAACGACGGCGCCGGGACCCTCCCGATCTTCCACGACGAGCAGGGCACCTGGTGCGCGGTCGGCCAGCTGGTGGTGGAGTCCGATCCGGAGCTCGCTCTTCGTGTCGCTGCCGAGGAGAACGAGAGCCAGCTGCTCGACATGGAGGTCGAAGGTCTGGACGAATGGATCGCCACAAGCGGGTTCACCGCCGAACAGCTCGCCTGGATCCAGCCCGACTACGTGCCTTGGAAGCTCAAGGGCGAGATGCTGGCCCTGCACCTGGCGCTGGGGATCCAGACCGAGGGAGGCGGAGGCGGGGCTCGGCTCTACGACGCTGAGCCCGACGGGCTGTTGTCGCAGTGCGTCTTGAGAGCGAACGCCGCGGCCGGAGAGCCGAGGCCCCACGGCGGCCACGTCGTCATCAAGCTCATCTCCACCAACCCGGAGCTCATCGCCGTGCGAATGACGCTGACGTCCGAGGAGAAGCCGACCGCAGAGTGGAAGGCGGTCGCCGAGCCCTGCGTCTTCGAGGGCTTGAAGGAGGCCGGCTACGAGCAGCGAGAGGCGGGCTTCCGGACGACCAAGGCGATCGTCTTGTGGCCTGCTCCCGAGGTTTGAGTCCGACATCGCTATGCTCGCCGCGTGGTGCGCCGCGACGATCAAGGTCCCCAGCTCCCGTTGCCCTTGGTGTGGGTGGGGACCCTGTCACGCTGCGCTTCTCCAGCGGGTGCAAGTCCCGCCCCGGTAGGCGTCGGAGCGCCGG
>Ga0114933_10003261_pt1 | contig 16009 bp, 14 predicted proteins | sample 4SBtaG_FD_89691 | JGI IMG/M metagenome (GOLD analysis project Ga0114933, IMG submission 89691) | Deep subsurface microbial communities from Kolumbo volcano to uncover new lineages of life (NeLLi) - 4SBTROV12_W25 metaG | ecosystem: Environmental > Aquatic > Marine > Volcanic | place: Kolumbo... | reverse complement strand
CACCTTGATCCCCATCGCGACCGGCGTCCCGACCTCGACGGTGAAGGTCCCGAAGGTGCTGTCGAGCTCGACGCGGTCGATGAGCCGGCAGCGGACGCCCGCTTGCTTCACCTGGCCGCCCCCGGTCGCCAGGAGCGTGGCGTCTCCTGTCGCCGAGCACGTCACGACACCCGCGCCGCTCACCTCGGCGATGCCTGTCGGGGTCAGGGAATAGTCGACGGGGTGCTCGGAGAGCGACTCGCCGCTCTTGTTCACCACCCGGCCGTTGGCCTTGTAGCTGTCGCCGCTGAACAAGAAGTCCGGCGCCTTCGCCAGGCTCAGGTTCGCGGGGGTGGTGTCGCTACAGGCCAGGGTCAGGGCGAAAAGGGGCATGCGTCCCTCCGATGATGGCCGCAGAGGATCCAAGGAAGCGCGCCTCTGGTCAAGGGGGCTCTTCGGCGTCGAGGTGGTCCAGCAGCCGCGAAATCGGGTCGAGGCGTGCTCGGAGATCCGCCTCGGCTTTCGCGCCTTCTCGCCGGAAGATGTGGACGATCACAGGCAGTGTGATCAAGGCGACGGCCCCGATGATCCAGTCTCCCGCGGTGTCGTCCCAGCTATCGGTCAGCGACACCAACGCGCCGGACCCGACGAGGTTCGCCGCCATGTAGCTACCCACCATGAACGCTGTGTTCAGGCCGAACCAACCCCACACAGAGTCGGTGTTGGGCTTGACCGCGGCGTTGTAGATGACCACTCCGTGCTCACGGTCGAGGAGCCAGTGGTCGAGCGTCTTGATGGCGTCCGGGTTCGGCCGGTAGAAGCGCCGAAAGCGCACTTCGGACGCTTCGACGCGCGAGTCCATCGCATCGCAGTCCAGCTGCCATTGCTGGAGCCGCTGCCAGTGCAGTGTTGCCAGCTTCCACGCGGCGGCGACCGTGACGCCCATCCCCAGCAGGATCAGCACCCCCACGGGCGTCTCAGATGTCGCGGCCGAGGCGTTCCGCCATCGCCCGGATCAGGCGGATGCCGATTGCGGGGTTCCCCGTCACGAGCTGCTCGAGCTGAGATGCGTTGAGCGCGTGGGCGACCACGACGGTCTCGGCCTTCATCGTGGCGGTTCGGTTCCGGCCGGTGAGGGTGGCGACCTCGCCGAGGAAGCTGCCCTCGCGGTCCTCGGTGTGGACCCGCTTGTCGCCCTTGTAGATGCCGACCTTGCCCTTCAGCAGGATGTAGGTCCGGTAGGACTCGTCGCCCTCGTCGGCGATGACCTCCCCCTCGTCGAAGCGGAGGCACTGGCCGGCCTGCTCGGCGCTGAAGACGGTCGACCACACCGGATCGAGCAGGTCGCTCGCGATGACCTTGCGGTCCTCTGGGTTCACTGCGGCGCCGGGCGAGGCGTGCGGCGTCGACAGGCCAGCCTTGGCGGACTGCACCCGCTTGAGGACCTCGGCCGCCGAGCCGGGCCGCTCGCGCGGGTTCTGCCGCAGGAGGCTCATGACGAGGTCTTCGAACTCGCTCGGACAGAACTGCAGGAACTCGGAGAGCGGGGGCAGGCCGTAGGGCTCGTCGCGGGTCTTCGCCCACAGCCCGGCGGCCTTCTGCGAGGCCAGGTTCACTCCGGTGCATGACGCCCACAGGGTCGCGCCGACCGAGTAGAGGTCGGTCCGCATGTCGTAGAGCGCCGGCGCACGCCAGCGCTGCTCGGGGGCCTGGTAGCCGCGGGTGCCGAGGCCGGTCGGCAGACGCGACGAGGCGTTCATCAGCGCGCCCTGGGAGATGCCGAAGTCGGTGAGCACATAGCGCCCGTCTCCGTCGATCAGCACGTTGCCGGGCTTGATGTCCAGGTGCAGAACCGCCGCGGAGTGGGCGGCGCGCAGGGCGTCGAGCAGGTCCTCGAGCAAGACCCAGCACTGATCGATGTCCAGGCGGCCCACCTTCGCCAACAGGCGGTTCAGGCTGCCGATCGGGAAGTACTCGAGCACGACGAAGCGCCCGGGGCCCTTCAGTCGGTAGTCCCAGACGCGCGGGATGCGCTCGGACTTGATGGCCAGCAAGGAGCTGAGCTCGCGCTTGAGCGTGATGCTCGAGACCTTGTCCTCCAGGCCGACCAGGGCCTTGACCGCGACCCAGCGGGGGATGCCGTCGGTCTCGTCGAGGCAGACGGCGCGATGGACCGAGCCCGAGCCCCCCTGACCGAGAGGACGGTCGAGGCGGTAGCGCGCCTTGATGCCCTGGACGATCTCGTCGACCTCGGGCTCGTGGGAGCCGTCGGCCTCCTCCATCTCGGACAGCGCCTGGGTCAGCGCCTCCGTCCTGGGGGCGTTGTCCTGGACGAAGGAGCCCTGGTGAACCGGGGCGCCGCCGTATCCGAGCAGGCGCATCCAGCGCCCGTTTGAGGAGTCCGACATGCACCGAGGCTACCCCAAGGCGCGCCGTCTCCCGAAGATCAGCATCGAAAGCATGGACAGGGCGATCAGCACCGCCCAGGTCTCGGGCTCGGGCGCTGCGCTCCCGCTGTAGCTGGGCGTCGCCTTCTGGACGGGCTGGGCGGCGGCGACCGCGGGAGCATCCGGTGCCACCGCGACGAAGCTCGTCCACTGCGTCACCAGGCGGTGCTCGAGGCCCAGATCGGTGATCTGCTGCTGGATGGCGGCCTTCTCGCTGGCGTCGGTGCGGGCCGAGGTCCAGTCGATCATGCGGTCGGCGATCTGACTGCGGGCCCACAGCACAGGCAGGGCCTCGGAGCCCTCGGTCGTCGCCGGGAGCTCGACGTTCATCGGCAGGGTCGCCGGCTTCCCGTTGATCTCGCCATGGACCGTCACCGGCCACGTCCCGGGCTCGGAGTAGCGCGCCATGACGCGGAGCGAGTCGCCCAGGAAGAGGTCGGGCACGACGCTGGGAGTGGTGCCCGAGATCGGGGCGCCGCCCCAGTCGATGCGCACGTCGGTGAGGTAGGGCGTCTGCAGCCTCTGGGCGAGGGCCTTGGCTTGTCCGGCGGCCTTCGAGGGATCCAGCACGATGCGTGCGGAGCCGTGGCCGGTGCGGGCGACCTCCTCGAGCAGGTAGCGGTTGACGCTGTCTCCGATGCCCAGCGCGAAGATGCGGGAGTCGCCGCGGAGCTCGTCGACCAGGGCCAGGACCTCGAAGTCCGAGCCGATGTAGCCGTCGGTCAGGAAGACCACGATGCGCATCCGCTCGGGATCGGGCGCAGGCTCCAGGGCGGCCTTCAGCCCGAGCATCATCCGCGTCCCGCCGTCCGCGCTCAGACCGTCGATGTACTCGCGTCCTCGCTCCAGGTTCTTGTCCGTCGCCGGCAGGGCGGTGGAGCTGAGCTCCTCGACGCTCGAGCCGAAGCGATGGATCCGGAAGGTGTCCGTCGGCCGGGTGTGCGCCAGCATCTCGCGCATGAAGGCCTTCGAGGACTCCATCGGCACGCCGCCCATCGAGCAGCTGGTGTCGAGCAGGAAGACCAGCTCGCGGGGGGTCACGTCGGCGTCCGGCGCCGCGAGCGGAGGCTCGATCAGCAAGGAGACGACGCCCTCGCCGTCCTCGGCCCAGGCATAGGTCGAGGGCCTCGCGGTCGCGCCGGCGTAGGTGTACTCCAGGACGAAGTCCCGGTTCGCGATGGGGCCGGTCTCGTCGAGGACCCGGTCACCGCCGTGGCTGGTGATCGCATGGCTGGGGGAGCGGACATGGTCGAAGACCCCGTTGAGGTCGACGGCGACGTCGATCCGCCCCGGCTCGATGGTGCTGGTGGGGCTGGGGGCGGCGCCTGCTTCGTCGTAGCGGGGCCCGACCACCATCGGGAAGACGTAGCGGTAGACGCCGTCCTCTCGGGGCACGGCGTGGGCGTACTCCAGGGTGATGCTGACCTCCTCGCCCGGCGGCAGGTTGGCCAGCTGCTGGGTGAAGACGTTGGGCCGGTGCTGCTCCAGCAGCGAGGCCTGCTTGCCCTCGGACTTGGCGGCGTCGAAGGTGGCCTGGGCCTCGGCTTTCTCCTGAATGACCGCCTCGATGACCTGGTCGCCGGCCGTCATGCGCATCCGGTGGACCGCTGCGTCCGAGGGGAGCGGGAAGACGTAGCGGGCGTCCGCAGGGACCGCGCCAGGGTTGGCGAAGGTCTGGACCAGGGTGACCGAGGCGATGTCGCCGTCCAGGTCGGCGCGCATCGTCGAGGTCGTCAGCGGCAGCTCGACGAGCGCTCCGTCGACCTCCACCTCCAGAGCCACGCGGTCGTCGGGCACGACCTTGGCGGTCGCGAGGGAGAGCAAGAGGGGGATCATGGGACCTCCAGGTCCAGGGCGGAGAAGAGCGCGGCGTCGAAGGCGTCGCAGGACTGGGGAGCCGCCTCGCAGGCGCTCCAGGGGTGAATGCGCTCGACGAGCGACCAGGCGCCGTCCGGGGTGCGGGCCCAGCGCCAGAAGACCTGGCTCACGCTGGCGACCCCGGCGCCCGTCGTGTCGACGAACGAGGCCTCGATCCGCCAGGCGTCTCCTTGGGGATCGACGGTCTTGTAGACGGTGGTCGGGATGTGGCCGGGCTCGACGCCGAGGCGCGTGACCTCGTGGCCGGCGCCGAGCAGGCAGTTGTGGGGGGCGTGCAGGTGACGCACCGGCATGGTCGTGCGGATCAGCATCGCGGCGTGCTCCCCGCCGTAGACCCGCTTGTCGACGGAGCCGCCGAAGCGCTCGAAGTAGAGCGCCTCCTTGTCGGACAAGGGCATGGCCTGGCCCGCCCAGGCGCCGATGTTGGTGGGCAGACCTGGCGCCTCGATGGCCTCGCTCACGTCCAGGGGCTTGCCCGGTGCCAGCGACGCGGCGATCGCCACGAGCGAGAGCACCCCCGCGGCCACGGGAGGGAGACCGGGTCCGGGGTGGGCATCTCCGGGCTCGGGCGCGAGGCCCTTGGCCCGCCAGGCCAGCAGCGCGGCGGGCAACACACCCACCCCCAGCGCTGCCAGCCCGACGAGGCTGTGAGTGGGTTCCGCGAGGAGCTCCTCGGTGGGGCCGAGGAAGAGCACGACCAGGCGGAGAGCGTTGGCCAGGAGCGCGCCGCCCAGGACGGCGAGCAGCCCCAGGCCGATGGTCGCGGGCCGCACCTGGCGGATCGAGCCCATCGCCATCGCCGCGACGGCCAGGAGGAAGAGCCCTTGCGCCCCCGAGCAGGGGAGGTCGACGGCCAGCTCGGCGCCGGGGCCACTCAGCAGGGTGCCGTCGACCTCGAGGCCCGGCTCGAAGAGGCGCAGGACCACCGCCGCCGCCTGGGTCGAGGCCAGGCGGAGGGGGAAGCCCAGGAAGTGTTGGAGCAGCTGCTTGATGGGCAGCGACAAGGCGAAGAGCGCGGCCAGGCGGCCGGGGTTCACCGCCCAGGGCCGCGTGTGGAGACCGAGCGCCAGCCCGAGCGCCCAGGCATCCAGGGCCAGGGCCATCGCCCCGATGTGGTTCACGTCGAGCAGGCGTCCCGCAAGCCGGATGCCGGCGGCACCCAACAAGAGCAGCGTGGCCTGGGTCGTGGCCCGGGCGGCCGGTCGGCGCGGGCCGCTCACGACAGAGCGCAGCACCAGGGCCACGCAGAGGGCGAAGACCCAGGCGCCCACGCTGTCGTAGCCGGCGTGGATCCAGGTCCCGACGAGCCACCGGGCCGGCTCGAAGCAGAGCGCGACCAGGCCCGGGAGCAGCAGCGCCAGCGACAGCCGTTTCACGGGTGGATTGGAACCGGCCGATCAGGCGAGTTGGTGCAGGTCCCTGCGCTATTCCATCGGAGTGAGCACGTAGTTCTTCACCACGTCCGCTTCGATCTCCTCGGGGAACTTCCAGCGCTGGGCCTTGGACTCGATGCACTGGCTGAGCTTGGCGTCGTTCGTGGTGTTCACCAGGACCTGGACGCCGTAGGTCACGCCGTCGTCGATTCCGAGCGCCAGCTCGACCCGCCCGGCCAGGGTCGAGGAGCGGTTCAGGCCTTGCTCGTAGCACGTGCGGATGTGGGGATCGAAGGCCTTGAGCAGGCCCCCGATGTCGGGCCCCGTGCGTGCGGGATCGGGGTCGACCTCGGTGATGCTGTCGCGGCTCGGGTCGGTGGTCAGGGTGCCCTTGTGGATGCGCGCGGGCCCGACGCGTCCGGCGGGGCCGAGCGCGCCGATGCCCTCGTCCTCGGTGGTGCAGCCCTCGCAGCCGACGATGCCCGGGCCGTCGCCCATCGCCAGGTCCTCGCCGGTCACGGCGGAGAGGCTCTGCCAGAGCTCACCCTCGACCGTGTCGTCGGGGTCGAAGATGCTGTCCCGGCCGACTTCGAAGCCGTTGGAGCCCCCAAGCGACGCGATCAGCGGGTGCTCCTCGACCTGCTGCAGCGCGGTCTGGGTCGCCGGGTTCTCCGAGCCTTCATAGAGCGGCTCGGGGGGGGCGTCGTCGTGGAGCACCGCCTGGTCGGGCTCGGGCTCGGGCTCGGCGTCGTCCTGGAGGATCGGCTCGATCTCGACGGGGTCCGGCTCCGGCGCCTGGATGATCAGCACGTCGTGCACGAAGCGGTCCTCGATGCCCTCGAAGCCCACGCGCTCGATCGGCGTCTGGCCCCAGACCCAGATCATCGCGACGGCCGCGGCGGCGCTGAAGAGTCCGAGGAAGCCCAGGTAGACCGGGTCGTCCTCGTCGAGGAGCTTCGGGCGGAAGGTCTTCTCCGAGATGCGCGAGGCCTCCGCGGGGGCCGGCACGAACTGGAAGAGCACGGCGACGCGCTCGTGGACCTGGATCTTGCCGCGGGCCTTGTTGTCCAGCGGAACGACGAAGGCGTCGTCGTGCTCTCTTGCCTCGGACATCAGGGCCTCGAGCGGAACGATCGAGGTGCCGCGGGCGACCTTGCCGCTCATGCCGTGGTGGAAGCGCAGGCTCCAGCCCTTCTTTCGCCGAGGGAAGAGCAGGACGCGCTTGGGCATGTCCTGCAGCGGGGGCAAGACGAAGGTGTTCCGCGCCGACTCGCCGAGGGTGACGTCGCTGCCGGGGCGGATGAGGCGTTCGTGGACGATGCGGCCGTCGAGGACGACGCCGATGCGGAGGACCTTGTCGGGGAGCTGTGCCATGGTCTTCTGCGACAACGGCTCGGCCAGGGGTGTTCCGATGTTCTTCTTCCTCTTCGCTTGCACACCGGTCGAGGTCGCAACCGAGGGGAGCTTGCGGGCGCTCACCTACAACGTGCACGGGCTGCCGCCGGAGATCACCGGCGACGACACCTCCGGCCGCATGGAGGCCATCGCGCCCCTGCTCGAGGGCTACGACCTCATCGGACTGCAAGAGGACTTCGACGACGACAACCACGCAGTCCTCGCCACGACCTCGCACCCCGTCAAGGTCCGCTTCTCCGAGCTCTACGACGACGACCGCTTCTACGGCTCGGGGCTCGCGGTGTTCTCGACCGAGCTGGCCCTGGGCCACCACAACGAGCACTACACACAGTGCAACGGGTTCACCGACGGGGCGAGCGATTGCCTGGCGAGCAAGGGCTTCCAGGTCGTCCGCATCGCGCTCGGCGCGGGCGAAGTCCACGTCTACAACACGCACATGGAGGCTGGAAATGGCGACGAGGACGACGCCGCTCGGGCATCCCACGTCGATCAGCTCTTCGCCTCGATGGACCAGACCAGCGAGACCATCCTGTTCCTCGGTGACACGAACCTGGGGGACGACGATCCCGAGGACGCGGTCGAGATCGCACGGCTGAAGGACTACGGACTCCAGGACGGCTGCGAGCTGATCGGCTGCGACGAGCCGGGACGGATCGACCGGTTCATGGTGCTCAACCAGGGCTCGGTCACCCTGTCGATCGAGTCCTGGTCCGTCGAGGAGCAGTTCGAGGACCTCTCGGACCACGACGCCATCGCCACGACCTGGTCGTGGTCAGCGAGCGAATAGCCTCGCGGGGTCCCGAAAGGACTTGAACTCCAGCGCGTTCCCCGAGGGATCGCGCAGGAAGAAGGTCCCTTGCTCGCCGACCTCGCCCACGAAGCGCACCTTGGGCTCGATCAGCCAGGCGACACCGGACTGTGCGAGGTCCTCGGCCATGCCTTCCCACTCGGTCCAGGGCATCACGCAGCCGAAGTGCCGGGCGGGCACCGCGTCCCCGTCGACCTCGTTCGTGGCGGCGTCGTCCAGGTCGTCGACCAGGTGTACGGAGAGCTGGTGGCCGAAGAAGTCGAAGTCGATCCAGCGCTCGGCGCTGCGTCCCTCGGCGCAACCCAGCACGCCGCCGTAGAAGGCCCGCGCCGCCTGCAGATCGTGCACGGGGAGCGCCAGGTGAAAGGGCCTCACTCCCGCACGCGGCCTTGAGCGTCGATGCAGGACAGCTGGTCTCCGATGGGCTCCGGGGCCAGGCCGATGACCGACACCCACTGCTCCTTCGTGTAGGACATCCAGGTCGAGGCCGCGACCGTTCCGATGGGGGTGTAGCTGGGGGTCTGCCAGTCCGACTGGGTGAAGGACAGATCGGCGTCGGGCGCCGTCGCCCGCAGCTCGGCCAGGACCGTGGCGACGTCCTGCCACTCGCGGTCCCGCTCGGCGCCGAAGATGATCTCGAGCTCGCCGTCGGGATCGATGGTGGGCGCCCAGATCGCGTCCTCGGCCAGGGCTCCGCCGTGGTTCGGTCGGGCCTCGAAGACGGGGTCCCCGGAGTGGGGGAGGGTCACGCGGAGTCGGTCAACGCAGGATGCGCCCGCCTCGCGGACCCGCTGGCCGCCCTCGAGCATGCTCCGGGCACGATCGATCTCCGCCTGGGACAGCCGGGGCGGTCGGGCCTCCACCTCGATCGGCCCCCCGGAGAAGGCCGCGTAGGGAGGACTGGCGGTGGCTTTCGAGACGGCGCTCGGGTCCTCGACCAGCAGATCCACGTGCTCGAAGCCCGCCTGGTGGGCGGTGTAGGCGACCCGCTGGAGCAGCGCCCAGTCCGTCGCCGTCTCCGCGACGACGAGCACGCGATTCGTGGGCTGACCCCAGCAGGGCATGCCGCTGATGATCGCCTCCGAGGTCAGCCGCATCTCCAGCAATTGGTCGTACAGAAGCGGCAGCAGGAGCCCCCTGTGACCGGAGCTGTCGAGCACGCCGTCGTTCAGCGAGGTCGTGTACATGCCGTTGAGCAGCACACCCCAGCGTTGCACCTCGATCATCGCGTACTGGGTCGAGAAGCTCTCCCGCACGTCCTCGCCGTCCACGCACTTCGCCGCGACCTCGGGGTCCCAGTCGGCGATCGACGCCGGCAGGAGGTACTGCTCGACCCGCTGCACGTCGGCACCCTCGACCCTCGGGACCTGGGTGGAGATCGACAGATCGGGGATCCAGCCGACGTAGCCGGGATCGACGAAGCCGCTCAAGCAGCCGCTCATCCACAACAGACTCATTCGCAGATTCCCGCGTTGTTGCAGCTCTCCGCCGAGTCGCACTCGGTGTCGGACTCACACTGGGTGCAGTCGCTCGCCGCGCCGTCCGTCGAGGCCACCAGGTGGTCGTCGGTCACGATGGCGAAGTCCGGGATCGGTGTGCCGGTTCCGTAGGTGCAGCTCGAATACGAACACATGCTGTCGTAGTCCTCGTAGCCGCTCACGAAGCCCTCGGCCCAGACGAGCTCGAAGGGATCGATGTTGCAGTTCAGGTTTGTGCTCCATTGGATCTCGAAGGCGTAGAGACCGGGCTCCGGAAAGGTCACGTAGCGGAACTTCTTCCACTGGCCGTCGGTCCAGTTCACGGTGACGATCTCGGTGCCCTCGATGGAGAGGCTCAGGGCGTCGTTGCCCATCAGGCCGATGGTTCGATGCAGGTCCTCGCCGCAGGGGAGGTTCAGGTAGCCGCGGAAGCGGGCAGCGCCGTAGCTGTCCGTGCTCGAGAGCGCCGGCCAGGAGTTGGTGGTGCTCAGGTAGTTCCCGTCGCTGGCCGTATAGGTCGACCCGCAGCGGTTGCTCCAGTCCAGCTCGTAGACCGCCTCGTCCGTGCTGGAGGCCAGGCCGCTGCTGCTTCCGCTGAGCACGCTCATGAAGCTTGAGAGGTTCGTTGAGTCGTGCGGGTTCCCGGGGCTGGTGTCGAGCTCGCCGATCAGGGCGCAGGCCTGGGCGTCGGCGGGGCTGTCGACGGCGTCGTGGGTGGGGCTCGCGATCACGTTGGTGTCCGTGCAGTCGTTGTCGACCGTTCCATCGCAGTCGTTGTCGACCGAGGTACACACCTCGGTCGCCGAGGGGAAGGCGAGGGGATCGGCGTCGTCGCAGTCCGTGTCGTCGCTCGTCCAGCCGTCACCCGGCGAGTCGCAGGCGTCCTGGCTCGAGGAGGCGTCGCCGTAGCCGTCACAGTCGGCGTCCTCGTACCAGGTCGAGGCGTCCGTCGCGCCGCCGTCGATGTCGCCGTCGCAGTCGTCGTCGATGTCGTTGCAGACCTCGGTCGCGCCCGGGTTCACGTCGCCGTCGGAGTCATCGCAGTCCGTGTCGTCCGCCACCATGCCCGTGGGCGCGTCACAGGTCGTGGTGCTCGTCGCCGCATCCCCGTAGCCGTCGGCGTCCGTGTCGGCGTACCAGGTGGGGGCGTCCACGGCCTCCTCGTCGAGGTCCCCGTCGCAGTCGTCGTCGATGTCGTTGCAGACCTCGGTGCCCTCGGGGCTCACCTCGGCCGAGGAGTCATCGCAGTCCGTAGCATCCGCGACGTAGCCCGAGGGCTGCTCGCAGGACTCGGCGGTCAGCGCGGCGTCGCCGTAGCCGTCCCCGTCCGTGTCGGCGTACCAGGTCTCGGCGTCCGAGGCGCCGACGTCGATCGAGCCGTCGCAGTCGTCGTCCTCGCCGTTGCAGACTTCCTCGGCGTCGGGGTTCACGTCGTTGTCGAAGTCGTCGCAGTCCTCGCAGGCTGGGAAGCCGTCCGCGTCGTTGTCGGCATAGCCCACGGCGCCGTCGCAGTTGTAGTCGTTCGGGTCCGTGCAGTCGGACTCCTCGGCGCCAGGGTGGTAGGCGGCGTCCGCGTCGTCGCAGTCCCCATCGACCGCGGAGGTCCCCGAGGGCTGCTCGCAGCTGAGGATGGCCTCGCCCGCGCCGTAGCCGTCGGCGTCGCCGTCCGCGTACCAGGCGGTCGCGTCGGCTGCGTCGTCATCGACCTCGCCGTCGCAGTCGTCGTCGATGCCGTTGCACAGCTCGACCGCCCCCGGGTAGACCGCCGGATCCGCGTCGTCGCAGTCCACGGCCTGGACGAAGCCGTCGCCGTCGTCGTCGAAGGGTCCGGTGTCCTCGATCTCCAGCGGCGCGCTGTCGACGACCGCGTAGTCCTTGTTTCGACAACCCAGAGCGGTGATGAGCAGGAGCATGCTGCCTCCAAGTGGCCCGCGATTGTGGCACCGGTGTGCAGGGCTGTCGCGCAATACGCAGGGGATGGGCCACGTAGCAGTCCAATTTCCCAACCGGAAAGACCCTGATGACCGACAACCTGCTCTTCTACGGCTCGAAGCTCGACAGCGTCGCCCTTCGCCGCACCCTGACCCACATCTTCGAGCGCAATGCGCGCATCGAAGACCAGCACGATCGACGAGGCACGCCCATCTGCGTGTGGGGCACCCACGGCCTCGGCAAGACCACCGTCGTCCGTGACTTCGCTCGCCAGCGCGGCTGGAAGCTCGCCTACTGCGCGCCGGCCCAGTTCGAGGAGATGGGCGACCTGCACGGACTGCCCACCCGCGTCGACCCGGACCCCACCGTGCTGGGCGACGAGTACACCGCGTTCTTGCCCCCCGAGTGGGTCCCGACCGAGGAGGGCCCGGGCATCCTGCTGCTCGACGACGTGAACCGCGCGGATGACCGCATCCTCCGCGGCTTGATGCAGCTGCTCCAGAACTTCGAGATGTTCAGCTGGGCCCTGCCGCCCAAGTGGCAGATCGTGGCCACGGCGAATCCCGAGGGCGGCGACTACAGCGTCACGCCGATGGACGACGCCATGCTCACCCGCATGCTGCACATGACCATGATCTTCGATGTGAAGGCCTGGGCGGCCTGGGCGCTGGAAGAGGGCATCGACTCCCGCGGGATCGACTTCGTGCTGACCTATCCGGAGACTGTGACGGGTGTGCGCACCACGCCGCGCACGCTCGCCCAGTTCTTCGAGCAGATCCAGGAGATCGAGGACCTCAAGGCGAACATCGAGCTCGTGAACGTGCTCGCCACCTCCAGCCTCGACGAGGTCACCGTCGCCGCGTTCTTGTCCTTTGTGAACGACAACCTCCAGCAGCTGATCGGGCCGGAGGAGATCCTGGAGGCCCCGAAGTTCGGGCCGGTCGCGAAGCGCATCCGCGAGCTCGCCCGAGGTGACGGAGACGCCAAGCGCGTGGACCGCCTCGCGACGATCTGTACGCGCTTGTACCTGCACGTCACGCGAAAGGGCTACTCCCCCGGCGAGAGCGATCAGGACAACCTGGTCGACTTCCTGCTCATGGATGAATTGCCGAACGATCTCAGGTACTCTCTGCACCAGGATCTGACCCGCGCGGGCCCCTCGGTGCGCAAGATGGTGAACGATCCGCGGCTGGCCGAGCTCCTCTTGAGCGCGATGTGAGCCGTGGACGTCCGTGACGAACTCAGCGGCTGCATCATCGATCTCTTGCTCAAGGAGCCCTTCTACGGCCACCTTCTCGGGAGCGTCGTGCGCTGCGTCAGCGAGGACACGCCCACCGCCGCCGTCGCGCTCACCTCGAGCGGCATCCAGCTCCGGGTGAACCCCACGTGGTTCCTCAAGGGCGTCACTCGGCGAAAGGAACGGGTCGCGGTGGTGAAGCATGAGTGCCTGCACCTCTTGTTCCGGCACCTGTTTCGCTTCTCCGACGGCAAGCGGCGCGACATGCGCCTCTACAACATCGCCGCCGATATCGTGGTGAATCAGTTCGTAGGGAGTCCCTGGAAGCTGCCCGAGGGCGCCGTGACCCTCGAGCTCTTTCCGGATCTGGGCCTCGAGGAGGACCAGACCGCCGAGTGGTACTACGACAAGCTCTACGGGCTGCGGAAGGAGATGGAGGGCGCGGGCTGGGAGACCGGTGCGGGCGAGTTCCCCGACTGCTCCGCGCCGGAGAGCGCCGGCTCGCTGTCACGCCTCGTCGACGCCGAGTGGCACTCGGACCACTCCTGCTGGGGCCAGGGGCAAGAGATCGGCGAGGGCATCGAGGGCGCCATCGGCAACGACCTCGACCGTCTCATCGTGAACGCCAAGGACCGGAGCGGTCCGCGGGTGTGGGGCAAGCTGCCCGGCCGCATCCAGTCCCTGGTCCAGGCCATCCTCGACAAGCGCAAGCCCCAGGTCGACTGGCGCCGGGCGATGCGCATCTTCGCCTCGTCCTCGCGGCGCACGAAGATCGTGGGCACCCAGAAGCGCGAGTCCAGGCGCTATGCTTCCCAGGCGGCGCTGCCCGAGGCGGTGGGTCCCATCGTGCCTGGAATTCGTGTGCGCCAGTACAGCCGCCTGGCCGTCGCCATCGACACCTCGGGCTCGGTCCGGGACGAGGAGCTCGCGCTCTTCTTCGGTGAGATCCACGGCATGTGGCGGGCGGGCGCCGAGGTCACGGTCATCGAGTGTGACGCGGACATCCAGCGGGTGTACGCGTACAAAGGGAAGCTGCCTGAGACGGTGGCGGGGCGCGGTGGCACGGTCTTCGATCCGGTCTTCGAGTACCTGCGATCCCGCCGGGACATCCGCTACGACGGCTGCATCTACCTGACCGACGGAGGCGCCGCCGAGCCGGAGATCAAGCCGCCCTGCAAGCTGTTGTGGGTGGTCACGAAGGATGGATGGGTCGGTGACCACCTCACGAATGGGCGGGTGATTCAGCTGCCGGAGTAGTCTCGTCCTCTCTCGACGGTCGAGCGGTCGAGCAGTCGAGCAGTCGAGCAGTCGAGCAGTCGAGCAGTCGAGCAGTCGGGCAGTCGGGCAGTCGAGTCTCGAAAAGACCGATGTCTACACCCTCGCCGTGGCGGTGAACCGGACCGTGGCGACGATGCGCTGGCCGACCGGCCGGTCGCACCTGAAGGACCAGGCCATCCGGGCAGCGGACTCGATGGTCCTCAACATCGCCGAAGGGTGGGAACGGGGCCGGAACACCCGAGCGGGTCGCAACCACTTCCGCATCGCCAAAGGGTCGGCCGGCGAGGTGTTTGCGGTCCTGGACATCCTCGACACCAAGCCGGAGGCCCGGGCACACCTCCAGCGGATCGGCTCGATGATTCACGGGCTCAGCGGCTGAGCCCGCTGAGCATGGCCCCGATGCGCTTCAGGTCGTTCTGGAGCACATCGTCGGCCCGGACCAGCTGCATCGCGGCGAGCACCTCTCCGGCGCTCCCGCGGGCGATTCGGAAGTGGTTCTTTCCCGCACCGGTCCGGCGCCCCCGGCCGCAGCCCTCGGCGATGTTCAGCACGATGCTGTCGGCCGCCCGCACCGCCTGGTCGCGAAGGTGGGACCGGCCGCGAGGCCAGCTCAGTCCCAGGACGCGGTCGTTGAGGTCGAGGGCGAGTCGGTAGACGTCGAGGTTTTCGAAGGGAAAGTAGTTGCTGTCGTACATCGGGGCTCCATCGAGGCCGCGGGGTGGTCAAGGCGGCCTTCGCCCGAGCGAGGCCGCCGCAGACCGCCCCAGCGGCCGTGGAGCGCTGAGATCGAGAGCGGCATCGACCATCGACCATCGATCATCGATCATCGATCATCGATCATCGATTCCTCGACTCTCGATTCCTCGATTCCTCGATTCCTCGATTCCTCGATTCCTCGATTCCTCGATTCCTCGATTCCTCGATTCCTCGATTTTCGACTCTCGACTCCTCGATTTTCGACTCTCGACTCCTCGATCGTCGATGAGCCGGTAGGGTGATGCCCATGTCCGATCCCCACATCCTCCGCGCTCGCATCCTCACCGTCTTCGGCGTCACCGCCATCCTCTCCGGCCACGGAATCGCGCTCGGCGATTGTGCGGTCTCCGACTCGGAGATCGTGTGCATCGGGGCGCCGGATGATGATGTCTGCCTGCCTCAGAACGAGGTCCAGGCCGAGCTCGAGGAGCACCTGTCGCTCGACTGTCCGGTCGTCGACATCGAGGAGGGTGTCTTCGAGGACAACCGCTGCTGCTACGAGGTCAAGGTGCTCTGCCCGAGCGACTCGGGTCTCTACACCAACGACTGCGGCTGCTACGGCCGTCCCTTCGTCGTCGAGGGCCAGGTCATTCAAGCAACTGGCGATTATCGCAACGGATGGTCCCGCGACGTGCGTCCCGACCTGGAGGGCCTGAGCGCCTCGCAGCGCCGCCTCCTCGCCGAGAAGTGGACCGAAGACGCCCTGGCAGAGCACTCCAGCGTCGCCGGCTTCAACCGCTTCGCGCTGGACCTGATGGCGCACGGCGCGCCCGCCGACCTGGTGCTGCGCGCTCAGGTCGCGGCTGGGCAGGAGATCGAACACGCGCGGCTCTGCTTCGGCCTCGCCAGCGCCTACGCCGGACGCTCGCTCGGTCCCTCCGGGCTGCCCATCGCCCAGGCGCCGGTGGCACGGGACCTCGTCGAGTTGGCGGTCTGGACGGCCACCGAGGGCGCAATCGGGGAGACCTTGGCGGCCTGGTTGGCGACCGCAGCGCGGGACCGGGCGACCGATTCCGCCGTGCGCGCGGTCCTGGACCGCATCGTCGAGGACGAGACGGAGCACGCGCAGCTCGCCTGGGCCACGCTGAAGTGGGCCGTCGAGGTCGGCGGCGAAGACGTCCGCGCGGCGCTGAACAGGGTCATGCGCACCTGGGCCGGGCGCGTCTCCGGAGACGCCGTCGGGCTGCACGCTCATGGCCTGCTCACGCCCACCGAGCGCGCTCAGGCGCTGAAGGTGGGCTGGAACGAGGTGGTCCGTCCCGCCTTCGACGCGCTGCTCGGCACCGAGCTCAAGCGATCAGCTCGTAGTACTCCGCTTCGGTGATGACCTGGACGCCGGCCGCTTCGGCCTTCTTAAGCTTCGATGAGCTGGGCTTCTCGCCGATGACCAGCAGGTCCAGCTTCTTGCTGATCGAGGACGCCAGCTT